>Ga0247608_10005908_pt1 | contig 13078 bp, 7 predicted proteins | sample 176DNAGHGlowgp2_FD_193490 | JGI IMG/M metagenome (GOLD analysis project Ga0247608, IMG submission 193490) | Sheep rumen microbial communities from Palmerston North, Manawatu-Wanganui, New Zealand - 1766 DNA GHGlow gp2 | ecosystem: Host-associated > Mammals > Digestive system > Stomach > Rumen ... | reverse complement strand
CTTGTGTGAAGAATGTCAGCCGGTCCATGTTGTCGTACTGGAACGTCTCGTACTGGGTGTTGTGCTGCGCGCGCCGTGCGAGCCGCCCCATGTTGTCGTAGGTGTAGCGGAAGTTCTGGATGGTGGAATCCACGGAGAAAGGTTGCTCTATTGGATCAGTCAAGTCAGGCAGCCCGTTCACACCATTCGTGCCGTTTGGCTCAATCAGTTGTGATAAAGGAACGAGAGAATCATGAATAATCGGTGTCATGCCATAGTTTTTCAGGCCTGTCTTAATGTGCGTGAGCAGTCCTGCCGGATTATACTCATACTCGGTGGCTGTGGCATTGCCGTAACCGCATTTGGTGGGTTGCCCGTATGTATTATAGGAGTATGCTTTATAAATATGCTTGTTATTGTCGTGGCGGACTATTTCTGAAAGTCTGCCTTTGCCTGTATAAGAGTAATCCAGCGTGAAACCGTCGGGGTAGGTTAGTGTGACAAGCTGCCCGTAGGTGTTGTAGGCGTAGGATTCGGCGTAAGGCGTGTTGTCAATATAGCGGATGTGCTGGGTGAGGCGGGAGAGAGTGTCATAGGAGTATTGTTCGCACAATGTATCATTTCTCAATACGCAGTACAGCTTCCCTCGCCCGCGATTCGAAGAAGTATAATGGTCGTAGGTATATCGAAAAACTTCAGAAATGATGTTAGACGGTGTTATGTTTGTTTTACTTGTCAATCGTCCCCATTCATCATATTGGAAACGAATATTATTGCCGTTGGCATCGGTTTGCTGTAAGGGTTGGTTGTGGGCATTAAAACGGCATGTCACCGCTCCAGCATTGGGGTCAACAATGCGAAGACGGTTTCCCGAAGCGTCTGCGATGATTTGGGAGGTGTGGCCACAAGCCGTAACATTGGTTTGCGTGGCGATTCTGCCATTATGAAGAACATGGGAATAATTGAAAGTAATAGTCCCTCCTGGATCTGTTACGGAGATGACTCGCCCGACCGCATCTGTTGTGCGGGTGGAGGCGGTTTGTCTCAAGTTGTCCGTAACCGTTGTAGTATATCCGGCATACTGATAAGAGACATTGGAATAGGGCCCGACCTCACTGGTGGTTCTGCCAAACTGGTCATATTGGAAAAAACGCCATATCTTGTTAGCGTCAGAGGTTCCTCTAATATAGGGTGCGGAAACACGATAAACATTTCCTTTTATGTCATAGCAGGTGTCTGTGAAGAAGCCGTTCTCACGGGTGCAGATATTCCTGCCTAATAGGTCATAATAACGTTCTGTGTCGAATGTTTTCCCGGGCACATGAGTTAAAGAGTAGTATTTGGCGTTAGGTATTTCATCGTACATGTACCAACCGTATCGGATGGTGTCCGTGTTGCCGTCTGGGTGGTGGACGGCGGTGAGTTTGCCGAAAACATCGTATGTATAGGTGGTTGTCAGGTCATTCTCATCATTAATTGAGATAAGGTGACCTTTGGTCGGCGAAAATGTCCTGCCGATATTAAATGAAGAACCTGAACTCTCAAAAACACAAAACCTGCCTGTATTGTCAAACGACAAGGTTGTGGATTTGGCCAAACAGCTGTCACCGGAATCCGTGACTAATGTCCCATTCCCATAATTATCATAGCTTTGAATTGTCTTTGAAGTAGATACTCCATCCATAACAACCGTGATTTGTTCTGGCAAATAACGATTGTTATAGGTGAAATATTGCTTTTGGACAGACTTGATATTGGAATTGTTCATCCAGGTCTCCTTAATGATGGAATCAGACAGAGTGACATGACCTCCTGATGAAAGGTTGTGCTTTGTCTGGCTGTAGTTAAGGCGTTCCGAAACCTGTGGATAAAAGTCACCACTATGCTGAATGTTTTTCCGCGTCGCCATTGGTCGCCCATTATTGGGCCATCTTGTATCTATAAAAGTAATGATGGTTTGATCCAGATGGTTGGTGTCAATTGTCTTTGCAATATAGGGATATCGGCGTTTATTGTTATTGAATGTCAGGCACATCGTTTGGATTCCCAACGATTTGTATAACTGGTTGGACACGTATGTCTTTTTGTATTTCGGCATGACAATCTCTTGGGGAATGGAATTTTCTCCAATAATAACCTGATAAAAAACAGAATCCGTAGTCTGCCAATTCTCATCTGTGACAGAAGTAGTGAGAAACCCCATCCGTTGCCGGCGTTTAAAACTGTAAGTCGGATGTCTGAAAGAGTATTGGTATGTGTTTGTTTGGGTGAGTGTAGCTAACGAATTGGTCATACTTTCCACCACGTTGTATCGGTAAGGCAGGATGCTGATATGGGAGGCATACCTGTAATACAACCCGTAAATGTCCTGATACATCCATCGCACAAAAGAGCCGTCCCCTTCTGTCACCTTTTGAACTTGAGGGACACGTTTGTCCATTTTGAATTCATACAGAAGGACCCCATCATGAAGTGCATCAATTGTTTTGAAAGAAATCAAATCCAAGTGATGATCATCGTTGAAATCACCAAATGTGAAATCATGACGGTTAAGTTCAAAACTTTCGAGAAAAACGGGTAAAGTGGATGTGGCTATTTTGTTTTGAAAACGAACGGTATCATTGTAGTATCCACACCCCACATAGCAAACCACTTTCAAACCATCGGCGGTCTTGTTAAAAGCCAGGACATCATCATAGCCATCATTGTTTATGTCCACAACCATGGGATTGATTCTATAGGTACCCAATGTGTTGTGGGATTCAAAAGTCTTATTGGCCGGTTTGGGTATAAACCCTGTTCCCGTACCCAATAAAATACTAAAAGTCGTACTTTGGCCAACCAAAACATCTGCAATTCCGTCCCCATTGAAATCACCGGAAGCACGAAACGCACTGTTGAAAATACCCTGATAGATGATTGTGAAAGCATTAAGGGTTTCGTCATACTTGTAAATGGTAAAATTGGTCAGCGTTGTTTCGTCCAATATCATCAGCTCCATTTGACCATCACCGTCAAAGTCAACCGCATCAATGCTTCCCCCAGTTACGGATTGGTGGACACTTTGGAAAGAAGATCGGATATAGCAGGAGGAAGGGCCTTGGTAAAGCACCACCACTTGGTTCTGCCCGTTACCGAGGAAATCTCCTGTGACAATATCCTTGTAGCCGTTGGTTTGGAAAACAGGGAAAAGGGTGTCCGTCTGGAATGGGAAGTTGGTTCTTGTCACGTAGGTCATGTGCTTGTTATAATCTGTAAATGCCGTAATTAGTTCGCTGTATCCATCTCCATCCATATCAGCAGGTACACTTTTCCGAATAAACCACTGAGAATTTGCGTCGTAATGATAATTGCTGTATATAAAATTGCCATTTTGATTATTATAGAAATAAATCGTATTTTTGCCATTTACAAACAAATCGCATTTCCCATCTTTATTAAAATCAACAGCTATATGTTTTTTTTCACTTTCTGGATTTTGAAGTGGTATCAACGTGGTATCAACATGATCATTATACGAAGAATTATTCCACTCCACACTTGTCGGGTTCAGCATTGACCCGTCCGAGGCTATTAAACGAACCTCTACCAGTCGTTTTGGATACTCTACCGTGTAGTTGAACTGGTATTGCCGGAGCAGCTCATAACTCGAACCGTTCTTATACTGCACAGTTATTGTACGCAAAAGTCTCCTTTGAGGAATTTCATAACCCGCCACAAATGAGGATTCCATATTCGGTAAAACGTCGTATGAGAATTTCACCCTCGCGTAAGGGGACAAACCAGCAGCTGAATTGCCCGTGTAATCAATATGGTCAATCCAGATTTCACCTCCGCTGCCTCCGTAAGAGAAAATCATATAGTTGCCGTTGATATCCGTAATTTTGCTGACATGCCAGCTATAGACATTGTTACCCAACTTTTGCTTCGAGTCCGCACTGTTACCATACTCCGCCACGCTGCCGTCATCCCGATAAACTTTGAAAAAAGAGGGACCGTTCCCGGCAGCTCCGTAAGGGATTATCTTGGAGAAATCCTCAAACTCCGGCAAAAGTTCAACCCCCGGATAACCATACATCGCGTCATTGGCACACACTAACCGGTTCCCGTCCAAGGCGAATCGGTCGGTGTTATCCATCATTACGGAGGAAGAACGTGAATCCAAAAACTTGTTCTGTCCCACCCGGGTAATGGCGGAAAGACCGCCCAAATCCCATTGGCTTCCCAAAACACCAATGCCGGCCATACTGTTATAGACCACACTCAAGTTCGGTTGCACGCCCTGTGTACCAGGCACAACTTCAATGGGTATGTTATACGTGGCCGCGCCCATAGCGGTGACATCCGCACTGCCCGGAATAGCGCCCACGGGCAAAGAAGTATTCTGTGCATACGAGGTGGCAAACATCAGATTAATTGCCACAAACAGACTGATTACTAATGTTTTATGTTTTGATTTCATAATATTGGTTATTGTTTGATGATTTTCCATGTGTCTGTTTGTCCATCCAATGTAAGTGTAAGCAAATACACCCCATTTTCGTATCGCGACAAATCAAGGGTGAAAATTGAGGTCGTTATGGTTCCGTCCAACAGTAACTTTCCAGACAAATCCGAAAGTCTGTAAAGTCCTGTCTTCACAGGTTTATCGAATTGCAAGGTAACCATCCCTTTTGTCGGGTTCGGGTAAATTTTAACGTTGTTTTCTCCGATAGCCTCCTCATAATAGGGCTCTTGTTTTAAGTTTGAGACATCAGCGAAACTCGTGTCCGCCCCGGTTGCAACCGCCTGCCGCATAGTCAACGTTGTGCGTAAGATTCGGTTACCGGCGTTGTCGTAGTCGTAGGTGCGGGGAAGATTTCCTTGAGCAATGCACGCCACGGTGACAAATAAAACAAAAAAGGATAAGGTGAATTTTTGCATTGGTTCGTGTTTTGGGTGAATTATGATTGGTTATTTGTGACTTACGATTAGTTATAGGCTCATAGTAGAGACGCAAAATTTTGCGTCTCTACAGCGTTCCTAATTGTTACTGTACGCCGCCGCGCTGCTGTAGAACAGCCCCGTGAACGTGAACTGCTGCGTGGCAGTGTCCCGATAGACCATCTGCCCGGGGATGTTCAGGAAGATGTGGTTGCCCTTTTCGTCCTCGTAATCCAAGGAGCGGTCAGGCATGAGGAAGAAATCCTCTGAGGTCAGGTCAAAGGTGTCCGTGGTCGTGGCGGTGACGGCGGGACCTATTTGCTGAATATGGACGGATGTTGCTGTCGCGCAATAGTTGCCTTCTCCCATGCAGTCCATGTGGCATAGAGTGCCATTCTCATAGACGCACCCCTTACAGTTTTTTCCGTCATGCCCGATACTCATCATAAGGATTGTCGAACCCTCTGTTTTTCCGTCAGCAGGGATGTTTATCACTCGGTTAGACGACAATTCTTGTGTTGTGTGTTTGCTCTCTTTTTCACACGCGCCAAATAAAACGGTGGCAAGTAGTGTAAATGTTAATACTTTTTTCATTGTGTTTTGATTTTAAAATGTGTTAATTTGTTGATTTCCGACGACAAAAATACAATTTGTTTGTGTTATTATAAACCCTCACATCTGAAATGTGAACCCACATCTGCAAAATATGAACCTACAGTTGAACACAATCCCTTTTTAACGAGTGTATTTTGCTGATAATCTACACACTGCAAAGTGTTGTTGTTATTTTATTGCGTGAGGGGATAAGCGGATGTTTGTGAAGGGATAAATATGTTTTTCTAGGATAGGCATGTCGGAAAAATGATTATCTTTGCCACCAGATTCAATCACAATATTATGAAACACCTTAACACAATTGTCATCATTTTGCTGAACATACTGTTTTGCTTCGGCTTGCTTTGGTTCTTTACCCGTAACGCTTTCTTGCGCCCGTATGCAGGCAGTACTCTTAAAGAGGCCGTCACCGGTCTTTTGCTTTTAGGGTCTCTGTATGCCAATTATTTCCTTTTGTATCCGATACTTTATCAAAAACATTCACACAACAGCTATTGGCTTTTAGTATTTTTCATTGCTTTGGCAACAGGATTCATAGAGTTGGCCATTGCCTATCAAAACATATCATTGTGTAATGCTGAATTTATACAAAAATTTGGATTCTTCAGCTTCTTTTCAAAACGATTTCTTTTTATCGTTGGACGTAACCTTGCTTTCAATTTCTTTCCTTTTCTAATTTGTGAGCGGCAACATTTCCGACAATCATGGGAAAAAGAGGTTAGGATTGTGTACCAAGATGTTCGGAAGCTTGACATTACCGATGGTGACAACAATATACAATTGGTTCCCATCGAAGACATATTCTATTGTCAACAACAAGGAAACTTCACCAATATCTTTATGGTGAATGACAAGAAATACACACGGCTTAGTTCCATGAAGCATCTTCAACAGCTGGTCGGAGAGGAGGAATTCATCCGCATAACGACTACCTTGCTGGTGCCATTCCGACACATTGAGTCGTGTAAAGACTATACGGTAATCATGAAAAAAATGCCTTGGGAACAAGAACCTACCACATTCAAATTGGGACCCAAAACCCAAGAAGAGGTCGCCAAAAAAGTTGTAGAAGGCATTCTGAAATACAGAACCATAGTAAGCGGTAAAGAAATCTCAAAGAAACAAGACCCTCCAAAATCCAAACGGAAACCGACAACACCTCCGAAAGAAAAGATTAATGAGGTTCTCTCTTATATAGAAAAGCATTCAAATTGCAACTCGGCGGATATCATCGCCGAGACGAAGTTTTCTTTGAGCACCGTCGAGCGTTGCCTGTTGGAACTTAAAAAGAAAGGAATCATCGAACACACCGGCAGCAAGAAGACCGGCGGGTATCGGGTGAAAGAAGTCGCGACGAAAACGCCAACTTCAAACAAGAAAGTCAAGAAACGGAAGAGCACCCAACCACTATAGCGTGTCGCCCGTCGCGCTATCGCCCTCCTGCACCTTCTTCTCCAACTCCATCTTACCGAAACGTAGCGTGATACCCGCCGACACATATCGGCTGTTCATCATCTTGTTGGTGCTGTTGTTCAAGAAATAAGGATTGGTGTTGACCGAACCGGAACCGAAGCGGGCACCCCAGTTGAAGATGTCTTGCACGTTGACGAAAATGGACAATTTACGTTTGAAGAGGTCGCTGCGGAGACCGAAATTCAGCCAGTAACGCGCCTTGCGCTCACTCATCAAGCTGAGGGTCGGGGAAGTGTAGTTGCCCGCCACGGTGAACTGCAGCCAGTCGAAGGCCTTCGCCCAGAAGTTGAGACGCACGCTCCACGACCACTTGTCGCGCTGGTCGAGCTGATGCACGCCGTCGCGGTCATATTCCATCTTGTAACCATAGTCATAGACGTTGGCATAGAGCCGCAAATTGACGAAACCCGTCGGACGGTAGGTCGCGTTCAACGAAGCACCGTAACGCCACGAAGTTCCCATATTGTAGGGCATCGAGTAACTGACCACACGATCCAGATACTGGTCGTACTCGGAGTCGGTCAGCGAACTGATTTCGTTGGTGCTCAACCGGCCGTACATCTCCACACCCACATTGCCAAACTTGTTGAAATACTTCTGCCATCCTGCCTCCAGACTGTGTGTGAAGCTGCTCTTCAACCCATTGGGATTTCCAGTGGAATAGCTGTTATCACCATAACGGCGGTAGCGGCTCAAGTCCTCCTCATCCGGATGGGACATGCGCATGGAGTAGTTAAGCTTGATATTGTGCATACTTTTTGTACGATAAGTGAGATGGATGGACGGGCGGGCGGAGAAGAACAGCGGGGCCGCCTTGTCAGCGAACGGCATATCGCTGATATAGTCGTAGGCATCACGCAACAGCCCGACACCCAAACCGGTACTGAGGGTGAAACCGCCCCAGCGGTGCGTCCAGTTCACGTCAGCGTTCACGTTGGTCGAGCCCCCGTTGAAATGGTACGTGCGCAGGGTGTCTATCAGCGTGCCTTCCAGGTCGTTGTAACGCTTGTAGTCGTTGCTCATCTGGAAATGGCTGGTTCGCAGACCGTAACTCATCTCCCCGTTTTCACTATAGGGCCGGTTGTAACGAGCGTCCAAATCGGCACCGTAGCGATAGCTGCGGGTGAGCAAGTAACGGTGCTCATCCAAATCGTAATAGGTGTCGTAGAACCGATTGTACCACTGGTCGCTGGCGTTGTACGAGAACCGCCCGTTGAGGCCGATGCGCAGGTTATGCCCGTTCTTGTCGAACTTTTTGGTGTAATCAACCCCGGCATGAGACATCACCGACCACCCCTGAGTCTTGCTCAAAGAGGTATCAATATATTCCAATGAGAAAGGCGGCATTGAATCCAAGTAGAAATAGGACTGATCACGCGATGCTGCATAACGGCTGTTTGTGTTGTTGTAAAATCCGCCCGCATCGAAAGCAATCTCGCTGGTGGAGTCAATCTCGTAGTTGATGCCGAGGAAGAAGTTGGCGCTGCCGTTGCGGTTGGTGTCCCGCTGGGCAACGATGCTCGACCAAGTGGTGTCGTACTCTCCGGCGATGGCCGCGTCACGACGCTGGTAGGAGCTGGATTCCGTGGCGTTGCGCCGTGCGCTGTATCGTCCTGAAAGGAACAGGTTGACGCTCAGCTTCTCCTTCGTCCACATGTAACTGACCCACGGGGAGACGAACGGCTGGGAAGATCCATTGACACCGAAACTGACGAACTGGTTGCTCTTGACGTGCGCCGAAGTGACGATGTTGATGACCGCCTCGGCATCGGTGGCGTATTTCGCCGACGGGTTGGTGATGGCCTCGATACGGTCCAAAGCATTGGCAGGAAGAGTCTGCAAATACGTTTTCAGATTTTCCTCCGTGAGTTTGGAGGGTTTGTCGTTGATCCAGATCTCCACGCTCGACACGCCGCGAAGGGTGATATTGCCTTCCACATCGACCTCCACACCGGGTGCGTTCTGCAAAGCGTCCTCGGTGGTGCCGGTCTGGATGGAAGCGTCTTCGCTGACGTTATAGACGAGTTTCTCGCCATCCATGGCGTAAATCGGCTTCTCCCCCTGGATGGTCACCTCGCCCAACGTGGTGGAGATCGGCATCAGCCGGATAACATCCAGATTGGTATTGTTTTTCACCGTAAACGGAATGTGCCGCGGGGTGTAGTTGAAGGTCCAGATACGCAGAATGCATTCGCCCTGCGGGATTCCTTCGATTTCGAAATAGCCGTTGGCATTGGCTGAAGTACCCTTGATGAGCGTAGAGTCCTCGACATCAAGCACGGCCACGTTGGCGTATGCTAACGGTGTTCCCGCGATGGAGTCGCGCAGAAGCCCCACCACTTTGAAAGTTGACCCTTCGCGTACCTTCTTCTTCGGTTTCACGGTGGGACTCTGTTGCTGTTGTTGCTGGTTCCAGCCGCCACGGTCGCCGCCCATCGGGGGACGGCCGGGATAACCGCCGGGAGGTCTTCCGCCGGGGTATCCGCCGCCGGGGGGTTGCGCCATTACACAAAAAGCCGACAACAGCATCACCATTGTCAGCAAAAACATCCTGGAAACCGTTATTTTTCTTGAAAACATCGTAAAAGTCATATTATTTATGGAAAAATCGACTAAAATTGACAGAACAACCCTGATCGGGTTTAAAAATCAAGCCGCGAAAATACGATTTTTTTTCAATACTTTAATTTATCATGTATTAGATTTTTATGTATCTTTGCCGTTTGAAAAAACAACGAGCTTATGGCAACAACAACCATCTTGTATGCGGCTATTACAGTGGGACTTACAGGTCTTATCGCCGCTGTGATTTTGTATTTTGTGTCGAAATTCTTCCATGTGGAGGAGGACCCGCGCATTGATTTGGTGCAGGCGTGCCTGCCGAATGCCAACTGCGGCGGCTGCGGTTTCGCGGGCTGCCGTGCCATGGCCGAGGCCATCGTCAAGAACAACGACCTCAACGTGGCCTACTGTCCTGGCAGTGACACCGAAAAGATCGCCGAAATCATGCACCTTAATGCTGTATTGCACGAACCGCAGGTTTCGGTGGTGCGCTGCAACGGCACCTGCGAACATGCGCCCATGAAATCGTTCTACGACTCCGCGCTCACCTGCGCCTTCGCCAACACGCTCTTCGCCGGCGAGAAAGCCTGTCCGTTCGGATGCCTCGGCTGCGGCGACTGTGTGGCAGCATGCCAGTTCGACGCCATACACCTCAACCCTGAAACTCATCTTCCAGAGGTAAAAGAGGAACTCTGCGTCGGATGTAAGGCTTGTGCCAATGCCTGTCCGCGCGGCGTGCTCGAAATCCGCGACAAAGGCAAGAACCACCGCCGTGTATATGTGGCCTGCAACAACAAGGAGAAAGGCGCTGTGGCCAAGAAGAACTGCTCTTCTGCTTGTATCGGCTGCGGCAAGTGCGCCAAAGTATGCCCGTTCGAGGCCATCACCGTGGAGAACAACCTCGCCTACATCGATTACCACAAGTGCAAGGCCTGCCGCAAATGTGTCGATGAGTGCCCGTCCGGTGCCATCCTCACCGTCGGCTTCCCGCCCAAGAAAGAAGCCCCGAAACCCGAAACAGTGGCAGAACCCGTCGCCGAACCCGCACAAGCATAACTCTCACCTTTAAAAATTACCGACATGAGTGAAAATACAGTCGCATCCATAGAGCAAAGAATCGAAGACAACATCAAAGAAAGCGCCAAGCAGATCAAGAAGCTGAGCCGCAAGACCTTCCACATGGGCGGTGTACACCCCGACGCCAATAAGTTCGCCCACTCCGCACCCGTGGAGACTTTCCCGCTGCCCGATGAGGCGGTCGTCTATATGACGCAACATCTCGGCGCCCCCGCCACCCCCGTCGTGCAAAAAGGCGACAAGGTGAAGGTCGGTCAGCTCATCGGCAAGGCCGAGTCTTTCGTCTGCGCCAACATCCACGCGCCCATCTCAGGCACCGTCGTCAAAATCGACCAAGTGGCCGACATCACGGGCTACAAGAAACCCGCTGTGGTCATCAAGCGTGAAGGCGACGAATGGGATGAGAGCATCGACACCTCTTTGGATATCATCCACGACATCAAGCTGAAAACCAAGGAAGAAATCATCGAACGGATGAAAGACCGCGGTATCGTCGGTTTGGGTGGTGCCTGCTTCCCGACACATATTAAATATATGTTGAAGCCGGAACAGAAATGCGAATATCTGATCGTCAACGCCGCCGAGTGCGAACCTTACATCTCCACCGACAACCGTGTGATTCTGGAGCGTTGCGAACAGTGCATGATCGGCATCGAGATTGCGCTTATCGCTTCGGGCGCACCCAAAGCCATCATCGGCATCGAGGAGAACAAGCCGCGCGCCATCGCCAAACTGATGGAAACCGCCAAGCGTTATCCGAACATTGAGGTGCAGCCGCTGAACATCAAATATCCGCAAGGGGCTGAGAAACAGCTCATCAAGGCCATCACCGGCAGAAGCGTTCCCAATGGCGCCCTGCCGATTTCCGTGGGCTGCATCGTCAACAACATCACCACGATGTACACGATTTATCTGGCCGTACAGAAAAACAAACCGATTGTGCAGACTTACACGACGGTTTCCGGCCGTTCCCTGCGCCCCGACCAATGCAAGAACTACCGTCTGCGCATCGGCACCCCGATTCTGAGTGTGCTGCAGTCCGTGGGCATTCCTGAAGACACCGGCAAGATCATCTCCGGCGGTCCGATGATGGGCAAGGCCATCGCCAACCTGGGAGCTTACACTGCCAAGGGCATGTCGAGCCTGCTCTTCATGAACGATGCAGAGAGCGTTCGCGGCGAAGTGCATCCGTGTCTGCGCTGCGGCAAGTGCGTGAGCGTCTGTCCCATGGGACTGGAACCCTACATGTTGCAGACTTTCACCGAGCTGAAACGCTGGGACGACACCGAGAAATACGGCATCATGAACTGCATCGAATGCGGTTCCTGCTCGTTCATCTGCCCCTCCAACCGTCCGATTCTGGATATGATCCGTGTCGGCAAGGCCAAGACCGGCGGCATCATCCGGGCAAGAAGCAGCAAATAGGAGCGTGCAAACGACCCTACAACTTTTTTGTCGTCACCACTTTTGGATGACACTGCCATCCATACCCATGATATTCCCTTCCTCTTTATCAAAGAGATACCGTTCAATAGTAGCAAACTTGGGTGCGAAATTCACTAAGATGCCGCAAGGTTTCTTCAGCAGTCGCATGTAGTTGAACAATTGCGCCCGATGAACTGGTATCAACTCTGACACCGCTTTGCACTCGACTATAATTTCATTCTTGCACAAAAAATCTATACGGAAACTCGTTGACATCGGTCGCCCGTGATATTTGGGATAAAAGGACAGTTCCCGCAGAAAAGGGATTCCTTCCTCAGTCAATTCCATTTCGAATCCTTCCTGATAACAGGATTCATTCAATCCTGGGCCCAACTCTCCGTGAACTTCATGTATCGCGCCCACTACATCATACATGTGGGACCTCATCTTGCTAATACTGATCATACTTTTTTGTTTTGATGATTAAAAAATTATTATGCAAATATACTACATCAAAAAGCGTTTGTCAAGGGTTTTGTGAAAATAATTTCATCCTTGGAAACCAACAAGATATAAATTCCCCTTAACTATTCAATGAAGATTAGTTAATTTTCTAAGGCAAGTTTTCGCAGAATTTTCACATCCGTGGCGCAAAACAGAGCGGGAACCTCTATTTGTGTTGTCATGGTTGTCCTTGTTGTCTTCTTTGCTGACGACAACTGGGACAACTAAGACAACATTTTAAAGTCGGTCATTAACGTCGTTTCACCAAACGGATGGTATCCAGATTTTTTGATGGAATAGTGTCTATTATTTCTAACGAATTAAGACTACCTACCGTGATGAGAATGGTATCCGAAGCCGAATCTTTCAAAGGAATCTCGACCATTGGTCTCCCCTTTTTCCCATAGCGGATGGGACCCTCAATATAGTATGCATCGTTACTACCCCAGACCAACTTGTGATAAAAACTGCGTGACATATCATCGCACGAACAATTTATCACCATGAAGCCAAAAAAGTC
>Ga0247608_10005905_pt1 | contig 13080 bp, 15 predicted proteins | sample 176DNAGHGlowgp2_FD_193490 | JGI IMG/M metagenome (GOLD analysis project Ga0247608, IMG submission 193490) | Sheep rumen microbial communities from Palmerston North, Manawatu-Wanganui, New Zealand - 1766 DNA GHGlow gp2 | ecosystem: Host-associated > Mammals > Digestive system > Stomach > Rumen ... | reverse complement strand
CCCAGATGCGCTTTACTTCGTCTGGTGGTTCTGTACAAATCCAAACGTTGCGATAAAAAATGTGAAAATACAGCCCACATTGAGCGTGGTTTGCTAAATTATTCTTATATTTGCAGTGTCGTTCAGTAATGGGCGATAAACATTGAAGGAAGCGTTTAGCTTTCATCTGTACCGAAAAGTCTGGTAAACTTCAACGTAAAGCAGATGTAGAGTGAACACGTTCCCTCCTTGGTTAGAATATTCCTTGTGCAGCCATCATTGGCTCACATCCGATATATTCTCCAAGGGTGTGGGCTGTTTCTTTTATCTCTTTACAGGTTTTACCAGAGCCTTCGGTAGGATAGCTGAGAGGCTCACACTTTCTTGTGTTTTTATTAATAACTAAAAATTATTGATATGGCATTAATAGATCATGCATACTTTGATATCGGGGGAAGAAAAATCTTCGCTTATGAATATCCAGAGAAGAATCTTTCATCGAACACGCAATTAAATGTACGTCAAGGTCAAGAAGCCCTTTTGGTTTTAGGAGGAAGGATAGAAATGAAATTTCCTCCAAACGGCCCCAGACCTTATACACTAGATTCTGCGAACTTGCCTGTTGTTAGAAAGCTATTTGGTTTACCATTCGGCGGCAGCAATCCTGTTTTGGCTGCGGTATGGTTTATCAATAAGGCTGATCTGGTTAACATGGAGATTGTGACAGACACGTTCTTATTAAAGGATCCTACTAAGCCACAAGGATTCCCTGCCATTGCAATCGCTAATGTCGGAATCAAAGTTGAAGAGGGTGAACCATTCTTTTTAAAACTTGTGAATGGGAATCCATGCTTCAGCGAATCAGATATGATAAAAGCTATTCAAGGTAGAGTTACCCGGGTTATTTCAGAAAAAATATCACAGTTAGTCGACCAACTTGGCATAACTGTTGCAGAAGTTAACTCACGTTTAAGCATGATTTCCCAGCAATCACGAGATGTTTGTCTACAACTTATTCAAGATTGGGGACTGCAATTTGTTGACTTCAACGTACGAGTTACTCAAGACACCAGTCAAGAAGGACTGATGATGGCTAGCGGCTTCGGTACAGATAGAGAGTCATTTGAGCGTCAGCGTATTCTGGATATTCAGGAAAAAGCTATCAATAATTTATCTGGTGGTGGCAATGGGCTATTAGGAGCTGTACTTGCTATGGGTATGGTTAATTCAATGAATTCATCTCCACGACAGGGAGGATCTTATAACCAACCACAGCAAATGCAGCCGCAACAACCCCAGCAGCAAGTAAACCCCAATGCGCATATGGTATACTGCGGCAATTGTGGTCGTAAATATGACACAAATGCAAGCAGTTTCTGTCCAAATTGCGGTAAGCAGTATTTCCCTTGCCCAAAATGCGGTTCAGATAATTTAAACAATAGCAGAAGATGCGTTAATTGTGGTACACCATTGCAAACAGCTCCTGTAGCATCCAGCTTTTGTCCAAGATGTGGAGCAGAAGTGCCTAATGACTCCAATTTTTGTCCAAGATGTGGTAATAAAATAAGGTAACATTATGAAAATATCCAATTTTTTTATTTGGCTGATAGGTGTAGGCCTAATAGTATTTTTGTGTGTTCTACTCTCAGGCGCATTTCAAGATAAAATAGTCTTGATTCTAGATGGTTCTGTTCTAGTGATTGCTTATACATTAGCTCTTTATGTGTATGGCGCTCTTTTTGTTTCTACGGAAAAATTTGCAAGCGATGTGCCAGCCACAGGAGTAAAGTTGTATGCTTTGTGGACTTACGTTCCTTTAGTTTTTTCGTGCATAGTTATGGGATATGCATATAAGGTATCCTTTAATTGGCAATTATTTTTGCAAGCGTGTTTCCTTTTCGTGTTTGTTTTGTGGCTGATTGTCGCAAATGCATCTGTCAATAGAATGGCGGATGTAGCCACCAAAAGTCAGGTAAGGCACGCGAACACAGACATGTTAGCAGCAAAGGCAGCACAAATGAAATTAGCAGCTTCTTTAAATAAATCTATTAGTTCTGATACACAAACGGAGATTTCAAAGTTTGCGGAAAGGGTTGGTTACGTCTCTCCAAGTAGTTCAGCAGCGGCAAATATGCAAGAAAATATGTTGAGTAGTTCGATAGACCGCATTTTATCACTAGTAAATTCAAATGCATCAATTGACCAATTACTCGCTGAATTAGAAAATGCAAAAACAATTTTATCACAAAGATTGAGAACTTATTAAACTATAAAATTATGAAAGGTAAAGTATTTGAATCCTCAAGGGATGTTTATCAGGATCAAGCACAGGTGTTGTTTGATTTCTATCTAAATGCAGCTCAAAAAATCATCGATCAAGAGGATGATTTTGACAAAAAGAGCGAGGAGTTGGACGGAGAGATCGCGTCAATAAACGAGAGTGCTAGCCATGTAGGCAGAGATTACATGATTGGCGGAGCGTTGTTGGTAATTGGATTAGTTCTTCTAATTGTTAATCCTATAATAGGTGCAATTGTGGCCATCGCAGGCTGTGCATTCTTATTTAAGACATATAACTTTAAGAAGAACATTCAATCTAATATTGATGAAATTGAACAAAAGAAACAGGAACTTGCAAATGCAAAAGCGGGTATCTTTAGAGATTACAAAGTAAATAAAATCGGAGCGGTTTATATACCTGTGGCTAAAAAGGTCGCTTTTGGTGACAAGAGTGTTGTTGTTGACTTGACTGATGGCGTTGCTCCTACAAATGTTAGTCTTCAAGTTGCCAATAACCCCTCAGCACTTGTAAATACCTTAAAAGACCTTGAAAAACTTTCTACCGAAGCACCAGTCGTAGAGAAGTCAGAACAGGTAGAGGAGGTAGAAACGTCTGATTACTCAAGCTCCATTCAAGACGTAAAATTCTATGACTATTTTGGAACAATGGATCGTACATTGCGTACAGGAGCTTATTATCTTTCTGATGTTTCCACAAAGAACATTAAGGTTCCATTTATACTTCCAGGTAGTAAACAAATGAACTATCTTGAAATGTTCGCAACCACGGAAATTGATAATGAGATAACAATTCCCGTTTTCTATGAGAACAGATTTGATAAGGAAATGGAGGAATTCAAAAAGATTAGTGATTTCCAAGCTCAGTTTGCAAAAGAGAACGAAGATTTTGAAGGTGTCTTAAAACACCTGATTGCAAATATTGGTGTCGCAGTACAAACTGTTGCTACTATGAAGGTTGCGTCAAACAACAAATTGATAGATAGCTCTAATCAATTATTGTTTACAATTCTTAAGAATTCATATAATCATTATTCTCCGCTGCTAGAGCATGACGAAATTGAGAAGATTCGCAACACAAACTTTAACTATTCTGATACAGTTGAGGGTTACAAACCATTCCAGTTGAAAGAAAGTTCAAGAGTAAAATACGATGCTCAGACTGGTAACTGGGTTGCAGAAGATGGTACAGTAACTACTATGCCATTTGGAATTAGTCAGATTCAAGAGGAAATAGTTGCGCCAATTGTACAAAATCTGTTAGCCGAAACAAGAATCGAGCGAATGAGGATTTATAATGATATAAAGAATCAAAAGATAGATTATCTTAATCAGTGGCACCAAGATACAGAGGATTTCTATGGGCGTAATAGAACATCCAGCGATGACTTGTTAAATATTATGCGAAGTAACATGACAAAATTCCTTGCAGCACAAGCAACTGTTGAAAGTGTAGCGGAAATTAAGAGTTCTATGAAGAATCAGATGCTTGCAGGAAAGAAATCAGAAGAGCTGGAAAACAAAGCCGACAAGCAAGACGAGAACAATCTCGCTGCCTTTGAACTGCAATCACAGCAGTTTAGAAAAGCGCAGGAAGATTTTGATGATTACATGGATCGATTGAAAGATGATATCGACGAAAGAGCTCGTAATTTCGAATACATTGAGTATTATGATGCCTCTTTGTGTGATCGTCTTGCTAAGGATCTGGTATCAGCAGGTGATAATCAAGATCAGTTAGACGACCGTCGTCGCCCACTTGCTAGCATTAATCCATTATATGCACAAGCATCAGTGCTTCCTCCATCTCCATCAGTAGATGATTCCGTTTCAGAACAACTTTCATTAAATGTTGCTCAATATGCGGCCAATACTTTAACGGAGATAGACGAACACAAACAAAGTGCAAATGCTGTTGACCCGCAAGGAGTAACTAAGCCAAATACTGCAGAGGAGAAACTTGCAGATAGTTCAAATGAGAATACATCTAATACTGGTGATCAAATCTTAGGGAATAGTCAACAAGAAGTCGCAGCTATAAGTGATGCACCAGAAACTGATGCGCCAGAAGGAGGTAAGTCATATTCTGTTATCTTAATGTCAGCAGGAGCAGCCAAACTTCAGGTAGTGAAAACTATAAAAGAGACATTTGGCTTAGGACTAGATGAAGCGAAAGAATTAGTTGAATCTGCGCCAACTCCTATTATTCAGAATCTCTCACGTGAAGAAGCAGAAGAGCTAAAAAAGGCAATTGAATCTGCTGGAGCCGAAGTTGATTTAATGGAGGAATGACCACTTTAACTTAAAGGAAAAACAATTATGGGAATTTTTGATAGTAATGACCAATATGATATCCATGTCAGTACACAACCAATGGCTGACAAGATAGATGTGGTATCAAATAAAGTTGATATGACAACAGGAGCTGTTGCTGCTATGGAAACGGCGGTAATCGCTCAGGAAAAGTCGTCAACAGAGCAAATATGTGGCAAGTTGGATGTCGGTTTCTTTAATGTTGTTATTAGCCAGATTGCACAAAAATTGGCAAATGAGAACGCTAAGACCAGAGCATTAGCTATTGAGCTTATGCAACAGCAGAAGGCTTTACAAAGTCTGCAGTCAAGAATGACGGGTGACTATAATATGATTGGTTCAAGATATGCAAAATTGTTTGGTAGTCTGAATCAAGAGCTGAGGAATCGAATCTCGGAGTTAGATAAACCTTTGATGGATTATTGCTCACAGCAAGTTAAACAGTTACAAAACCGTATCTATGGCTTGGTTTCGGGAGTTCCTGTTTTACAATCGGAAAGTCTAACTGCGACACAGGCCATTGCGGCCGCTCATATAAAGCGAAACGCTCAGAATCTGATTAGTGCTGCTGGTGAATACATAAAGCATGATAAACAACAAGAGCGAACAACCCAAAACTTGTGGAACTCAAAGATAGATGACGAGGAGATATACTATGTTCCAATGATTATCGATGAGGAGAACACTGAGCTAAGAAGTGGTGCTTCCATGATTAAGGATAACCAAGCTTTAAAAACTGCATTAGGCGATGTCGCTTATCAGAAGACAGTTCAAACTTTAGATTCTGTAGTTAAGTCGATAGACTGGAAAACAGATGATAGTCAAAGTGCGAATATAGCTAATCAATATGCAGAGATGGTTGAGAAAGCCGATATCCCTAAACGACTGAAGGACGTCATGATGAAAATGTTCGATGGTAAGTTCCAAACATTATAAGGAGGGTTGTCTATGAGTTACACAGAAACGAAAACCCTAGGGGTTAAATATATTGACCACCGGTTTAAATTATATATTAATGGAAGTCTCCACCCAAATGACGTAAGATTAAAAGATGGCACAAGAATATATGTAGAAACTGAGGAAGAGGAGAAGATAAAAGATATTGATGTCAATGTAAGAGTTAACACGACTCCGTTTGATAACAGTGTGGATCGCTGTGGAGACCATGTCGGTACATTGACTGGTTCTATCATAGGCTTCAAGACAGCGAACGTTGCTTCAAAAATTGATAATGAGAAACAAATCGTTAATAGTGTAACTTCTGGTTTCTCGTCTTTGATTGAGCAAAATCTAACATTACAGAATGCTGGAATTGAAGCAGAGATGCATGCTCTTGCAGGAGAACTCATGCAGCAATGTAAAGAACTGGAGTATAAGCATGAAGTTATGAACAAGGACTTTAACAGAATTAAGTCTCGATATACATCTCTATTTGAAACAATTACCAAGGAGATGAATAACCGAATTAAACAAATGATTAAACCTTGTTTTGATTTCGTTAGTCAAGTGCGCCAGGAGCAAAATCGTCGAATCGAAACTTCTCTTCTTTCCGTAGCAACGACAACAGGAAAAGAAAGCGATTCTGCACGAATTGCCATTCAGGCCTCCAAGATGAAGAGAAACGCAGAAAACCTAATATCAACTGCAGGTGGTTATATTAAAGGTAATAAGTCCCTGAGTATAGCTAAGGATACATTCTGCATTGACACGGAGGAATCTGACAAAGTTTGCTATGCCCCCGTCATCGTTGCATACAGTGGTGATGAATCTTCTCCCTTAATGCCGACTATATATGCGAACCCAATTATAGACGGGAATAAGGAGGCCAAAGATTCACTATTAAATACTGCAAATAGCCTTAAAGAACGGGAAGTGAGCATTGACGACAAGAATCGAATAGGTGCGTATTTTAATCAGATGCTATCTGATGTAAGCGATGGGTCTGAGCGCAGCCAAAGGATTGTGTCAATAATGAAAGGCTTTTTTGAGAACAATTCATTTAAAACATTCGTGAAATAAAAAAACTAAGACATATGAAAAAGGAGTTAAACATTATTAGTATGGAGGGTGAGGTCCTTCTTAAGGACAATTTGGTTAGAAGTTCTATTCTGCCACATACAGCCTCCGAACTCGATCGTAACGTGACAATATTGGCTGATGCCGTAGTCGAGGGCGCTGTATATGCTAATAAGTTGGAGATTGAAAGTGGTGACGCTGAAATCTGCGGAGCGGTGTATACCAAGTTGGAACTTCATGTTAATACCAAGGCAAAAGGTAAGGTTATTTTGAGAAAGTCGGTAGCATCTTCTGACTCGGTAACGTCATTTGCAAAGGAATGCGACTTGATGTTCATGGCAGATATAAATGCTAAGAAAGTTACACTTAATCATGCATTTGTAGCAGGGAGCATTTATGCTGATGAGATACAACTCGAAGACTGTATCGTAATAGGTGGTGTTTTTTCGACAAAAAGCATTGACATGAAAGGTTGTATTGTTGGCACCTTTAATTCAAATAGTGTATATCTTGAGGGGGCGAACTATCTATTGCTACCAAGTGCTTTTAGTAGTACCCCAATTGAAGTTATGGCAGATTCAAAACTATACAACTTGAGTCTTGCTGATTTAGGTGCCATTTATAAAGGTACTCAGCAGATGCAAAATACAGGCGTTATCGAAATGGATGCCAAGACTGATGAATTAAAGACCATGCTTTCTGAGGATCAAAAGACAATGTTGGTATATAGCTATTCTATTGCAGGTAAAGTGCTTGCCACAGACTTGGTAGATTTCGAACGCTTGCAAAATCATTTCCTGATCGGTGCTACTGCGATGGGGAGTCAGATTCTTCGCAAATATGATTTAGGTACGGATGCAGAAGGCAACAAAGCAGTTATTGAGCCAGAGAAGGTGGCAAAGATGTTCTTTGATATTCTTCATGGGAAAACGGAAATCCAGCAGATTGACGGTACGTTTAGCATTCAGGACTTAGCGTCTAAAATTCCAGGTGTCATTTAAATTGTAAAATATGGATAATCAACAAGAATTGCAGCAAGTTATTTCTCAGTCATTTAACTCATGCAAGAAGAAAATGGATATCTTTGTAAAAGATAATTTTATGCTCAGTTTGGAGAAATTAGGGTTTCCAGGCGGGAGAATTGATATTACTTATTACAATGACCTAGATGTGTCTGATAAGAAGATTGCAGATGTGTTATCTACTATAGATGCATATAAGCTACTTAAGAGTTCAAAATATTATGATGAATTCGAAGAATGGGACGAGGATGTTCAGAAAGACTCGATAGCTTGTTCTGCCACTACAGTTAAAAATGATGTTCCCGTTTTCTTGGCAGAACTCCTAAACAATTTAGGCTATAAAGTTGCAGATATTGAAATAAAAGAATCTAAAGGTTGTCTTGGCCTATTTGTTCTTCTCGCTATTGTTTGTTTGTCGCCAACCATTTCATTATTTTTATAAAGTAGAATTGTTACTATGGTAAAGAAATGTCCACACTGTAATCACTACATAAGTGATACCGTTACTATATGTCCACATTGTGGAAATGAACTGATTCCGCCCTCTTCAGAATCAACAGAATCAAGCGTGAACGATTCTACAATGGATGATACTAATGTTAATGCCAATATTGAGACACAATCTGTAGAAAAAGAAGGATATTATGAGAATGTTGAAGATTCTTATGAGGATGTAGATGATTCAGCAGGAATCTTAATGAAGATTCTTTGTTTCATGCTCCCTATTGTAGGTCTAGTGCTTTATTTTGTTAAAAGGAACAGTTTACCAAATGCTGCTAAATCCTATTTGATTTGGGCTGCTGCAGGTTTTGGCCTTTCATTATTGGTTAATTTAGCTTTATAAAATTATGGTAGTAAAATGTCCAAAATGTAATCACTTTGTTAGTGATATGGCTCCAACGTGCCCGCATTGTGGAGAAAAGTTATTTGACGAAAACAATTCAATCGAATCTGATAACAGTCAGGAACAGGGTTTCGAAAAAAGTCAAATAGATAATTCTTTAGGAGAGCCATCCCCAAATGAACAAGTAGGTATTGAACAACCAGTTCAATCTATAGAGGAAGTGCCACAAGCAGGAGTGGCCGATCGTGTGAAGCCTCAAGTGGAAACAATACCAAGGGGAGATTTTTCGGAGCAGAGTGTGTCTCCTCAGCAAACCCCTCCTCAGGCTACCTCACCCTATTCAGCACCAGTCGCACCTCCTCCTTCAGATATTCCTTATCAGGAGGCAAAGAAAAGTAACGGCACGCTGATAGGCATTATTGTTTTATTGGCTGTAATTATTTGTGGAGTTGGTGGATACTTCTATTATGATAATGTATATCTGCCTGAGAAGATTGATCGAGAGGCTCCAAGATACTATTCTATGGCAAATGTTATTGTCCTGCGTTCTTCACGCTCAGCTGGTGCCGATTTCAACAAGGTAGCATCTTTGCCTTATGGCACAGAACTGATTACCTACGAGATAGACAAAGAATGGGCGCGAGTAAAGGTAAACTCTCAAACAGGAGACAAACAAGAAGGTTTTGTCGCCTCACCTTACATTTTAAACAAAGCTGATTTTTTCTTAATGAATAGTATATTTGGCAACCAAGATAGTAAGGAAACGATAATCACAACCAAATGTCGAATTGCCTTACTCAACTATTTTAAAGAAAAGCAGTATATCGGCAAAATTGATGAGCAGATGAGAACTGAGGCAGGCATCTCCACATCTCCTAATAGCACAAATCAATGGCAGGTATTTACGAAGCCAAAGGATGCTATACCAAATAGTGTTTTCTTCAAACGTTTATATAATAAAGATTCCCAATTTACAGATTTTGCTGTAGTCATTACTAATTCTGTATCGGGGCAAAGGAAGCTATTGTATTTCTACTTTGACGAAGATGAAACACCGCATCTTCTCACAGAACAAGAAGCACCTTCACAAGGCTATATTGTAAATATCACATATGATTATGATTTCTATTCTGCTTCAAAGGTGCTCAATGTTGAATACTCATATTAGAGAATGAAAAAAAGAAGTAGCCCTGCGAAAAGTGTTTTGTATGCACTTTTGGCGTTTCTTGTGATTGTACCATATTTAGGAATGTTTGGCATAAAAATGTGGTATAATCACAAGATTGACAAAATAGCTAATGCAAGATTTATTGTCGTGGATAAAGAGGCACTGTCCTTAAAACTCTTTGATTACTCAGGAAGTGAGATAAATACTTATGGAATTTCGTGTGGAAAGAATCCTGGAAACAAAAGCCGTATCGGCGATTTAAAGACACCTGAGGGAATTTTTCATATAACTGAAATTGAGGATGCGTCTACGTGGGGACATGATTTTAAGGATGGTAAAGGAAAAATTGAAGGTGCTTATGGCCCATGGTTCTTACGATTAGAAGTCCCTGGACATAAAGGTATAGGAATTCATGGGACTCATAAGCCCGAATCTATCGGAACGCGCGATACGGAGGGATGTATTAGATTAAAGAATGATGATATTGCAGATTTAAAAACAAAAGTCAATATAGGGATGGTGGTGATAGTACTGCCTTCTATGGATGATTTAACTGCTACAAGAATTGATAGCTTATCAAGAGCTTATTCCGAACAGAACAAAGTAAAATAAATGAATTATGGTAAAGAAATGTCCCGAATGTAATCACTACATTAGCGATACTGTATCAGTTTGTCCACATTGTGGTTATTCAATAAATAGTGAAGAGTCGTCTACTGAAATTCAAGAAGATGAATTTAGCCAAGATAATGTTGGCCGTGATGAATTAGTTAACCAAGACAACGAGACAATAGAACCAGTCAATTACGAAATAGAAGAACCACAACAGGTTAAGAAGAACTATATTCCAATAATTCTTGGATGCATATTGGTTATTGGTATAATTATCGGGATAATTGGTTTTTCGTCGGAAGAGGACAAAGAACCGCCAGCTATTGTGTCGGATAGCATCGTTGCTGTGGTTGATTCTGTAATTGAGGAACCCATAATAGAGACATCTTTCTCAACTATTCCTGTTTCCTATGGGAAGGAGACTGACGACATTAATACAGAAGTTAGTATCGATTTCCCTCAAACGAATAATGAATTATTGCAGGAATCCGTAGTTTCATTTATTGTTAAGGCATTAACTGATGATTTTACTTGGGGCGATAATTCACGTCCAACTTATGATGGAGATTTAAGCGATGGAAAAGCGATAGCGGAATTTTTTGTCAATGACAAAGTTAGAGAAATCACTGATGAAAGAGCCCGAGATTCTATCGATTCCTTTGCTTGGGAAGAATCAATTTCCATAAAAATGGTGTGTGAAACAGAGAAGTTGGTTTCGTATCAAGTTGATTTTGGGGGAAGTCATGGTGGAGTAGGTGGAGGCATCTTGTATGGCGCAACTTTTAGTAAGGCAGATGGTCATATCGTTCGCGTCATAGACAACCCCTCGGATTCCCGATTAAAGGCGTATCTAATTAGATTTGTTAATAGTAGTTCAGAAGTTGACGGTGACGAATTGGAAGATCATCCTTATCCTAAAAAGGATCCTTTTATCACAGAGAAAGGTGTTCGCTTTATATATCAAAAGTATGAGATCGGTTCAGGTGCTTTAGGTGTAGTTGATATCGTGATACCATATGCAGATATTGCAGAATACATGAGTGAAGATGCGTTATCTTTAATTGGATATGAGAGAAACTAGATTGACTATTTTTGTACTTGTTGCTTTATCTTGTATTGTTTTGTATTCATGTTCAATTATTGTTGAAGAACAAGATCCTTTACGGCAGCTAGAGGAATTGACAGAGAATATTCGTTTTCATCACCAAGAATACACTACTACTGATTGGAAGGAGACATATGCCAAATATGAACAGATCGCTGCGGATATGGAGAATTACCAATATACGGAAGAGGAAGCAGAAAAGATTGGCAGGTTGGAAGGAGAGTGCGTGGGCTATTTCATGAAAAGTGCCATTAACTCTCTTGGAGGTATAGAAAGTGAAATTAAAGGCTTTGTAGATGGTATTAATAAAACGATGGAATAATAGGATGAAGCGAATTGGATTCAAGATGCTGCTAACAGGTATGTTAATCATGATATGTCAGTCAATTTTCGGACAATATCTTTATGACCGCTCTAACATGACTATTGGAAAGATTGACGCTAATGGTTATGTATATAACCGTTCGAATATGACTATTGGGCAGTTTAAGTCGGATGGGGTGATTGTGGGTCGCAGTAATATGACGTTAGGGAAGATAGATAAGGAAGGCAGAATAACAGACCGTTCTAATATGACATTAGGCAGAGTAGATTCTGATGGAAGGGTGACTGACAGAAGCAACTTGACCTTAGGAAGAATAAAGCCTGATGGTGTCGTGGTGGACAAAAGTAATATGACTATAGGGCGAGCAAAAGACGTGCCAGTGACTTATGCCGCTGTGTTCTTCTTCTTTAATTTGTTTGAATGATGGATATTTCGGACTCCTTTGGCATGAATGACTTGCAGGACAGGCTTAAGAGGTTCTGTAAGGAGCAAAGTCTGGATGTGCCTCAGTTTTGGATTATTCAGCCTGATGGGTATTATATGGGGTATGCTGCATCGCTACATCTGAGTGGAAAAGACAGATGGGAGGTGTTTGATGCTAGGGTTATTTTTTTGTTGAAAGACTTCTCTGAGCGAGAGAATCGTGAGGCAGAGGAACGGCTGTTGAATCACATGTTTGAGGAATTGGGTGAGCCTGTCGTATTGACGGTAAAAGCGGTGGCTTCGCCTCGTCAGCATCAATTCTTCAAGCATGTTGGTTTGAGTAAGATGCCTGTAACTTGGGCTGACTATCAGCAGAATGAGTATGTGGTCTATGCCAAAGGCAAATTTGAAATGGGTGGCTTTGTGAATTTGATGGAGCGGGTGGAGTATATAGGCAAAGAGATAGTTTATAAGGATGAGGATGGTATTCTCATTTCTTAGATAAAACAGCTATAAATAATAAATAATTCGCAAAAATGCTAATTGTTTGCGAATTATTTATTAACTTTGCAGCCGTTAAAGCATTATAAAGCAATGAACATTGAGTTTGATAACACGGCTTTAGAGGAACTCTACACCAATGGTGAAACGCAAGACCACCAGTACAAACGATTGTCGAAGGACATCGTTAAGCGATATATCAAGGTGGTTAACTACATCAGAGGTGCACGGCGGCTAGAGGATTTGTTTCAAATCAAGTCGCTTCACTATGAGAAAAAGAAAGGTGACCTCAATGGTGTTGATGCAGTCTGGATTAACGACCAATATCGCCTTTTCTTTTATAGTTCTCCAGACGAGACTGGGATTATAGTAAATGCATTGTTGTTTGAAATCTCGAAACATTATGAGTAAGAAAGTATTAACCCCATTCGTAGCCACACATCCTGGCGAAATGATTAAAGACGAGTTGAAGGA
>Ga0247608_10005904_pt1 | contig 13081 bp, 24 predicted proteins | sample 176DNAGHGlowgp2_FD_193490 | JGI IMG/M metagenome (GOLD analysis project Ga0247608, IMG submission 193490) | Sheep rumen microbial communities from Palmerston North, Manawatu-Wanganui, New Zealand - 1766 DNA GHGlow gp2 | ecosystem: Host-associated > Mammals > Digestive system > Stomach > Rumen ... | reverse complement strand
ATAGAATGGATTGGCTACCAATTTCCTACCCTGTTCAAGTCCTTTCAGAGCCATTTTAATTGATTCGGTCGACCATATTGTTCGTTTCGCCAATACTCCATCCTTTTCTTCTTTTATTGGATTAAAAGTACTCATATTAATATAATTATGGTTTTGAGCGAAAACATTAAATATTTAGATGTTTTTTGATAAATATATACGTAATTTTAATAATCTATTGTTATGAGTAAAAGCTACCGCACTACGAAACAAGTAGAAAGTCGTATCGCAAAAATCAAATCTCTCAAGCACCCCACTGATGACAACTTTAAGGAACTCGCTATCCTAGAAGAGTGGTTGCCTGAGATTGATAAACAGGAGAAAGATGGGAAAAAACGAAAAGCTGATGCTCATGAGTTCAAGATAAAATCCAGAGAAAATAAAAAGAAGAAATTTATTAAAAGAGATAAACTGGAAATATACGAAAGTCTGTTACATCACAAATACGAATATTTAAAAAATGTTCTTCCTCCAGCATCTAAAAGTAGCATTTTAAAATACCTGCGATGGTGTTATCCTGTGGAGTTTATGATGTATACATATCATAATCCCTCAACCGACGGTACTTCCAAATCCTATGGGAAACTTGTTGGGAGATATTCAGATCTGTCTCTCGAGGGACTTATGAAGATACTGTTGAATGCAGAGTTGCATCATCCTGATATAGATTTTTATCGTATCATTTTTAAAACCCAAATATCTGGTTCAATATTCGTTAGGAAATATAGTTTAAGTACATATAAAGAACTTTTTCCCGAAATTCCGGACGAGGTCTTGGCACAACTTTATTTCTTTACTCCTACGGGTAGCACAGTAATGGGTGCGGGTGAGTTTTTGAAGTCTTTGAAAATATATGATATAAACAAAGATAAGAGTGCTGATATATGTACGAATTCCGGTACCAGACTTGAATGCAAAGCCGGTTCCTCATTAAAAGGTGGAGGTAGGATGGTTGGTCAGGCGGTCAAACCTGATGTTAACCTTGCGGCAAACGCATGTAAAGTTGCATTTACCCCAAACGACACGAATTGCTTCATTTTTTACGATGCTATGCCAAAACTGTGGAGTAACCTTCGAAAAACATACAGTGATGTTGAAATTATGGAGAAGATGTGTTTTTACAGACTTCTTTCTTATGATTTAAATCTTACAGACAAACAGAAAGAATTGTTCACGAAGGAAATGGTGGAGCTCGTGAATGACATTCTTGAGGGTGGAGAGTTCACAATGAAATCTGTAGATAAATTTAATGGATATTTTGATACATATTGTTATTGTATTAATGAAAATTTCACACATCTAACAATTGACAGTCCGGTCTCAAGAGAACACGATGAACTTTACGGTAAACCGTTTGATGCAAAATTTGTTATCCTATCCAAATCAGAAATAGATACCCCAGAAAAGATTAACAAACTTGTTAAAGAAGGGCATCTAGGATTTACAGGACCTGTAAAGAACAACGGCCGGGATAGTGCTTCACATGTGTATTGGATATTCTAAAAAAAAAAGAACGTTCTTTCTTTTTAATTACTTAATGTCATCACCATCCAACTATCTCGAGTCCCGTCTTTAACACCATTGATCTTAACACTTGCACTCTTATAAGTTGCATATATCTTATATGAATTACCAAACTTATTTATGTAAGAATCTATATCATATACATTACATTCACCTCTCTTGTCCCATGTTAGGATATAGTTTGCGGATGCTGGATTGTTCTCACCAAACTTAACATCACCAGTGATCGCTTCATGAAGAAGTGCTCTGTATACATCAGGGAATTTTTTAATTTCTTCAATCAACGCAGCGAGTTCGCGTTTTGCTTGTTCTATACCCCAAATGATCTTTTCGCTTTCATCATCGGGTTCAACATCAGGATTCTCTCTTAAACCAAGTTTCTTAAGAATTGCAGCGGTGGTTCCTTTGATTCTACCTCTGGTTTCCTTACCTTCAAGTTTCTTAAAGATCTCATCTGCAAAATCCTTCAATGCTTTATTATTACTTTCTCTGATAGCAACTCGAATTGTAGCGATAGTTTCATTAATTGCACCACTCATCAATCTCGCACCACTTTCCTCCTTGACACTTATTTTAACTCCTTTCTTACTTGATACTATGATATCTGTTTTTGGAGTAGTATTTGGTTTCTTTGTATACATACCCAATTCATACCATTCATCTGTGGTTGTGGGAACATTATCAAGTTTTGTGAGTGTTTCATCATCGTCCATAATCTTTGCGTCAGTAAGACTCTTATAGATATTTTTCGCTACTATAACAGGATCAAGTCCACGTTTTGATACTTCTTTCTCATAATCCCCCAAGGATTCACCTTTAGAGTTCCAGGCTTCACATATTACGTTTTCAAATATCTCTCCCCAGCTATTATCTGCTTCTGTGAGGAAATCAAAGAGATTGACATCTCCGTCTAAATATTCAATTATATTCTTCATATATGTATTTTAATTTGTTTTATCTCTCAAACCACTCACACAACTCTTGATGTAAGACGCCGCTTGCCCGACTCCGGAGAATGTACGATAACGATTCGATGTCTGGAAGATATTACCTTTCTTGCCATCAGGATCGAATACAATAAGAAAGGTCTTCGATGCAGTCTTCCCTGTTGGAGGATTTGAGTATGTTACTTTCACACTCACATATCTCCCAAAATCACTTACCTCACACCCATATCCATATCCCACATTACCAATGGAGTTTTGGAGTTGTTTACCAAACGACCATGCTGCATAGAGTTTAGGGTCTTGATAGTAGAGATAGTCACTGTAAGCACCTTTATCTTGATAAGGGCCAGTCGTTGCACTCAATGTACGGACGTCGCCTTGACCTAATCCAAGAAGACTTCCGAGACCTGCTTCATTTACAGATTCTGGGGTTACCTCGATAATTGCTCCGTTTATATTGTTTAGATCAACCATGCTTCTTTGCAAACTTTCATTGATACTGTGTTAAAGAGATTGATGACGGAGTCTTCATCCCAGTCTCCTTCTTTATCCATCTTGTTAAGATCACTTAAAAGATGATCATCACCATCTTCCATAGTGTCTGCTATCCAATCTGTAAGTTCGTCCACATGAACATCATTCTCGTCATCGACGTAACTATCTATAAATATTTTAATTCCATTAATTGTGCTATTAACAGCATCTACACAAGCATCCCAATGTTCTTTCTTGAGATCCTCTGCATCACCAGCAGACATATACTCTGACATGAGTTTTTTAATATTGTTTGCAGAGTTCCATTTTTCTATCTTATCAAGTCCTTTAAGAATATCAGAGACTTTAACTTTCTTAGCCTCATCGAGTCTAATGCTCTCGTTGATATATTCACTAATTGTTTTCATATTATACATTTATTTAATTATCTTTGGATCTATCTTAACAACACTCCGGCAGCGTACTATTTCAACATGCACCAAACGATCGACAGCGGGGACCAAAATATTACAAAGTACACCATTACTTCCTTTATATACTCCAATCCACATGCTTTTGTGTCCGAAAGGATCTTCACATACCAAAACTACATCCCCTTCTTTTAACGGGTTCCCCAGGCAATCTTTCTTACCGGTCTTCTCGTTGTATTTATATCCCTTATAAAAATCCGCTATTTCCTCCGGAGAGAAATTTTTTGTTACGAGATCTTTATCAAACAAACTTTCAATTAATTGTTTCATGTCTTTTTTCCAATATGCCATCCACCACACACGGGGCACGTGTATGCAGAATAACCAGTCATCTTATATTTTTTTATCCAGCTCTCCGCATCTTCTTGAGATTCAAATTTCTTCTTTGGTTCCACAATCCATTCTTCCTAGTATAATGCTCGCGTCTAATAATATGTTTATTACAATCAGACCTCGAGGTGGGTTTGATTCTCATAACTAAATAATAAATGAATCGATACAATTATATATTTTTATTCATGAATAATCTTACACTGGTTTGTGACATGAACTATGTCTTAATGTCGAGATATAGTGTGGTTGGGGGGTTCGTCAAAGGATCACCAGAAAGAGTCTTGCAATCATCACAAAGAAACCTCACAGACATGCTTGCGAGGTCAATTAATATTATGTTGAATCGATTCCCTTGTGTGGATAATATTGTATTGGTTGGGGATGGAGGGAGCTGGAGGAAACAGCTTCCTATTCCAGCTCAGCTCAGAGGAACAAAATATAAAGGTAATCGTGAACAACAAGAAGAAGTCGATTGGGAGCATGTCTTCAATGCACTCAATGATCTGATGACTAACGCTCGTGGAGTGGGAGTAACCGTCTCTCAGACCCTCAGTGCAGAAGGAGATGACTGGGTGTGGTATTGGAGCAGAAGACTGAACTCTCAGGGAACAAATGTTCTTATATGGAGTATAGACCGAGACCTTCAGCAGCTCGTTCAGAGACTTCCTGATGGGACATTTACTGCTTGGTACAGTGATCGAACCGGACTTTGTCTTCCTTTGTATTACAAGACAGTCGAAAAAGTAGATCCTATGGATTACTTCATGTCTCCTATTCAATTCGATACAGAACTCATAGATAGTCTCAAGATAGGAGCCGGCGGAAAAGTAATTTATGTCAACCCAGATGAGGTGGTTATAGAAAAAGTACTTTGTGGGGATAGTGGCGATAACATCAAAGCAGTTGTGAGATTCGAGAAAGGTGGGAGAATATATAGGTTTAGCGAAGGGGACCTAAAGAAATACCAAGAGCATGACCTCCCGATGACCACTGTAGATGACTTGAAAGAATGTCGTGAGGATATTGCAGATTGGATTATCCATAATAAGAAATTCTCTCCATATAAGTTCAAGAAAAAGGATATTCTAGAGATGCTCGATTATAATATCAAACTTGTCTGGTTGAATGGAGAAACTATTCCGGAACCAGTCATTCAATCTATGAATGAGACTGAGTATAAGAAAGTTGATGTGGGTGTGCTGAGAAGTAATTATAAAATGCTTGCAAAGACACGCGAGGATACTGATATTGAAAGTATATTCGAAGAGATACAGTAATGAGATTATATACAAAAAATCACTTACGTTTAAGGACGACGGTAGATGTATTCTCATGACTCTTGAGTATCACGAATAACACTCTGGTGTTGGAATTAGAACAAAGACATTCATATTCAATAAAGATTGGTTGTAGATTTGGTAATTATATACATGAGTATATTTAGTGACAACATCAAATCTCGATCCATCACCGAACAAGTCTTCGACTTTGCAGTCGATGAGTATTTGAAGGCTTTGGGTACCAGTTCCAGATGGGTAAGATGGGTACCCAAAACAGGAGACGAACTCTATACCAAACTCGTTCAGCGTAACTTCCCTGGTAAGAGTGCATCCTGGTCATATTACATTATGAAAGGAATGGATCGTCTCAAGTCAATCACTGGTAAAACATATGACTTCCATGTTGAGAAATGGGGTGCTGGAAACGGATATTTAACAGGTCTTACCAAGGCTATAGTAGTAACTGAAGTATGAGTGTATTTAACGACAACATAACGAACGACCTCTCACAGACCGAGAAGATCCGTTGCTGGTTCAGAGACAGGATTCTCGAACAGTTCGCTAATTACAGTCTTCAGTACAGGGATACATCCGATCATTGGAAAATATTTACTGATGACTATCACATAACCGAACTCATTCATAAAGACTTGGTTAATTTATGGGTAAATGAATATTATAGGGAATTGGTTGAGATGGGAGTTTTCAGCACGAGAACGGATGTAAAGAAAAAACTGGGGTGTAATAAATTCCGCGTAATTATTAAGTTTGCTGACGAAAAAAGGTTAGTGGATGATGACGATCCGGAAGTAGAAGTTAAAGATCTAAAAATAGATATATTCGGAGAAGGTATTTATGAGCATATTCGATAAGAAAGCAGTTGAGAGTGCTTGTTCAGAAGCGCAACTATGTCGCGATTATCCAGAGTATTGGATAATGAAATACTTGCTTGTTGCTCCGAAGGAAGTGGTTGGTAATTTTAAAGAACAATGTGATCGGTATGGTCATATAGACGAGAAAATAGTGAAACAATATTTTAAATATTTTGATATTAATTGTTAATTAAATACATGGGGCTATTTGATCAAAATATGCATCATCCGCTTGAGAAACTTCTTGAAGAAGTTGAATGGATCGTTGGATGGACTATTAGTAGAGAACTCTGTCATTATAATGCAGATCCCGCTCACCTAAGTCGAATGGTGTGGCAAGAACTCACAGCTAGTGAACTAACTTATGATTCAGAACATCCAAAGGATTCACAAATACAGTCGGTGATCTCTAGAGTAAATGTGGCAAGAGTAGGTTATAAGAGAGGTCTTCCTATCTACTCGGTATCTCTTTACACTGTCGATTGGTCTTCATATACAAACGACATATACTTTCCACATTTTATTGATATTTATACAAGTATAGGAGGAATAATTCATGAGCATTTTTAGTGATAATATAACGAACAGTACCGATTTACAATCATTCTACAATCGTTTGAAAACATATATTGAAGATCAATTCAATCAGTTATACGATTGTATGAATGGGGACTTAATGCGTGTGTCTTCGATATTTAATAGAGAATTTAATCAAATTGAAGTTCAGAAATTATTTAATGAACACGAAATTTACCATCCATATTTTCATTGTCAACTCTTGGTTGGAAAAGATTATTTTGGACGTATTAGTATAAACATTTTTTACACAGACGACCCAACCATATACGTACATGATAAAGCAAAAATATTCTTATCTCTTAACCTTCCCCTTCCCAAACAATTATGAGCATCTTTACAGATAATATCACACCCACTCTCCCTTCAGATGTTTCTTGGAACAAAATTGGTTATATTGAATGGGAGAAATATCTTCAGGAAAAGTTTCACAATAGAATTCGTAATTATTGGAGTGCCGCTGGACTGACACCAAGTCCATTATCACTTCCAATAGCCTCGTCATACTCGAAGAATAGCCTCAAGCGAAGATTTTCTAACAAAAAGAAACTCAATAAGAGAGATGAATCTGAATTAAATGAGGTTTTGGAGAGGATTTATAAGAATTATGGAGTATGGGTGAAATATAAGGTGATGATAGGTGATAATAAGAGGATCAAATCTATAGTTTTTTATCGTTTTTGTTAAATATATACATGGGATTATTTGATAGTTCATTAATAGAAAAAGAAGTTCATATCTCTCTGGCCGAGAATCTACTTATAGATCTATGTGCGGAGATTGAAACTATGCATGAGGATCTCATGCGAGCTATGAGTAGTCATGGAATTGACTCCGTAGCTACATGTATTGAATTGATTATAAATCGCTTAAGCTCAAGCAAGAAATATGAGAACCTTGATGTAAACTCGGCTAAATATGACAGTGATTTCAAAAAATTCAAATTTGTTACAGTTATTAAAAATAATTTATATGTAGTGATCAAGACGGGATCATTATATCACTACTATAATCCATTCGACGAGGTGACGTGTGAGCTTGAAGACATAGGGGAGATTTTTGTAACATTAGATAATTGTCTGAGAATAACAAAACGTAAGTTTAAACCATATGAGCGTCTTTGGTAATGATATTATACAACGACCTGTTCTTTTAGAGTCGATCATACAAAACATGAAATCTGATGTTGAACATCAACTCCGGGTATGGAATACAGATTATTGGTACCGTGGATTGAATCATACTTCGGAATATATGACGGCTACATTTAAAAAACAATTCTGTGCATACTTCTATAATGACTTTTATAAAATTGGACTAAATGTATGGAATATAGTAGTATATGTGAGAAAAAAGAAACACGGATATACAGGAGAGAACATTAAGGTAATTGTTGTATATAGGGATGAAGTCTTATCAAACGGATTTGATCTTTTTAACATCGATTTTGACTTCCAATATAATATACCATTCGAGTAGTATGAGTGTGTTTGATGAAAATATTATAAAAAAAGATTTATCTGTAGAGACTATACTTCAACAGAATGTATCTGATGTTGTAAATACAGCATATCATGATATTCAATATAGAATTAATTATGGACAGACACTATTTAAATTACATTCTAACAAACCGGGGTATTTTGATGTTGGAGCAACAGGCGATTTCATTATAGCATTTAAAGATGCGATTTCGCGGGGACTGGATGGATTAAAAGAAAGATTAGGTATACGTCCAATAAATTGGAATGATGCCAAATTAAACATTAACAATATTGATGTTTCGATATTACCTTCAAATGAAAAAATAAATGTTGGTATTTTGATTGATTATAAAATATTTAAATCAAAAAGATTTATTGGAGAACCATCTATATTTATATTAGATATGGGTAGTGTATCATATATGTATATACTTGAAGAATTCGAAATACCGCTCGATAGACCATCAATTAGATTATTTATATAAGTGTGTTTTTATATATTAAAATATAATGGGACAAACAAAGTTAAGAACCAGAACGAGAACAACTGGAAAATACTTAAAATCACTCGAGGAAAACCCTGTTGTAGAACGCCTCGAGGACTCTCCAACTCCTGGGATAACAACAATAGATCATATTAAAGAACTACAAGAAATTCTCGTACAAACATGCATTGATTATATCAATAAAAATGGATTGACCGATGTATGGTCAGTTCGGTTTTCTGCAGACGATCTGGCGGAATCTTCGAAATACGGTTCTTGGCAGCCATGTACAGATAGTTATATTAAGATAGAAGGGTTAAAAAAAGAAAGGTATTTGAGAAAGAATGGTGATATGTTTGAAATGCCATACAGATACACTATTGGAGAATATATGTAATGGGAATATTTAATGAAAATATCGCAAGTGAATTATCTCTAATAGAGAAAATCCGATTCTCTATAAATGAAGTGCTTGATAATGCAGTTGATTTAGTGAACAATCATTTTGGTGATTGTCAATTAAATATAGTAGGGTACGGCGAATATCAAACACTCCTCCCCCCGAATACTACTATGTCGTTCATAAGAGAGTCTGATAAACTCTTAAGAAAGTTATGTGGGAGTGAGTTTGGAAATTCGTGTGGATTATGCATAATGAAACCAGTCGCTCTTGAAGCGATCGCCTCCGAACCAACGAATAAAACAGACTCTACTACTATATATAAAGTAAAAGTTCACGTGGAATGCTTTATAGATGACTCCACCATCCCATCCACAGGTGCTGCTACGATGTACCCGGATATGGATTTCTTCTATACAAAAACAATATATAATCGACCACACTGGCCATGAGTATATTTGATAAAGACATAATAAAAAATGAATCCGATATTGAATTACTAAAGAAACATCAGGCTTTTATGGAATCTTTACTTAATGCATCAAATCAAGTTAATAAATTAAGTAAAAAAGCTAAAGGTATGTATGTAATTGTGGGTTGGCCGGACTTAGGAGAAGCGTTTGTTGGACAATATCCAAATAGCTAAAAAATCTTTAATAAACATTAAACAAATTGCATTTTTCATTATATTATTTAGAAGTTAGAGATGCCAATCTCTAATATTAACCAAATAAACGTTCAAATTAATTATGGCAGATTTTATTGATGAAGTAATGGGATGGGATCCCAGTGCGGTGGTTTTTAATGAACCAGAAAATCGTCCTTACGACTCAAATGTTTACAAAACAAATCCAAAAGATTCTAAATCAGAATCGGGAAACTATCTTTCTAAAGTAAGGGTTATCTACAACCCATTCAATCCCAAAGACAGTATTGTTCACCAGGCAACTTATTTTTTGAAGTCCGCTGATGGTGGTCTTCTTGTAAGAAGCCGTCTTGGTAATATTGGTATTGATCCGGATGCTAAAAACGATATTCTTTTTAAAACTTGGAAGAAACTATGGTTCTCCGGGGTAGAATCTGAAAAGGAACGCGCAAAGGCTCTCTTCGACAAGACCGAAAGTGACTACGTACTCGTCCAGATTCTCGAAGATGAGAACAAACCAGACCTTGTTGGTAAGTTCATGGCAATGAAACTCCCTAAGGCTATCAAGGCAAAACTCGAGGCTAAGATGAAGCCTTCCAAGGAATCCAAGAAATCCCCTTATCCCGCAATGGACTATGTGATCGGCCTCGAACTCAACATGGAGGTTGTCCCCGGTCCTGATGATCCAGCGCATCCTGAAAGGAAGCAGCGTGAGATCTCTTATGACCTTTGTGAGTTTGGTGATTATGCTCCTATCATTCAGACTGATGGTACTCCTCTCTTTGATGAAGAGCAGCTTGAGTTGATCGACTCCTACGTGACTGCTATCAAGGATAGCACCGGCGCAAAAACCGAAGCAAAGCGTAAGGCTGCTGCAAATCAGCTCGAAGCTCTCCGTCCTCAGCTCCGTCCTCTTTATGAGATTGCTTTCAATTATGTGAAGGAAAATGCCTTCGACATCCGTGAGGATCAGGGTTGGAAGGAATGGGACGAGCAGACTACCAAGAGAGTTAATCAGTGGATTGAGATTGTCCTTGCTGGTAAGAATCCCGAGAATATCACTTATGAAGATTTCAAACAGGGTAATCCTATCGTTGAAGCAGGAGCAGCTGCGATAGCTACACCGACGATTATTGAGGAGGATCCAGTAGAAGATTTTGGTACCAAGGCAGATGATCTTCCCTTCTAAAAAAAAAACTCTTTTAAATTGATTCAAAAAAGAAAGATGATTAAATGGTCATCTTTCTTTTTTCTTTTTATTATACACAGTTTTTGATAGCATTATAAAGAGATTAAATATTGTGGTGGAATTTGATAAATATATTCATGAGTATATTTAAAGAAGATATAATAAGCAATAGCGATTGTGTTGTCCTCTCATTATATACATATGTGCATGATACCGTCACACATATGGATTATTTACGCGAGAAAGACAATGGAATGTATCCGCTCAAGACTTTTGCTCGTGGACAGTATTTATGGGAGGCATATGTAACAGAGGCGATGGATGACGTACTGAAAATTGTAGGCGACGTAGAAGAATTCATCAACAAAGAAGACTTTTTACATTATATTAAGAATTCGCCTCTGACCAGTAAATTGGAATTTAGAGGAGAGACGTGGTATGAAATAAGATATCTTTGGGATGTTTTTGAAGCATACAACGAACATGTGATGGAGATGTATTTGAAATGGAGATACGTACACAAATAAGAAACTATTGTGAGTGTATTTGATAAAATAGAAGACTTGCGTGAACTTGATGATCAGATCATCGAGAAATATTATGGTGTATCATATGACTGGGTAGCAGGTAACCGGATTAAAAAAGGCCTGTATATGAAGAGAGATGTCATTAAAATTCAGAATGAAATCTCTCCCTTATATGCGTACACATATTATTATCCTGAATGGATTTTTCAGATTTGCATGAGAAGGAGTTTAGCTGTGGTCATAGAAAACGCCAAAATAGCATCTGGAAAACCCCGAGTGACTATTGAGGTGAGTAAATTTGAAGTGAGTAATATGAGAGCACGTTTCAATAAGATGATAGATGGGTGTGGTGTTTTTAAGTATAAGGGCGATACGTATATTAATTTTGATATGTGGGACAGATCAACAGATGGACTATTGGTTCGTATAGAAAATATGTTATATGACTATATAACAAAAGAAACATATAATAGTAGATTTTTTAGAAAAAGATGAGTATATTCGATAAAGATACTATTAAAACGTCCAGCGATTGGGCAGTCGAGCAACTCTATAATGTAGACAGTTATCCTTGTTCGGTTTGCAAAGGTCCACATTGTCTGATGAGGAAATCTGATGGACTCCCTTATTATACAGTGTATGATTTATTCGAACAGTATCTGGAAGTTTGTAGGAGGATTGATAGATTTGCTGGAGTACTTGGTTTTACACCTCCTCAACACAGTATAGGAAATTTTATTCATTTGGCAAAAGAGAAATGTGAAGATAAAGTGCTGTATAAGAATAACTATTATTATAGTATAGATTGGTTTAAAGCAAATATATTTAATAGAATTATTGATTATTACTTTGAAATATGAACGCAAAATAATTAAATATTTTAAAGTTTTTGGTATTTATAATTATAAATTAGTTTTGATATGAGTGTATTTGATAATCACCTCGAACAGAATACCCTGAGCAAGGAATCTGATAAGTTGATTCTTGCGAATTACAGAATCTCTAACAGTGGATCTACCCTTATCCCAAAAAAAGGAACTTTTGCTCTGCCTAGAGAAGTAAGACGAGCAGTTAGAATTTCAAAAACAGATAAAATCCCTGCGGGAACCTTTAAAGAGGAGCGCAGTATATTTCGATCAATGTATGGGGGACTCCGTGGAGAAGATGGTACTCACGTCTATCCCGTTTTTGAAGAAGTGATCCGGGGTATGTGTCTGCCTTGTTTGGTTTATAACTCAAAGAGGTATTATCAAGTAAATCGCGAGATTAAAAGAACTATCTATACTGCTATATATAATAGAATTAATAATTGATAAATATATGAATAATCGCAACGAACAACTCGAACAAGCCAAAAGGCTTTTATCACAGGATATCAGTGAGGAGGCACGGATGGTTCTTCTCACGCAATTTCCCGAATTGAAAGAATACGAAAAGAAATAAAATGAATACTGATTTTATTAAATTTGCAACGTCTAACTGTGGTGTTAACTCTAACGGGATTGGTAGGTGGATAAGTGGTGTTAATAACACTCCACCTACAATTATTGAAGAAAGAAAACAAAACGTCGCATCTACGGATATATTTTCTCGATTGATGATCGATAGAATTATATTCCTCGGATCGGCTATAGATGATGACGTAGCTAATATTATCCAAGCACAATTGCTTTATCTATCTTCCACAGGAGAAGGAGACATCTCGATGTACCTGAACACCCCAGGGGGATACGTGACTGCTGGTCTGGCTATCTACGACACGATGCAGATGATCGAGAGCGATGTTCGGACGGTATGTACGGGAATGGCGGCGA
>Ga0247608_10005902_pt1 | contig 13083 bp, 7 predicted proteins | sample 176DNAGHGlowgp2_FD_193490 | JGI IMG/M metagenome (GOLD analysis project Ga0247608, IMG submission 193490) | Sheep rumen microbial communities from Palmerston North, Manawatu-Wanganui, New Zealand - 1766 DNA GHGlow gp2 | ecosystem: Host-associated > Mammals > Digestive system > Stomach > Rumen ... | reverse complement strand
AGTGGTGGTACGATTCCGGGCTCAGGTTCGCCCAGACAAGAGCGGCAAGCGTCATGATAATGAGCACGATGCCGCCCGTCGTTTCCACCTTCATCAGGCGTTCAACAGGGGTAATGATTTTCCGGACAGGGGTTTCCGGGAACAGATCTTCAATCTTGTCGCTGCTAGTAACTTTTGCTGACATACGAAAACAATATAGATTATTTTGAAAAAATCTTTGACGGAAAAGCGAAAAACTGCAAAATTTTACGATAAACGGGCCTAAACGAGTATATCGCGGTAAGCATCCACGAGCCTTTCGAGCGATATGGCGCAGTTCGCGGGCGACGTGGAGGGGAGTTTGACCGCATCGATGCCTACATCGGCGGCACAGTACTTCTGGTATAGTTTGTGCGCAGTGGCGCCCGTACAGAATATGTGGGTCACCTTCGACCTTGCCACCAGCGCGGCTATCTTGTTCGGGACGGCATCCTCGATGCTCGTGTCGCTCGCCCCCACGATGGTACAGCTTTCGAGCACGTCCCAGAGGGCGATGTGGTGCCTCTTGAGCATGGCCTTCTTTTGCGGGATGGTCTCGGGAATTTTTTCGCCGAGAACTGAAGCGAGCACCTTCCAGAAACGATTCTGCGGATGCCCGTAGTAGAAGCCCACCTCCCGCGACTTGGGGGATGGTATCGAGCCCAGCAGGAGCACGCGCGAATCCCGGTCGTAAACTGCGGGGAACTCGTGCGTCACGCGGGCGCGCACGTTTTTACCGGCAGGCGGCTTTTTACCTGCGGACAGTTTTTTACCAGCGGTCGGCTTTTTGCCGGCAGGCGGTTTGCCGGCAGCAAGATGCGCGCGGTTCGTTCTCTTTTCTGTTCTGGTGGTCATAAGCAACTGCGGGTAAAAATACGAAATTTTCTATCTTTCCCTGCATGGACAGAGCACGCCGCCGCAAGCTTGGCCAGAACTTTCTGGATGTACCTACCGCACAGATGATTGCGGGCGACCTGCCTGCAAATGCCGGAGAGGCAGTGCTCGAGATCGGCCCTGGGCACGGCGCCCTCACGGAACACCTGCTCGACCGCGCCGTGCAACTCACTGCCGTCGAAATCGACGAGCAGTGCGTGGAATTTCTGCAACAGAAATTCCAGGGCCGCGAGAACTTCCACATCGTAAACTGCGACTTCCTCAAGTTCGACCTGCAGGCATTCCTCGACGCGCACGAAAAGCCGTGGGTTACCGGGAACCTGCCCTACAACGTGTCCACAGCGATTATCGCGGGGCTCATGCCTCGCCTGCACCTCACGAAGGGATTCATGGGAATGGTCCAGCTGGAAGTCGCCGAACGCATCTGCGCCGTACCGTGCAGCAGCAACTACGGGAGCCTTTCCGTGCTCGTGTCCGCGTTCGCCGACACGCAGATATTGCGCAAGATCGGGCCCGAGCACTTCACGCCCCGCCCGAACGTAGACAGCGCCACGATGCTCCTCACGCCCAAGGAATGCCCGCTTGCCGCTCCCGAGGGCTACTTCGAGTTCGTGCGCGCCGCCTTCACGCAAAAGAGGAAGACACTCGCGAACTCGTTCGGCCGCGCCTACGACAAGAAGAAAATCCAGGAAGCCATCGAGCTTTTGGACTACCCCACTACGGTACGCGCCGAGGAACTTTCCCCCGCGCAGTTCCTTGAATTCTACAAGGTCATTGTCGGGGAATAACCTTATTTTTCGGCCGTGGCCTGCTCGAAGTCAGTCGCGGCAAGGCTGCTCACGTCAACACTGCCCAGGTCGGGCGATGCCGCCAAGCGGTTCGCCTGCTTCTCGATGACCTTCTCGAACAGGTTGCGCACGTAGCGCCCGTTACCGAACCTGCTATCCTTCCGGCTCACCGCTTCTGCAATGCAGCGCTTCATGGCAGCAGCGGCGGCCGTGCCCATCTTGTAGTCGTATTTGTTGAGGAACGACCTGAATATCTGCGCAAGCTCGTCTTCAGTGTAGTCGGGGAAGTCTATGTACCTGTTGAACCTCGAGGATAGACCCGGGTTCGAATTTACGAAGCGCTTGATTTCTTCGGTGTAGCCGGCGATAATCACCACCAGCCTTTCGCGGTCATCTTCCATGCGCTTGAGGAGCGTGTCAATCGCCTCCTGCCCGTAGTCGTTTTCCGCACTGCGCGCGAGCGTGTAGGCCTCGTCAATAAACAATACGCCGTCCAGCGCCTCGTCAATTACCTTGTTCGTCTTGATGGCGGTCTGCCCCATGTAACCCGCAACCAGGTCCGCACGGGTCGCCTCTACCAGGTGGCCCTTCCGGAGCACACCCAGGTCCTTGAAAATTTCGGCCATGATGCGCGCAATCGTCGTCTTGCCGGTACCGGGGTTTCCTGAAAACACGAAGTGGTACGATGTCGGGGGCACGGAAAGTCCCTTCTTCTTGCGTTCATTCTGCACGCGGATAAAGTTGTAGAACGTGACGACTTCCTTCTTTACCGTCGAAAGCCCGATGAGAGAATCGAGCTGCTTCACCGCCTCGCCGGACGGGACGTGTTCCTCTTTCTGTATGCGGAAATTCCGCTTTACGGCATCCTTCAGCGGGGTATCCTTGTAGTTCACTACGCGCGTCGAGCACTTCACGAATCCCGGGCGCCGCGCCGCAGAGCGGTTGTTGCCGATATAGCGTTCCAGGTACTGCAGCCACTGCACCTCTTCGGGCGTGAGGGTGCCATCGATGTTCGCGAGCGCCGCGGAGTAATCGTACATCAGGCGCATGTACTTGCGGACCGCATCGGGCGAATACCCGCCAAAAATTGCGGAGAACAGGAAGAGTTCTCCCGTAGATTCCAACTGCGCGTGGTTCTTCTCGAGGTTATGGACCAGCGGGCCCATCTCTATTTCCCTGTCGACAAACGACTGCAGTACAAGGCGGTTCCAGTCCGTAGTGGCAGGGGCGTTCGTACGCAGGCGCAACAGCAGGGCTACAAATCCGCACGACTCGTAATCGTCCAGGCTCATCTCGTGCCCGAGCTTTTCCGAAAGGTAATTGACATCCGAGAGGAATATGGTCGAAAGTTCCTGGAAGGTATCCGTGCCTTCGCCCTGTTCAAAATGCTGGCGCAATTTCTCGGCAACGCCGTCGTAGTAAATGAAATCCTTGAAAAAGTTCGAGATGGCATTCACCGTTGGTGCAAGTTTTGTCATGTACTTCGTGAGCTTCGGGTCTATCTTGCCATCGGGCCTTACGGCGACGGCATACTGCGAATCGCCCGCGAGAGACTTTTCCAGCGGGGAGGTCATTACCTCCTTCATGAGGTCGGCAACCTGCTGCGCGGTCTCGGTAGAGCGGTAGCGGGTCCATATATGGAATCCGATAACCGCTACGATCAGGAAAAGCAAAATAAAGAGGAAGTACGAGGACGGGCCGAGAATAGTAGTGAGCTTGATTATCCCAAAAGACCCAAAAAGCATCACCAACATCATGACGATGGTGATGCACGTAAGCATTGTCTGGTTTATCTTTCTTCTCGGCATACCTTTCCAAATCTATAAAATAATATCCGGAAAAGAGCGCCAGGCATGCGGACAACAGAAAATTACTTGCGGTTCGGCCTCTTGTAGCCGAAGGGCTTCAGCAGGTCGTCGCGCACCTTGCGCACGTAACCCTTCCTGTTGGATTCCTTGTCCCTTTCCACGGGCGGCGTATCGCACTGCAGTTCGGACCTGACCGAGACATCGGTCTTGTACAGGTATGCGCCGGTCGCGTACTGGCGTCCGTCCGCCGTTCTCACGTAGCCGTCCTTGTCCGGTTTCTGCTCGAAGTAAAGCGTCATCACGCCCGCATCGTTCGTGTATTCGGGCTTGTCGAGATCCTGCTCGAACGAGAAGTAGTCCACAAAATTCCCGAGCGTCGTGTACACCCAGATTTTTACCTTCATCGTCGTGTGGTACAGGCTCGCCTTCGAGATGTCGCTCCCGAGGGATTCCTGGAATTTCGCAGTGCAATGTTCACGCACGTATTCCTCGACGGTGTGCTTGTCGCCGTTCTCGGAATCGATACCATCGTAGTTTACAAGGCCGTCCTTCCCGACAAGGTCATCGAGCGTGGCGAGGCCAAGCGTGGGGCGAATCGTGGAGAGCTTCGTGTCGATGGCGAGCGTCGGGCCAAGGTGCCCCTCGAGTCCCGGGTACGGTTCATCGCCGCTCCCTTCCTCCGTCTTGAAATCGCCGCCACGGAGCGTCTCGATTTCCTTGTCCGCCTTCGAATTGTAGATGGTCACCGCGAAGGTCTGCCCTTCCTTCGGTTCGTTGCTGGCATAGTATTCCTCGGTCTTCTCGCGGGTCACGATTGTCACCGGGGTGACCACGGAAATATCCAGGTCCTTCGAGTTCTTCATGATGACCTTCACCGTATCGCTCGCCACGTTGCCCGCCTTGTCGCGGTAGAAGCGCACAATCGCATTGCCACCCTTCACGAGCCCCTGCTCGGTAAGCGTGTCCATCACCACGGGGCCGTTGCCGTCGTTCCTGTCAACGGTCCATTTCACGTCCACGTAGTTGGCATAGAATATCGCGTTGTTTTCCGGCGAAAGGATTTCCACCTTCGGGGGAATCACGTCGACCACGATATAGATGGACTGGCTAGATACATTGCCGAACGCATTCTCGTATGTGTAGGTCACCTCGTAGCCCACGTTGCCGTCCTTGTCCTCGATGGTCTTGCCCTTGGAATCCAGCGCATAGCCCACCGTGACCGATTCACCGTTCCTGTCGGTATAGCGGTAGCTTACCGTATAGACCGCACCCGTTTCCGATTCCACGGGCGCGCCGGTGAAGGCATCCGCCACATACGAAATCTCGACAGCCTTTCCGTCAATCTTCGTCGTGAACGAAACCTTTATCTGCCCGTCCACCACGTCGCCCTTCGCGTTCGTCACGTAAGAGACGGTCACGGTATCGTTCCCGATAGCCTCCCTGTAACTCACGAGCACGAGGCTGTCGTTGAAGGGCGCCTGCTTCACGCTGCCAGCGGGCATATCGTTCAGCACGGGCTTTTCCGAAGCAATCTTTTCGACCGTCTTGAACGTCGCCTGCGGTACGTTCAGCGTCTCAAACATAACTGCAGAAACGATGATTTCGCGTTCCGTGTACTTGCAGGTAGAATCCGTGTACGTGGAATCGAGAACCGGTTCCTTGACCTTGACGGAGATATCGTTCAGCTTCTTGTTCACGTAGAACGCGGTATCGCCCTCGGCGGGTTCTTCCGCGATGGTATAGATATTCGCATCGGGCATCTTTTCAACCGTCGTAGAAACCTGCACCTCGGGAGTCTTCGTACAAACGAATATCGTCACCTCCTTCACGGCGGGCATGTCCTTCGTCTTGTCGTAATAGGTGAGCGTCACCACGTTGTAGCCCTCGTGCAAGTCCGTGAGGGTCGTATCCGGCTGGGGAATGGCGTCGCCCGTCCACGAGAGCGTGAACGTCTTGTCGTTTATTTTAATCGGTTCCTTCGGGTTCGACTCGTTATAGTTGCCGTTGCCCGATTCCGCGTGGGTCACGACAATCACGGAGGTCTCCATCACGTTCACGATGTTGATTTTCACTTCGGCCACGCTCTTGTTGCCGTCGGTATCCGCAACCTGGACCTTTACCACGTAATATTTCTGGCTGTCCGGGAGCGCCTCGTAGTCAAACACCTCGCGCGTCGTAATCACGCCCGTCTGCGCATCAATCTTGAACAAGCTCGAATCGCCGCCCACGAGGCTAAAGCTGTTCTCGCAGAATCCGGAATTTTCGCCGTCCTGGTCGTAGTAGAGCATCGTACCGACGGTCGCCCCCACGGGCATGTTTTCGGAAACCTGCATCACCGTATCCGTCACGGAAGGCGGATCGTTCTCGTCGACAATCAGGATTTCCACCGCGGTCGAATCTTCGGACGTGCTGTTTGCGCACTTCACAAAGAACACGTAGGAGGACTGCGTCTCGAAATCGAGAACCCCGTTGACGTATATGCGCGTAGTATCGAACCTGAAGGTGGCACCCGTATCGCCCGAAACGATAGCGCAGCTCTCGATGTCGCTAATGCGCAGCTCATCTATAATCCCGACGAGCGTATCGACCGAAGCGTTCTCGTTGATGGTGTACTGGAACCGCACCACGTTTATCGTCATCGTCCTCGCGGAATCGCTGATGTCCGGGTTATGGATGTTCGCCACCATAAATTCAAATGTCGTATAGGGCGAGCCGTACTCGTCATGCGCCGGAGTGTAGTTCAGGCTACCGGGGAACTTGATGAAGTCTCCAGCCGCTACGGGAGCGCCGTTGTACTTGAGCGTGCCCGAGGCAGGGAGCGTCTTGATAATCACGCCGTACTTGTCGAGTACAGTCAAGCCGTCATTCTCGTACGCCGGGAAAGCAGTTATCGGCAAGGTCTCGTTCATCATGACGGTGACGGAAGTATCTTTCGATACGGGCCGTTTGTCGTTATCCACGATGACATACTCCATCGAGTAGCTGGAATCCGCATTGCGGTCGCCGTCCGGGGTAATCGCCGCCGTCAGGTTGAAAATCTTCACCAGGACGAGCTCGTCCGCTTCCTCGAGCATGTCGTCCTTCGCGTGGAAAACGATGGGCGTTTCCAAATCCTTCGAGAACTGCGGGAACGCCGCATGCCCCGTATCTCTCCCGCACACCGGAATCTCGGTGTAGTTCGATTCCAGCACGTCATTCGCGTTTGCAAAGCTGCAGGCAGGGTCGTCCATGAAGCCCTCGCATTCGCTCGCGGGCTTCAGGGAAAAACAGTAGTCGAACGTCACGCGGGTCGGCGGGTCCTTCGAAAGCACGAGCTTCACCGTATCGCCGCGGGCCTCGTTATCTTCGTAGGCCATGGAACCCACCGCCATGTTGATTACAGGTGGTCTGAACGGCACGTAACGGAAGTCGCCCGCCTTGAATTCGGCATTGATGGAAACCTTCTTTGCCAGGAGCTGCCCCGCAAAGTTGTAATGCTGCTGAAAACTGATTGTGCCACCCGAAATATACGTTCCCTGGATAGTGCAGTTCTCTGCCGGGAACGCGATGTCGTTCGGCGTGTAGAAAAGGAGATTTCCGCCGTAGTTCTTATTCAGCGTGGTGTCCAGGGTACCGCCTTCCCACTGCTGTGTCGTCTCGTTCCAGGAACCCTCCGTCACGTTCAAAATGACAATGTTGTGCAACGTAGATGTAACCGTAAGATTTCCGTCGACAAAGATTCTCACATAACGATTCCCCGACATGCGAATGAACAGGTTGTCGTTATTGTTGTCCAGCAACATGTCCCCTTTCACATGGATATTGTAGAACTGACCGGAACCTGAAGGAATGTCGATGTAGTTGGTCTTGTCGCTGAACGTGTACGAATCGACTTCCAGGTCATAGGTAATCGTGGAATAGTCTACGCGCGGCACATCCAGTGTGCTATCAAGTGCCGGGATATCATTTGCGGCGCAGTCAAGCTTTCCCCCGCCCTTGGCCAAGCCCTTGGTCATGGTAGACTTGTCCCCACGCACGCAGAAGTTCCCGTGAAGTTCCACGTTATCGCTGTTAACGGCGTTATTGCCTATGTTGAAATTTCCGCCGAAGTACGAAGGGCCGGTCACGATATTGTCCTGGCCATCCCCGTTTTGGAAATTCCCTGCAAAGGCGAGCGGGCCACCAATGCTGTGCTTGATGTTGCGCATTTCAAGCCCGGCAATCGCGCTCCCCGAATACCCGACCGAATCAGTAATCTGCACGTCCTGCCCAATGAAGGCGACGCCATAGGCATCCCCACTTATGCCCGTACCCCATAGTTTGTACTTGATGAGTCTCTGCCATTCGTCGTTCTGCTCCTTATCCGTCAACGCGTCAGGACTCGCACCGAAATAGAACGGCGTAATTTCCGAGGCGAAAAGTTCCGCCACGCCCCCAAGGCACAGGAACAGCGTCCCTAGTGCAAACGACAATTTACACTGTTTCATCGTTTTTCTCCTAATAAATGCTCGAAGCACCCCGTACGTAAAAAAAATATAATAAAAAAAAGTAAACGTTTGTCCGCAATTGCCCCTTTTATAGACAATTCATCCATAAGTATCGAGGAACGGCGGGGAACATTTTTCCTATACCACATTAGATTACTTAATGTCAGGGTGTGCTCCGTAGGTGGACTAGGGCAAAAAAGGAGTACAAATGAGTATTATCACGCGCAGTTTTCTTGCAACGGCGAGCATTCTCGCTTTTTGCGGGCTCGCTTCCGCCTACACCGTGTCGGGCAGTGTTTCCGACGAGCAGGGCAAAGCGCTCGAGGGCGTCTCGGTAAGCCTCCTCAAAGAGGGCAAGGCGACCACCACCGACAACCAGGGCAAATTCACCCTCTTCGAGGACGAAACCATCGGCTTCCATGCCGTCAGGAATTCCGTCGGGTACGTGAGCGTCAACAACGGCGTGCTCTCGTACTCGCAGAGCACCAGCGCGCCCGTCCACGTGCAGATATTCAACTCGCTGGGGAACCAGGTTTTCGGCAAGACCCTGCAGGGCTCCGGCATGTTCGACCTGAACAGGGCCATCAAGGCGCACGGCACCTACTTCGCGCAGGTAACCGTAGGTAACGCAAGGCAGAATTTCAAGTTCTCTACCGAGGGCAGCTACAGCAACACCTTCAGCGCACATGCAAGCGCACTCCTGAAGGAGGTAGCGCAGGGCGAGGCAATCCGCTTCGTGGCAGAGGGCTTCGACACGCTCACGGTACCGCTCGGCACGCTCGACACCACGCTCGACGTGAAACTCAAGGCAGTGGCACCGCAGTTCAAGTTCGGCTATGCGCTGGGGAACGAACCCACCCCGAGCAAGGGCTGCGGTTCCAACTCCAAGTTGCAAAAGGTCAAGAGCGTCGAAAATGGCGACCAGTTCCAGATCAAGGTAGGCAACGACAACCGCACCTACTTCATCACCCTGCCCAAGAACTACGACAACAAGAAGCCGCACAAGGTGCTCTTTGCGCTTCACTGCTACGGCAGCCGCGGTGAAGACTTTGTGCACCACAATCCGGACTATGACCATCCGACCCCGTACTACGGCCAGCAGGTGCTCGACAAGAACGGCGACTACATCTTCGTTTCTCTCGATGCAATCGGTGGCGTATGGACTAAGGGCCAGGGCGACCACGACTTCTTCGCGCAGACGCTCACCACCCTCGAGGAGAACTTCTGCATCGACACGAGCCGCGTGTTCATTACAGGCTTCAGCTTCGGCGCCATGTTCAGCTACTCGCTTATGCAAGATATGCAGACCCGCGTCCGTGCCGCCGCGACCTACGCTGTGGCCGACTACAACATCTGGCTGCCCGAAGGCAACAACATGAAGGAACAGCCCATCGCCTGGATGAACGTACATGGCGTAAACGATGGCCGTTGCAATTACGACCGTGCAAAGAACAGCGCCCTTCCGCGCATCCTCAAGCGTAACGGCAAGGCCGACGCGAACGGCGACTTCACCGACGCAAGTTCCGAGAAGCCCAAGGAAATCAGCGGCAATACAGGGCACGTGTGCTACGACTTCAAGAACGTAGACGAACGCTTCCCCGTCAAGTGGTGCACCTGGCCGGGTGACCACCAGTGGACCGCGCACGACACCGGCAACATGGGCGTCGGCTGGAACTGGGAACAGACCTGGGTTCCCGAAGCGGTACACGAGTTCTTCGAGCAGTTCTAGAGTTTTACACCTCCATAAACTACCCTAGGGTCCGCCGGTAACACGGCAGGCCTTTTTTATTTTCCGTTAAGCCGGAACGCCACGCAGGCGATATCGACGGCGCGGGGCAGGCTCATCTCGCGGCTCATGCCCTGCGGCAGGTTGCGGAACCCCACGTTGCATACCACATCGCAGAGTTTCTGCGCCACACCCGCAACGGAATCACTTGCGGGGGCAGAACCCTCCGCGGTATTGCTCGCCGCGTTCTGGAGCATATTGAGCAGCATGAACCCTGCACCAAGCCGCTGCTGCCTATCCACAAGCGTCACGAGGCGCGAGGTATCGGCCACAAGGAAACCAATCTGCAAAAGCGAATCGCCGGCGAGTTTCACCTTCACCTGGCGCTCCACCGCAGAGGCAGGCCGCACATGTTTCTGCAGGGGTTGCATGTAGGCGGCGAAGGGGCGCGATTGTGGCACTTCGGCAAGCTCCGACGTGGATCCTATCGCCACACGGCTCCAGGATGACATCTTAGCGCATTCCGCCCTGTAATTCGCCATCACAATTATGTTGTCAGCAAGGTCGAGATAGTCCCCGCAGGCACCGGCGACAAGGATAAAGTTCATACCCGCAGAAGCGAGAGAACGAATGCGGTCAGTCAACGGGATTAGCGGTTCGCGCTCGTCGCCCAGCAGCTTGCGTACGCGCACGTCGCGAATCAGGAAGTTCACCGCCGAGGAATCCTCGTCGATAAGGAACGTGCGCGCTCCCGCTTCCATCGCCTCGAGCAGGTTCGCCGCCTCGCTCGTGGAACCCGAAGCCGAGAGCGTGCTGAAATCCTTCGTGCTTATACCACCGGGCAGGTCGCGAACGAACATCGAGAGGTCGGTCCCGCGTACGCTGCGCCCGTCCTCCACGCCCACACGGAGAGCAGTATCGTCCACGACAATGCCCTCGCGCCCGTCGCCCGGAACATGCGGGTACACCGCACGTACAAGCGCCTGCAGCAGCGTGGACTTCCCGTGGAACGCACCGCCGGTAATTACCGTAATCCCCTTCGGGATACCCATCCCGCGGATTTCGCGCCCGCAGGCATTCAACGTCACCGCAAGTTCCGCAGGCGCTGCAAACGGCACCGCCCCTTCAAGCGGCATTTCGCTCAGGCCCGATGCCCGCGGAAGCACAGCCCCGTCGGGCACAAACGCGCAGAGCCCGCGCCCGTCCAGCTGCGCAAGGATTTCCCTGCGTTCGGCAAGCACGCGGTAATGTCGCTGCATCGCGGGTTCGTCGCCCTGCGTGTAGTAGAGCCCCGCCGCTACCAGGTCGGGCATGACCATCGTGAGGATTTCTGCGGCGAGTTCCGCCTGGATCTTGCGGCCCTCGCCCGGGAGCCTCACCTGCAGGCACGCGCGGATCTCGCCGTTGTCTATCCACAGGCTGTTCCGCACCAGCATTTCGGGTCCCGCCGTGTCGAACACCACGGCGGCATCCTTACCCGGGTAGCGTTCCTGAACCATACGTCCGAGCCTCCGGTACAAGAAATCGCTCAGCGCAAGCCGGTGCTCGAAATCCGAGCCCCACTCCGGCGCATACCCGAGCGTCGCGAGTTTCGCACGCAGCAGCACGCGCGATGCCGGCGCATACGGGTCGCCCTGCACGTGGATGAATTCCAGCACAAAATCGCCGAAATCCCATTCCCGCGTGGCGAGGTTCTTGTAGGTCCCGTAGGGTTTCCCGTCGAGGGAACGTATCTTCTGGTACAGTGCTTTCATATAAAATCAGGCCCGAAAGGCTCGTTTAAAAGAATTTTACCTACAAAATATTATAAAATGCGAGCCACTTCAAGGAAATCTTTATATTTTAGGGTAAAACGCAAATAGGAGTAAGCAAATGAAAAAGCTCTACATTTTCGCCCTTATGGTGGCGTTCCTTGTTACTGCGGCTGTCGCCGACGAAGATCCACCCCCGCGCGGTAAGGCCGCAACCGTGACCATCATTACCAACCCGCCCAACAGCGACGTGTACCTGGGCAATGAACTCCTGGGCAAGAGCCCCATCGAGAACATGCAGGTCAAGTCGGGCCGCCAGACGCTTATCGTCATCGACCAGGGCTACGAACTGGTGAACCAGCGCGTGAACGTGTGGCCGGGCAACGACAAGCGCAACACCTTCGACTACGGTACCAAGATCCCGAAGGGCAACATCGAAGTGACCACCAAGCCGGGCAAGTGCATCATCTACGTCGACGGTGAAAACTCCGACAAGACCGACGGTGCAGCGCTCACCATCCACAACCTGGATGCCGGCGACCACCTGGTTCGCGCAGAATGCTCCAACCGCAAGTCCGCCGAAATGCTCGTGACCGTGAAGGGTGAAGAAACCATCAAGATCGAGCTCGACGCCACCAGCGGCAGCAAGAAGAAAAAGAAGTAATCGCTCAGTCAGGCATTACAATTAAAGGACGCCTTCCGGCGCCCTTTATTTTTTCACTTACATATTTTGTCGAATTCCTTGACCTTGAGCTTGCCGACAGCCTTCGTCACCGCCTCGGCCTCGGTCTTGCCCACGCCCTTCGATGACTTGGTAAAACTTACCTTGTCACCGGAAACAGACACCATCACGTCAAAGGAAAGCAGCTGGTTGAGCGAGCCCTTGGGCGTCGCCTTCACCTCGGCCTTGATAACCGGGTCCTTCGCGTTCTTGCCCACGAGCACCCCCTGCCTTGCCATCTGGTCGGCAAGCGCCTTGCAGCCCTCGGGGCTACCCGTGCAGTCAAACCGCACGTTGCACGAAGCCTGCTTCACCTCGTAGGGCACCACAAAGCCCTTCTCGAGCCTTGCCGCCTTCAGGATATCTTTCGGGAAGTCGGGCACGAACGATATGGCAAGCGTCCCCGCCCCAAAGTTCACGTTCGGGATGGTAAACACGGCAGTTCCGTTATCCTGCGTGCGGCGGGAATCGAGCTTCTTGCCGTCCTGCACCGCCTTGAGCGGGAAGTCCGTCACCGCGCCCTTCGCGTCGGTAACCGTCACCGTGAGGTTCTCTATCACGTCCTTCTCGAGTAATAGCTTTTCGGGCGCGGTCTTTACCTGCAGGTTACCGAGCTTAGACGCGATATCGGCACGCAGGCCCGGCAGGTTATGCTTCAGGTTAAACGACTCGTTCAGGGTAAACACCTGCGCAAGTTCGCTCTTCAGCGCGCTGTAAGGCTCAATGAGCGCCTCTGCGGCAGTGAGCATGCGGATAGCCTCGTCGTAACGCGAAGCCTCCAGCGCGGCACGGCCGTCGGCCTCGTACTTCGCAATCTTCTCCTTCACGTTAGCCATCTGCAGGCGGATGTTGTTCGTCATCTCGTCCACGTCGAGCATCGCCGTGGCGCGGAACTTCTTGCCGTCCTTCGG
>Ga0247608_10005900_pt1 | contig 13088 bp, 17 predicted proteins | sample 176DNAGHGlowgp2_FD_193490 | JGI IMG/M metagenome (GOLD analysis project Ga0247608, IMG submission 193490) | Sheep rumen microbial communities from Palmerston North, Manawatu-Wanganui, New Zealand - 1766 DNA GHGlow gp2 | ecosystem: Host-associated > Mammals > Digestive system > Stomach > Rumen ... | reverse complement strand
TAGATACATATATTGAAAGCAATAATATACATAGAAAGCATGTCATTGAATTCTATAAATATATATCTAATGGAGAGTTGAATGATAAGATTAAGGCTCATGATATGGATAAGATCACTTCATCCAAGGCTTATCTTTATGCATTTGCCATTAGATTTAATCTTTCAAAATCTAAAATTAGCTTATCTAGCGTTTTAGAAAAGATGAATTTTAAGGATCCTAGCATAGAACCTGCTACTATGAAGCTTATAGCTGCAGCAGTGGAATGCCATAGGTCTGAACAGAAACACCATGCTGAAGCTTATGGAACTAAACAGTATTTAATGCAAGATGATGATATCTTAGAAGCTGTTTCAGATTGGCTTGCAGTAGCTTTGGAAATTGGCAGCGATCCATCAGTATGGTTTAGAACCCAATGTGAATCAGAAGCTTTCTATTTTGGTACAAAGACACGCTATGTAGAACGCCTTATTAAGAAAGGTGAGGTAATGCTTTATGCCCTTAGACAGCAATCCTTTGGAAGAGATTGAAATAGAACTTGAATCTAAACCAATAAGGGATATCATTCAAGATGTAGATATATCTAAAGTAAAGATTAAGGATTATAAGCCTATCACTGAATTTATATCAGGGTTAATTACTAACAGTTATAAATTTCCTGTAATTATATCCCTTAAGGATAATAAAACAGTATTAATAAATTCTGATAAGCTTAAAGTCTTAGCTTTATTCTTGAAGAATCAAATCCATTTAGATACAAAATATACAAATCTCCATTATGATGAAGATTATGCTAGTGATTTTCCGCCAGTAATTATTGATAACTTACAAAATAAAATGGTAGATATAGTATATATAAAGGATAATGAATTTACTAAGGAAGTTATGGATAACTTAGCTAAGGAATTGAATTTTTATCCTTACCCTAATTGTATAAAGCAAATTATTTAAAAATTTAGATCAAACTTTATAACTAAAAATTGACCTTCTTTGCAAATTAAAGACGTGAACGGGACGTCGACATAAATCTAAGCCTAGGCATAGTTTTTGTGTTCGTTTTTTCTGTGTCTAGATCTTCTCTCTTAGATTTATTACGATCAATGCGCTTGCATTGATCGTATTTTTTATGAATGATTCCTTATATTAAATAATGAGATTTCAATGAAGAAATCTTGATTAAGAAAAAGGAAAAGAAAAAATGAATGAATATCTGAAATTGACTTCTTATAGTGATGAAACAGAGATTGAGATCTTGGCACGTCACTGCTAAGAAAGATATTTTAGATTTTGTATTCAGATTTGCATTGAGATTATAAGCTCACGCATATCATTCCCATGCGTGAGCTTTCTTTTTTTCAACTTCTTTATTGAATTTTAATTTTTTCTAAGGATTAACTATGGCTGAATCTGAACTTTCTAAGCAGAATGAAATCCTTCTAAAAGAAATCTTATCCGATGTGTCTTCTGAAGAATTGGATATGCTTGCTTCTGAAGGTCTAAAAATTAAGCGACAGACTTGGGATACAAAGTCTATTATGGATAAGCGTATTGCTAAGGTCTGTATGCTTCTAGCTAAGCAGAACAATGATATCTTGTATCATAAGTTTGTAAAATTCTTTAAGCTTTCCCGTGTATGGCGTGCTAGACTTCGTGCTAAGTACTGGGGCAAAGCTAAGTCGCTCGTTGTAAGTTCTGGCAACATCTATGAAGGTAGCCTAACAGCTGCCATCAAGAAAGCTGAAAAGACAAATACTATGAAGTGAACTAGAAATTGAGAGGATACCTCCTTATTGGGTTAACGGATAAACACATAGTCGTGTGACTATGTGTTTATTTTTTGTATAAAATTCTACAAAATTAACAATTAAATGACAATAAGGAGATCATATGAGCATAAATTTCTATATTAAGCTTAAAGGCAGAACTAAACCTCTTCATATTGGTAAGTCATCTTGGGGATGGGCATTCGCTCTACATTATATTCCCGGCATTTGCGAAAATCTTGAGCAGTGGAAAGATTATATTAATAATAGCGAGAACGTCATCTATAATGAATATCAGCATAGGATATCTGCAGATGAACTCTTGAATACTATTACTAAGCGCGGCTTTAAGAATGATAAAGATGATGAATTTAAAACCGTCCGCAAATATATTACTAACGAAGAAATATATCTCTTTGAAAAAGATAATCATGCCAAATATGATTATGAATCAGGATTATGGCGGCATACTGATAGACAATATGCAGTAGCTAATCCTGAAGGTGAAACATATGACCTTATAGATGGAGATTTTAGCTGATGATTATATCTACTAGACTTGACGTATTAGAACTTAGACGCGGCGATAATTATTTAAAGCTTTTTAAAGGCTTAGACAAATTTTTAGAATGTAAAGACAAGAATAAAATTTATACACAGACATATTGTGAAGAATTTAATATGGATGATCCTGTGTATATTATACTTTACAAAAATACTGAAGATGGCGCAAAGATTCTATATGAAAGTGCTAATTGTAAACTTAAGAACCAAGCCTTAATTAATGAAGCTAAAGATATTCTAACTGAATTTCTAATTCATATACATCAAAAGGTAGTCTATGGCAAATGATGTTGTAAAACAGCAAGATAATTTGCCAGTAGGGTTAGATTCAGACTATTCAGATGAAATGAATAGTATAGATAGTGTTATAAATGATTTAGACACGTTATATACTGAATCTAAAGATACCCTAGACCAGATAAAGAAAGCTAGAGCTAGGGGTAGTCTTACATTTATAACTAATCAGACCGCAAACTTGATTAGCCTTAAGACTGCAAAGCTTCAAGCTATTAAAGAAAAAGTAAATATTAAGAATACCAAGTTTAACCAAGAGTTTAAACGTCTTACTGGTAATCTTCTTAATGATGATGGCGATATTCCTGTTACTAAACTTATGGAATTATTCGCTAAAAATAAAGTCGATTATAAGTCTATGAAAGCTATTGATGCAGAAGTAGTTGAAGATGATTTTGATGCTAAAGTAGATGCTGCCTTAGGCGAAGAATCTGGTCCAATTACAACTGATGAAAAAGAGCTTGAATTAATGAAAAGACAGATGCTAGAAGTACCTGATGCAGAAAAGGAACAAGAGTTTAAAGCCCAAACAGATGCTTATCAGGTTGTATGTGATATGAATGGTGTTATAGCTATTATAGACTTAGTATCAAGTAAAGATGATTCTGTAGTCTTAATAGATAACTCTGTCTTAGGAATTCTTCCAGAAGAGAGAGCTGTTATCTCTGCTGATGATACAGGAATTCCTCATGCTAAATTCCGTAATGTAGAATTAGAAATAGTAGATTTTGAAGAGTAATCTTCAAAATCTATTATTTACTTTAAAAAACGATTTATTACAGAGGAAATTATGAATTCTTTAGAAGATATTAGAAAAGCTTGCTCGGAAAAAGATTGGAATGGTTATGATTGCGAACCTATATCTGAAATCTTGCTTAAGAGAGCAGAAGAATTAGATAAACTAATTCCAAAGCCAGAATTTGAAGTCTTTCCGTGTGCAGATATGAGTATTCAATGGGAAAATCGTAAAGACAAGGATTATATTGTAATTGAAGTTTACGAAGATTATTGTGCATTCCAAAGATGTTTTAGTGATCATCCGAGACAATATACTGATACAGATTTTGAAGTGTTTAAAGAATTTTTGAAAAACGAATTTAAGGATCAATTAAATGCCCAAGTATGAGTTAGTTACTGTAAAGCAACTACGTGATGATAAGTACAATGATGGTATAGCTATCATTTATTATGAGGATGGCGTAAAGAAAGTTAAATTTACGTCTAATCCTACAATAAAGTTCTATGCCACAAAGCTAGATAAGATAAATGATTATTTTGGCACAGCTCCAATCACTATGCCATTATGCGATGTTGAAGAGTGCGAGTGTCCATATAGTGAAATTTATGATGAGATTGTAAGACTGCAAGCAGACTTTGACCCGGTTGAATCTGAAAAGAATTTTAATTATCTAGATGCTTGTAGAAAGAATAGAACATCACCAGAAAACCTTCTCTTACTTAACCATGTTCATGGAATAGACATAAATCTAGAAGACCATTATTTTCATAGATTTTTATCCAAGAATGAGGAAAATCTTGAAATTAAAAATATCCGTAAAGGTTATTTCGATATTGAAACTAATAACAGAGCTGTACGAGTATTTGTTAAAGGTAAAGAGCATACAACGCCAGTTAACGCTATTTCATTCTTTGATGCTCATACAAATACTGAAATAGTTCGTCTTCTTGATAATAGTGGACCAGAATCACAATATGTAGAATTCAACCCACAAATTGAAGAATTTAAAAAGAACTTGGAAGCTAACCGAAAGATCATTGAAAAGAAAGTCAATGAACAACAAGCTAAGTTATTTGAAAAGGCACCGCTTCCTGATGTAAAACTTGAGATCAAGTTCTATAATGATGAAGTAAAGATGATTACTGATCATTATAACGATCTTAAGAAAAAGTATAAGATTGACTACCTAATGGCATGGAACCAAGAGTTCGATATCAATTTCACATTTGGTCGTCTTAAAGATCTTAAATCATATGCATATCTTTGTGATACTGTATCCGCTGATGAAATTCCAGTAGCATTTAGAGATGCATACTACATTGGCGATGAACACGCCATAGACTTATCCAAGAGAAACGACAGGCATAGAATTTCTAGCCCATGGGAATGTATAGATATGCAATATGTATATCTAAAGATTCGTGAATCCATGAAGAAGCCTGAAGAGTATTCTCTTGATTATGCAATGGAAACTGAACTAGGTATCCATAAAGTTCAGCATGATTGCGACATGGCAGACTATCCGTATGAAGACTTCTTTGAATTCGTCTTATACTCTGCTATTGATACTATGGGTCTTCGTTGGCTAGACGTAAAAACTAATGACATCGATACGATGGTGATGCTTAGTAACTTGTCGCATACTAGAATTGACAAGGCTATGACTAAGACTACCATGCTTAGAAACCTTATCGATGACTTCTATAAGAAATATCTCGGCTTAGTCATTTCTAATAACCGCACTAAAGTAAATAATCAGCTTATAAAATCAGCGGCAGCGAAGGGTAAGACAATAGATCCTTATCCAGAGCTTAAACCATATAAATCATCAAATAATAAAGCTGATGAAGTCGTCAATGTCCTCAATATTCTAGATGCACTAGAAAATGAAGAAGACTATGATGAAGAAGAAAGTATGGTTGATGCTGTACAAGATAAGAAGGTCAAGTTCCGTGGTGCGTAAACACACATGCGCACGTTAAATCATGTTAATTGCTGGAAACTCCTTAGAGCCTAAAGTACCAAAGTGTAATAATCTTTAGGATTGGACAATCAGCAGCGAAGTTTATTCTAAGTAACATCATAATATGAACAAATATGAATATTATGATGAAAATACTACTAAGGTTATAGTATTAAATACTAAAAATCCTGGTGAATTTTTAATATCTAATTCTGATTTAGAAAGAGTTAAAGCTCATTCATGGTATATTAAAGATACTACAGATTATGGTCACGTACCTTATATAGCAAGCAAGATAAATAATTCTACTATTAAATTACATAGATTTATTATGAATGCTTCTAAAGGTGTAGTTGTTGATCATATTAATAGAAATTCATTCGATAATCGTAGAGAAAATCTTCGAATTGTATCCTATCGAGAGAATAATATAAATTGTAGTAAATCTAAAAATAATACTAGTGGACGAACAGGTGTATATTTTGTATCTGCTAAAGGCACTCATAGTGCTAAATGGGTAGCTCAATGGGTTGAACCTGATAGCAAGAAGATACAAAAACATTTTGCAATTTCTAAATATGGTGAATCTGAAGCAAAAAGACTTGCGGAATCTGCAAGGAACGAAGCTGAAGATAGATTAGATATTCTTACTGAAAAATAAAAACGTTCAACGACTATCTCGTAAGAGAGTAGGGTTCAAGCGAACTCGAAAGACATGAATTCCACAAGGAATATAATATAGTCTGATCTATTATGAAAGTAATAGAGAGTAAGTAGCGATTACTCGTAACAAAAATGTTGTGGCTGATCCAAAGCTAATGTCGCCACTCGGAGTAGAGATTCTTGGCAAACTATCGTCACTTATATTCGACCTAGTTGCAGACTCTGACTTGTCTTCTCTATATCCTAACCTGAAGATTGCATGGAATATCTATATAACTACTTTGATTGGTAAGATATATCCTAAGTCTGATGTAGGAGACGTAAATTTCTCTGCTGAATTAGCAGACTTCATAGTAAGCAGAGATAATTTTGCAATAGGCAGTAAGTATCTTGGATTACCTGACCAAGAAGAATTATTGTCTATCTTTGCAAAGGCATAAATAATAAAGCACCATATAGGTGCTTTATTATTTTTTTTTCATTTTATTTTATGATTATATTAAATATAGCACTATAAGGAGATATATATGATACTAGTAAATGGAATTAAATCCGAATTTATCTCAATCTTAGTTGTAGTCTTATCCTTCTTTGGAACTATATGCAAAGATGCGTTTGATTATAACTTTATAACATCAATGTTTATGCATGCAGGAATGGGTCATTTCACTGGAAATATGATGGTATTCCTTATGCTAAGTCCTGCCGTAGAGAAATCTTATGGCAAACTTAATTACATCATGGCGCTGCTATTTACAGGAATAGTCGATTATCTATTCCAGACATATGTAGCACACGTAATGGCTATAGGATTATCAGGATTTGTCTTTGCACTTTATATGATGAATTGCTTCATACCAGACAATAGAAATGGAATTTCTATATGTGGAATTGTACTGCTGTTTATCTATGGATCAAGAGAGCTAGGTGGTATAATGAATAACGATGGTATTAGCCATAGTGGTCATTTACTTGGCTTAGTTACTGGTTTGATTTATGCTATATTGTATGCGCAATATAAAAGGATAAAAGCTTTATGACAGCTAAAGATGATATTCTAATCGAATTTATAAATATTATTAAAGAAAGTGGCTATAAAGTTGAAAAAATCTTTAGAGATAATTCTTTCAGCATTAGCATAACGCATCCAAAGGCTCAAAATGAAAAATGGCATATTTGGTATCATGGTACAGAGCATGCTCATCCAGAATTGTATGAAGCAGGATTCTTTGGACATCTGTCATATCAAAATGGAAGATTTCATAATAGCGGATATGGATATAGCCATAAATTTAGTAAAGATACTTACAAGCGATATGCAAAAACCCTTAAGCACTTAGCTAAACGATTTATAAGAGGAGAATGAGATGAGTACTAAAGTTTGCGATTCATTTGATGAAGCTATTGAATACTTGACAGCTATTAAAAAGAAAAATGAAGAAGCAAATCTGTCCTTTAATGGATTGATAAATATTGAAATTAAAGAAGAAGTAAAAAGAGAAGACTATAACGAAGGGCTTGAAGCCTATAGCGAAAATGCTTTGAGTCGATTTATAACAGATAATAGCTCTATGTGGGATCCGATATCTGAAAAGGTATTCCCTGATGAGAGCTGTGATAAGTATGAAAAATACGCAGACAGCAATAAGTATGCGAAGCATCTATTCGATGATCTTATTGAAGAAATGCTATATAATAATTCTGAAACTGAGTTATATAATACTTCCATATATGGCATGACTGATAGCTTATGTTATATGAAAGTCTTTGGCGATGATGCTAGAAGCACTATAGAACGCAATAAAGCTCTAGTACATTGTTATATGCATAAATTTGTATGTATAGAAGTATCACCAAAAGTCTATTATTTTAAAGGTGATAAGACTTTCACGCAAATACATAAAGTCCTAGATGCAGAACAAGTAATATTGAAGATACTACAACGAATGTATGACATCGAATATAACTTGAAAAACTATGGCTACTAAAACACCTAAAGTTCAGCCCTTAGATAAAGTATTGTTTAAGGGCTTAGATAAGATTTATAAATACTGCACTTCTCTACCTGAAGAACCAGCAACCATTGATATTGAAGGCAAATTCTTAACTTTGACTTACAGTGGGGAAAAAGGTCTTACAAAACTTTGTATTGCTGATGAAACGATTTCGCCAGATTCATGGATTCCTGCAGCTGAATGCTTTAAGATTTCTATGGAAGATTTGACGACAATTCATAAGGCAAAGAAGTGTGATCCTGAATCTATAATAGTTACTGATGATTTACTAAAGTTTAAAACTGGGTCTAATTCCTTTAGCATTCCTATTTGGAAATGTGGAAATTCCTATGATCCAATTACTGAATTATCAGAAACTTTGTTATGGACTCCTTTAGATACTTCGAAATTAGATTTCAAAACTGTAGACGAATTTGCTAGAGTCAATTTGAATACAGGAAAGATATATGCGACAGGTTCTTCACCCATTGAACCCAAGGGAGCCAATGTCTTATTAATCGGAAAGAAGCTTATACCTAAGATTAGCAAAAATTGCGAAATGTGGGTATCTCTTCAGAGACTAGATAAGAATTTTGGTCAACCTTATTTGTTATTCAATAGCCCTGACCTAGCAGGGTTAGTTACATACCCAAAAATTCTTATAGATTGGTAATAATATGCTCATCAGGCCCGTTCCGTTTTACAATGATCTCTATAATGAAATCCTTGATAAAGATGATGTAAGGGCATTAAGGATTCTAAACTTCCGTTTAGAATCTTTTTTTCCATTCTACATTAGTCCTTTGAGAAGGCATTTCAGAAAAATGCTTAGACAATCTCGTGAAGTTAGTTGGAGAAAACTTCCCGGTAAGACTCACTTATTCTCTGTAGCTGTTCCGTCTAAGATTTTCCAGTGGACAGTTCCGATTATCGACCATAATCATCAAGATGATTATAATAAGTCTAGAATTATAGTTGAATTTCATACAAAGAGCGCCAAGTACATAGAAACAGTTGATACTATGTATTATGATGGTGAAAAAGAAGTTACGTTAAATAATAGATCTGAAAATGTTACCATACATTTCCCCAGAGAAGATGTATGGCATACCCCTGAAGATAAAAGTATTCCACCATATGCTATTGGTGGTGGAAAGGTTGTTAAAATCCCATTAAGATTTGGCTCTATTATAGATACTGTTGGCGGACATAATTTTTGGGATATACTTCGTGATGCTAAACTTGCATGGCGAAGGATGGATCAATTTGCTAGAGAGCAATATGATTATCATGAAATTATTCCTCATGTATCTAGCGAACTTCAATCATTTATGACGAATAAAATTCCTGAATATATGAAGGAAGCTAGAAAATTTGTCGGAACAGATTCTAGACTGTTGCGTTTGTGCTTGAAGCACATTAAAGAAGAAATTGAAACTTACTTAAGCAAGGTTAACTTAGATGACAGAAACTACAAGCTTAGATACCGCAGAAAAGATTGCAGTGTACTATTACAGGGAAACACTGAAGAATCTTCCGACGAGTGATCGCCGTAATACATATTATGAACGCATTTTTAAATATGTAAAAAGATTTTTTAATGATACTAATAATTTCTTGCTAGATGATAATGTAAAGTATATCAGTGATAAGAATTTAGCAATATCTACACGAGCTTCATTATACAATAAATTCTATAATGAATATATAAGCCATATTACTGATTCATCTTTTTATTTTTTCACTTCTGACATGTGTCTAGAACTTGAAAGTCTAATGAATGGATTCCTTAGAGGATATTCTATTGAGAAGAATGGAAAGACATACCAGCTATATGAATTAATTACAGCTCTAGGGTTTACATCTTGGGTTGAAAAATTTAAGCAGACTCTAAGCACTAATGCTGTTTTAGTACCATCACCAGTAACAGGTGTAGATACAAACATGTGGTCTAATTCTAATCCTATTGGATTTATGTTTAGAGAATTATCTGACCCAAATTTCTTCTATGATCATTCTGCATTCTATGATTTCTTTAAGCATGCATTAGGATCTTGGCAAGATCCTGTTGAAAAACTTGATTATAACTCTGAAGAATTTAAAAGCAATAAGCTATTGTATGATAAAGCAGTAATTAACTGGCTAAAGTCTAGTACTGGTGATTTCGTTGATGCTATGAATTCTTTACTTTCAGAAATCTTCGTTGACTCTGAAAATTATAATAGCTACACAATTCTTAAAGAAGGGTTGAATAATGAAATTGCTCTAGCAATTTTGTCTTATATTGATTTCTCCTATACGAAATTCTTCATTCTTAAAGAAAATGTTATAAGTATACTAATTGGCGTGCCTTCTCCTATTATTAGTGAAGCTGAAGGGTCATATAGATATAACATTTATGACTTTAAGACTAATATCGATTCATTCTTGGAAACTATGAGCGATATGATGAATATCTGTAGAAGCGATCTAATTGCTTATACTATAGAACAAATTAACACCTTTAACGATACGGTATAAATATGGCAATATGGCTTCATTCTTTATCTAAACCTAGTTTTAGAGCTTATGTATCTATTGTCAAGCATAGAGAAAATAAAGATGATATAAATTTTGATACTGCTACATTTGAAAGTAGCGATAGAGGAATTCTTGTCGTTACGGTAGAAAAATTTATAGACGAATATTTCGTTAATTTGAATAAGAATGATTATTCTGTATCCGTTCGAATTGATTCGTGCATTAACTATGATCTTCAAGTCTAACAACTTGGTATTGAATAACTAAAGGATTAGATTATGGCAAATAAGCAAACATTTGAAGATATTGCACGTCTTAATAAGCAATTCGATAAGGCAGCCTTTGGATTTGATCCATCAAAGCAAGATTCGTCTATTTCTGACTTAGAGAAAAAAGTTAAAGATAATCTTCGTGCAGTTAATAGCTATAAGCTAACTGGCGAAGAGTCTGATATTGTGGCATTCTTCGACAAAGTCATGTACCGTAACCGTTCTGGTAAGGGCTTGAAGACTGGTAGAAATGTCCTTAATAAATCTTCTAGCTTTATAGATGAAGTCGAACGTGGTGAGATTAACCTCTTCTATGGCGATGAGTCTAATAGATTCATGCGCTATAAGAGTATCAAAGCTATATGCGAAATGATTCCTGAATTGGCTCGTGCCGTTGGCATGTACCGAGACATGATTATTTCTCCTAACTCGTTCTCTGGCGATACCATTCATTTTAATGTGATTAATACTGGTAGCGATGATTATGCTATTGAAGATGCTCAAGATGAATTAAAAAAGCTTGATGAAAAATATAAGGTCTCTCAAGATTTCATTCCTAAGATTGTAGGAAGCGTTGTTCAATATGGTGACAGCTTTACTGTTGTAATGAACTTCAAGGATGAAATCGATAAGATGATCGAAAATGGCCAAATGTATGGTAGTGAATCTGCTACTATTGTTGACGAATATAAAGGCGACTCTCTTGCATCTGAAGATGTAAAGACGCTTGATAGCCTTTACAATATTGCTCAACACGACCATTTTGAAAAGCATAAAAAATTAGATAGCGATAGATATACTGATAAGACCTTTACTTCTGCTGATTGGGAACAAGAAATCGATAAGTTCATGAATGTTCAAATTAATCCTTCTGTTGCTGAAGGTCTATTTGCAGATGAATATGAAATCTATAAAGAACTTAAAGAAAATGCAGAATTCGCAACTGAAAGTACTGGTAAATCTCAGATGGAAATGAACCTTGCAGGTTCTATTATCCGTCAGCTTGATGCGAATAAAACTATTAAGGTTGAAATTGGTGGTACTTGCGTAGGTTACTACTATCTTGATATCACATTCAATCCAGCATCTAGTGACCCAATGGATACAGACCCGTATTCTTGTCCGGCTTGTGACCTTACTTATACCACTAATAGAATTTACTCTTTCATGAACCATGCTAATAGTGGCATGATGGCTAGAGATAATCGTCTTCAAGCTATGACAGATATCTTTGCAAAGCGTCTTGCAGCTAAGATGAACCGCAAGTTTATTGCAAAGAACCATCAGTTCAGAGATTTTATCTATACGATGCTAAAGGCTAATCGTAGCATCAATAGAACGGCTATTACATTTATTCCACCTAAGAATATGATACATATCAAGAAAGGTAGCTATACATATGGTGAATCTATTCTTGATCCTGTACTTTACTTTGCTAAGCTTTATGTGTTAAGTATTCTTGCAGCTATCATGCAGCAAGTTATTAATGGCAAAGACAAGACAGTTTACTATATTGAAACTGGTCTTGATGAAGATTCTGAAGGTGCAGTTAATAGCTTTATTGCTGATCTTAAGGGCAGAGAAGTTACCCTTGATGATTTGTCTGATGTGACAGCTATGTTTAATAGAATCACTAAGGCTAACTCGATGTATATTCCTGTCGTCGATGGTAAGAAAGCTGTTGAATTTGATACATTTGCTGGTCAGGAAGCACAGTTAAATAATGACTTCTTGGAATTCTTGAAGCGTTCAGTTGTGAATGGTTCTGGCATTCCTGCATCATTACTTGACTCTATGTCCGATGTTGAATTTGCAACTACGCTTATCATGCAGAATGGTAATGTGCAGAAACAGGTTATAGCCTATCAGCAGGTTTGTAATGCAGGTTTAACTGAGATTTATAGAAAACTTGCAGATAATGAAGCTTCTCCAATTAAATTCATTTTTGAAGCTAAGTTCTCTGACCCGACTATTCTTGATAACCGTAAGGCTGAAGAAGAAATCGGTAAAGTTCAGTCTATTACTGAATTCGTTACTAATACTATATATGGTGAGCAGCCATCTGAAGAAGATGAAAAGTCTAAACCTGAATTCAAGAAGCAGGTAGCTATGAAGCTAATGCCACAACTTGATTGGAAGGATTATGACGAAATCTTCCGTAAGGTTAAGGAAAATACCAAGGCTACTGACCTTAGTAATGAAAGAAATGTCATCGACAGCACCGATACTAGTCAAGGTGGTGAAGGTGAAGAAGGCGGCTCTGGCGGTAGCTGGGGCTAAAAAAAAAAATACGGCAGGTGATCCCTACCGTATTTTTAT
>Ga0247608_10005899_pt1 | contig 13088 bp, 9 predicted proteins | sample 176DNAGHGlowgp2_FD_193490 | JGI IMG/M metagenome (GOLD analysis project Ga0247608, IMG submission 193490) | Sheep rumen microbial communities from Palmerston North, Manawatu-Wanganui, New Zealand - 1766 DNA GHGlow gp2 | ecosystem: Host-associated > Mammals > Digestive system > Stomach > Rumen ... | reverse complement strand
AACTGGCCTTGCGTGCCTGGAACTACCACCTGCTCCACCTCTCCGTCGTACTCGACTCTTTCTGGTGTTACTATCTTGAGTTTCAACATACCTATTATATATATAATAATGTATATGCTTTATCCCTTGGCAGCTTCGAGCAACTTCTTAGCCTTCTCCTTGGCGTCCTCGATAGTACCCACGTTGAGGAATGCCTGCTCGGGCAGGTCGTCCACTTCACCGTCAAGAATGGCATTGAAGCCCTTGATAGTATCCTCGATAGGAACCATCACACCAGGCAGACCGGTGAACTGTTCGGCCACTGAGAACGGCTGGCTCAAGAAACGCTGTACACGACGGGCGCGGTTCACGGTGAGCTTGTCCTCGTCAGAGAGCTCGTCCATACCTAGAATGGCGATGATGTCCTGCAACTCCTTGTAGCGCTGCAGAATCTCCTTCACACGCTGGGCACAGTCGTAGTGAGCCTTACCTACAACCAATGGGTCGAGAATACGAGAGGTACTTCCCAGCGGGTCAACGGCGGGATAGATACCGAGCTCGGCAATCTTACGATCCAACACCGTCGTAGCATCCAAGTGGGTGAACGTCGTAGCAGGTGCAGGGTCAGTCAAGTCATCGGCTGGCACATAAACTGCTTGTACTGAGGTAATTGAGCCCGATTTGGTAGAGGTAATACGCTCTTGCATCGTACCCATCTCAGAAGCCAGCGTGGGCTGATAACCTACGGCTGACGGCATACGGCCCAGCAGAGCGGATACCTCAGAACCAGCCTGCGTGAAACGGAAGATGTTGTCGATGAAGAACAGAATATCGGCAGCACCGCCGTCCTTACCGCCACCATCGCGGAAACCCTCGGCAACCGTCAGACCAGACAAAGCTACGGAAGCACGTGCACCGGGGGGCTCGTTCATCTGACCATAGACCAAGGTGGCCTGCGACTTCTTCAGCTCTTCGGGGTCAACGAGACTCAGGTCCCACTTACCCTCGGCCATAGCCTCCTTGAACTTCTCACCATAGCGAATAACGCCCGACTCAATCATCTCACGGATGAGGTCGTTACCTTCACGGGTGCGCTCTCCTACTCCAGCGAATACGGAGAAACCGTTGTGGCCCTTGGCAATGTTGTTGATGAGCTCCATAATGAGCACCGTCTTACCCACACCGGCACCACCGAAGAGTCCAATCTTACCACCCTTCAGATAAGGCTCCAGCAGGTCGATGACCTTGATACCGGTTGCCAGCACCTCTTTGGTGGTTGACAGTTCCTCAAACTTCGGGGCCTCACGATGGATGGGGTAAGCACCCTCCATATTGAGCTGTTTCATACCGTCGATAGGCTGACCAATCACGTTCAGCATACGACCTTTAATTTGTTCGCCAGCAGGCATCACGATAGGTGTGCCCAATGGCTTGGCCTCCAGTCCACGCTGCAGTCCGTCGGTATTGTCCATAGCCACACAGCGCACCGTATCTTCGCCGATGTGCTGCTGCACCTCGACAATGAGCTGGTCGCCATTAGGACGCTGGATTGACAATGCTTCGTGAATCTTAGGCAACACTTTTTCCGCATCCAGTCCCTTGGTATCGAAATACACGTCGATGACAGGACCGATGATCTGGGAAATGTGTCCATTAATTTGTGACATAAGCAGTTATTGTTTTAGAATTGTTGTTATTTTCGTATAGTGATTGCAAAGATACGAAAATATTTTTATTCTAAAAAACATTTTCCTGTTTTTTTACGCAAAAAGTTAATAGAGTGTATTTTTAACGACAGAAAGGACACTTTGTTCAATCCCTATCGTCAAGAACGCGGAATTTTTCGCGTCTGCGCTGCAGTTCGTCCATTCGAATGTCGCACATCAGTGCCTGAGGCACACCAAGTCGGCATTGTGCTAAGGTATGTCCTGTGACGTCTATCACAGCGCTGGCACCGATATAATGGCATTTCTGGTCGTCGCCGACACGGTTTACACCAATCATATAACATTGGTTCTCAATGGCACGTGCACGCAAAAGCAGTTGCCAGGCCGACTGTCTGGACGAAGGCCAGTTGGCCACACAAATAATGGCATCGTATTCACGTCCGTCAGCATAGCGGCTCCAACAGGGAAAGCGCAAATCATAGCAGGTTTGCAATAACAAACGGAATCCCATATAATTTACTATGGTATGCTGTTGTCCTGACGTGTAGAACTGATTCTCGCCGCCATAAGAAAAAAGGTGATGTTTGTCATAGTAGTAGGTCTCTCCTGCCCTGCCGTTCACAAAATAGTGGCGGTTACGATAGCTTCCGTCGTCAGCCCTTATAGCCAGGCTACCACTAATGGCGCATTGCCGCGTCTGTGCGGTCTGCTGCATCCATCTCAATGCATCATTGTCAGATTCCGGACAAGCAATGCCATCAGGTTGGGTGGCAAAACCCGTGCTCCACATTTCAGGCAATACATAGAGGTCGCCATCCGGTGCATCGGCCATGAGTTGTTGGGCGTGACGTACATTTTCGTCGGACTTAGCCCAGCAAATGTCCGTTTGCAGCATGACAACCTTCATACAATCCTATTATTTATTCTGATAATTTGAATTGTATATCGCCTTGTTCGCTAATGATATTATCCACCAGATAACAACTGGCGCCATTGGGCAAACATAACGATGCTGTAAAATGGAAACCTTGTGCATCAACCTGTTTGAAGTTCATGTCGTTCAGAATAGCTTTTTCCAGAAAGCCGCTCTTGACCTGCTTTGCATAGTCTTGTTTATGCAGGTCACGTTTGAAAATCTGGTCAGAGCCCTTAAAAATGCTGATGTTCACAATATTATCGTAAAAGACCTCGTCAACACTCAATCCATCTTCATTCACCGTTTGGTATATAACCTTATAATGTGTAGGATTGATAGCTATGTAGCAATGGTAACGCTGACCGTCCTTTATGACTACCGTATCGCGCTTCAGCACTTCCGTCAAAGTCTGTATCGTCGTTGGTGCCTGTTGTGCTTCCACTGTTTCAGGCAGGTCATTTTCATCAACCTTTTCCAACTTAATCAATTCGCCGTTCTGGTTCTTAAACCACAGCAAGTGGTCGGTCTGCTTTTCAATATAATAGCCGGCATTCGTTCCAATATACAAGGTGTCACCTACAACCTTAAAATATGCAGGCATCGATGTCGAGTCTGCATAATAAACAGTATCACCCTTCATTCGAAACAGCAGGTCTTCTGTCTCATGGTCCATCCACGTACCTTGCAACAAAGCCTTAGCCTCACGACTTTCCTTCTGAGGCTTATCGCTACTGCCGCAACCCCAAAGAGTTCCTGCCAGCACAACAACAATAATTAAAATCTGTAATTTATTCATCTTCATTGATTATTCAAACACCTGAGCATCACGTAACAGTGGTTGTTTCAAGTCTTTCTCGCTGGTCAGCACGACGCTCGGGTCTATCGGCCATTCGATACCTAACTCCGGGTCATTCCACCGTATGCCAGCCTCAGCTTGTGGTGCATAAGGGTTGTCAACCTTGTAGGTAAATATCGCCTCTTCCGACAGCACCAGGAAACCGTGAGCGAAACCTCTAGGAATAAAGAACTGACGCTTATTCTCGTCACTCAGTTCCACCATCACGTGCTTGCCAAACGTAGGACTGCTTTTTCGAATATCCACCGCTACATCAAGCACTCTGCCCTTAATAACCCTCACGAGCTTAGCCTGCGAGAAGTCACCTTTTTGATAGTGAAGACCACGTAACACACCATACGACGATTTCGATTCGTTGTCTTGAATGAACTCCACATCGCCTATATGGTCCTTAAACTCATCGCGTTTCCAAGCTTCAAAAAAATAGCCTCTGGCATCGTTAAACACGCGTGGTTCAATCACATACACACCTTTTATATCAGTTTCCTTAAAAATCATAGAATACCTATATTATCAATTTTTTTGCAAAGATAATATAAAAAACTGAGACGGCCAAAGAATACATCAATATTTTTTAGTACCTTTGCACCATCAATAAATTAGAGATGAGTGATTATATCGAGATAAAAGGCGCGAGGGTTAACAATCTGAAGAATGTTAGCGTAAAGATTCCCCGGGATAAACTTGTTGTGATAGCCGGTGTGAGTGGCAGTGGAAAGTCAAGCTTGGCATTCGACACGCTATATGCCGAAGGACAGCGCCGCTACGTAGAGAGCCTGTCGAGCTATGCGCGTCAGTTCCTGGGACGTATGAACAAGCCCGAATGCGACTTTATTAAAGGTTTGCCACCAGCCATTGCCATCGAACAGAAAGTGATATCGCGCAATCCACGATCGACTGTAGGTACAACGACAGAAATCTACGAATACCTACGACTGTTGTTTGCCCGCATCGGACGAACCTATTCACCCATCAGCGGTCAAGAGGTCAAGAAGCACTCAACGGAGGATATCATAGCTTGTACCCGACAATATCAACCAGGTACACGCTTTGTGGTCATGGCGCCAATCCGTCCTGTAGAAGGTCGTACACTTGAACGCCAGTTGCAGATGTATGTACAGAACGGTTATGCGCGCATGTCGGTGGGCAACGACATCACGAGAATAGACGACTATTTAGAAAATCTAGAACATCTAGAAAATCTGGAACCAAAAGACCTCTATCTCGTCATCGACCGCTTAACAGTTGACGATGCTAAAGATGCCATATCCCGACTGGTAGACTCTGCCGAAACTGCCTTTTACGAAGGACACGGTGAGCTACGTCTGATGTTCCAACCTTCTGGCATCTGCTATGACTTCTCGATGCACTTTGAAGCCGATGGTATGACTTTCGAGGAACCTTCCGACCAAATGTTCTCGTTTAACTCACCTGCGGGTGCTTGTCCAGAATGTCAGGGATTTGGTAAAATTATCGGCATTGACGAGCATTTGGTAATACCGAATACGACGTTGTCAGTTTACGACGGTTGTGTGGTGTGCTGGCATGGTGAAAAGATGGGCATGTGGAAGGACGAGTTCTGCCGACGGGCTGCCCTCGATGATTTCCCAATCTTCGAACCTTATATGTCGTTGACACAACGCCAGAAAGATATGTTATGGCACGGATTGCCCAGCGACAAGAAGCGTCCCAAGGAAGAACGGGTATCTATTGACGCCTTCTTCGAAATGTTGAGGGAGAACCAGTATAAGATTCAATATCGTGTGATGTTGGCACGCTATCGTGGTAAAACCACCTGTCCGAAGTGTCACGGCACTCGCCTAAAGCCCGAAGCCGATTACGTTAAGATTGGTGGGCGCTCGATTACTGACCTCGTACAGATGCCTATTAGTCGGTTGAAGGAATGGTTCGACCTTTTAGAATTGACTGAACAGGAACAACAGATAGGGCGTCGGTTGTTAACGGAAATCAACTCACGCCTGCAGTTCTTGCTCAATGTGGGGCTGGGCTACTTAACGCTTAACCGCATGTCGAACTCACTGTCGGGCGGCGAGAGTCAACGTATCAATCTGACCACCGCTCTCGGTTCGTCACTGGTGGGCTCTCTATATATCTTGGACGAACCAAGCATTGGCTTACATTCACGTGATACCGACCGACTCATCAAAGTACTGAAAGAGTTACGCGACATTGGCAATACGGTAGTCATCGTCGAACACGATGAGGATATTATCCGTGCTGCCGACCACCTCATCGACGTAGGTCCCGATGCAGGCAGATTAGGAGGCGAAATTGTATATGAAGGATCTGCCACAGTGCCTAATGGTTTCCCGTGTGGTAAAAGCTATACTCTCCGCTTCTTAAACCATCAGGACGAGATACCCGTGCCCCTGTCACGCCGTCCTTGGAATCGTAAGATGACCATCAAGGGCGCTCGAATGAATAATTTGAAAGGCATCGACGTCGATATCCCACTTAATGTGATGACAGTAGTAACTGGCGTATCGGGCTCTGGTAAGTCCAGTCTTGTTAAAGGTATTCTCTATCCGGCACTCAAACGTCATCTAGGCGAGGTTTGCGATGCACCAGGGGAATATATGGGACTTGCGGGCGATTATCTGGCTCTGAAACACATAGAGATGGTAGACCAAAATCCTATCGGGAAATCGACGCGATCCAATCCTGCCACCTACGTGAAAGCTTACGATGCCATTCGCGAACTTTTTGCTGACCAGCCTTTATCGAAACAAATGGGATTTACAAGCCAGTACTTCTCGTTTAATGCCGACGGAGGCCGTTGCGATGAGTGTAAGGGTGCTGGCGTGATTACGGTAGAGATGCAGTTTATGGCTGACTTAGTATTGGAGTGCGAGGTCTGTCACGGTCACCGCTTCAAGCACGACATCCTAGATGTACGCTACAACGGTAAAAACATTGACGATGTACTGAATATGACAATTACTGAGGCCATCCAGTTCTTTAGCACCGACAAGAAGGCACAAACAATTGTAAAACGACTGAAAACATTGGAAGACGTTGGTCTCGGTTATATCAAGCTAGGCCAGAACTCAAGTACACTGTCGGGCGGTGAGAACCAGCGCGTGAAGTTGGCATACTACATCGGACAAGAGAAACAAGAGCCTACGCTATTCATCTTTGATGAGCCTACCACAGGACTGCACTTCCATGATATAGAACGCCTGCTACAAGCCTTCAATGCGCTGATAGAACGCGGACATACTATCCTCATCATCGAGCATAATATGGAAATTATCAAGATGGCCGACTACATTATCGACATTGGACCAGACGGAGGTGACCGTGGTGGTGAACTCGTAGCATGCGGAACGCCCGAGGAAATCGTGAAGAATGAGTGTAGCATTACAGGAAAATACCTAAAATCGAAACTTTAAGGCAAAAATATTTTGTGGTTTCGGATTTTTTATGTACCTTTGCACTCGCTTTTCAAAAAAAGAGAAGCAAAGTGATCTGTGAAATGTTGCCGATATGGCTCAGTTGGTAGAGCAACGCATTCGTAATGCGTGGGTCGCCGGTTCGAGTCCGGCTATCGGCTCTCTGATAGATTTTTTCGTTTGAGCTAGGTATTCGTGAGAACACCTGGCTCTATTTTTTAAAATTGCGGAATTAGCTCAGTTGGTAGAGCATTGGCTTCCCAAGCCGAGGGTCGCGGGTTCGAGTCCCGTATTCCGCTCAAAATTCCCCAACAAACACAATAAAAGTACCTCGAGAAGCGTTATTAGTAACGATGACGTTTAGAAAAATTATATCATTATTGTTACTGTTGACTGCCATTCAGGTGTCAGCCCAGCAGTTTACTCTCAGCGGTCGTATCGTTGACGAAAACGGCAAGGCAATAGAGTTGGCTACGGTGTCATGTTTGGAACAGGGTGCCGTAACAATGGCCAACCTGCAGGGTGATTACTCGCTGAAACTGCAATCGGCCGACTCGGTAGTGGTAAAGTTCTCGATGGTAGGATACCAGACGCGTCAGCGCGTGCTTCGCAAGCCTAAAGGCAACCAGCGACTGGTAGTTACACTCTACCCCATGAAGGCTCTAGACGAATTGGTGGTAACTGAACGTCGCAGACAAGTGACAGCAACGGAGCAACTGGATACCAAGAACTTGCGGCAGATACCCTCGACAACAGGTAATGCCGTTGAGGAACTCGTACAACAGCAGGCGGGTGTATCGACTCACAACGAATTGTCTTCGCAATATAATGTTCGTGGTGGTTCATTCGACGAGAACTCTGTATATATAAATAATGTAGAAGTATATCGCCCGTTACTCATCCGTAGCGGACAACAAGAAGGTCTATCCATTATCAATTCGGATATGGTAGAGAAAATTGGATTCTCTAGTGGTGGCTTTGAGGCTAAATACGGCGACAAGATGTCGTCTGCCCTCGATATTCAATACCGAAAGCCCACCCATCTGGAGGCTAACTTACAGGCATCACTCTTAGGTGGTAGTGCTTTTATTGGCTATGCTAGCAAGAAGAAGTTGGCCGCTAATGGACAACAACCTACAGCCATATTCACCATGAGTCACGGCATTCGCTATAAAACTAATCGTTACTTGCTAGGTTCGCTTGAGACCAAAGGTGAATACCGTCCAAACTTCCTTGACTATCAGACGTACATTACATGGCAGCCCAACGAGCGCTGGAGTATGAACATGATTGGTAACATATCAGAGAACCACTACAACTTCAAGCCCACTGACCGAGAGACATCGTTTGGCACGATGCAGAACGTGAAGAACTTTAAGGTCTACTTTGACGGACAGGAGCGTGATGTATTCCGTACACTATTTGGCACCATATCCATTACCCGTCACTTGAAGCCCACTACCAGCATCAAGCTGTTAGCATCAGCCTTCCACACCAAGGAACAGGAGACCTTCGATATCATGGGACAGTATTGGCTCGACGACACTCAGACTCAGGAACAGCTGGGCGTAGGCAGTTATATGGAGCACGCCCGCAACTATCTGACTGCCGACGTACAAAGCGTAAAACTGATGACGAACCACAGGGCTGGTCATCACGACGTAGAGGCAGGCGCCACCTTTAAATGGGAACGTATCAAAGAGAACTCGCGTGAATACGAGATGCGCGACTCAAGCGGCTATAACATCCCCCACTCGGCTAATCGTTTGGATCTGATTTACTCACTGGTATCACAAAATGAACTGAAGTCAAAGCGCATCGAGGCATACATCCAAGACACCTACCGATTCCAGCTGGGCAAGCATACTGATGAACAAGGACATGAACGTGCTTGGCACATGACTCTAAACTACGGTGTACGCCTGTCAAACTGGAGCTACAACCGCGAAACGGTGGTGTCGCCACGAGTCTCGTTGGCTGCCATCCCTTCGTGGAATGAGAATCTGACGCTACGCCTGAGCACAGGTCTGTACTATCAGACGCCATTTTACAAGGAACTGCGCGACACGTCGACCGTGAGCGGTCAGACTGTCGTCACGCTGAACCAGAAAATACGCAGCCAACGCTCCCTACACGTCGTGGGTGCCTTGGATTATCGCTTCAACATGGCCGAGCGTCCCTTCCGGTTTACTGCCGAAGCCTACTATAAAGCAATGGATAACCTAATACCTTATAACGTGCAGAATATGAAGGTAATATATTATGGCAAGAACTGTGCAAGTGGGTATGCTGCAGGGCTCGATTTAAAGCTGTATGGTGAGTTCGTGCCTGGCACCGACTCATGGCTCACCTTCTCGCTGATGTCCACACGTCAGCGCATCAACGGCCAAAATGTCCCAATGCCTACCGACCAACGCTGGGGCATCAATTTCCACTTTACCGACTACTTTCCAGGCACCGAACGATGGAAGATGACACTTAAACTAGCCTATGCCGACGGACTGCCTTTTGGCGCTCCACACCGCGGACTAGAGTATCAGCAATTCCGTGCCCCTGCCTACAAGCGTGCCGACATTGGCATGAGCTATCTATTAGTAGGCGAACCCAAGCAACAGCCCACTTTCCGGCACCCTCGTGTATGGTTGGGGATTGACGGACTAAACATCTTTGGCATATCGAATGTCAATTCATATTATTGGGTAACCGATGTTACCAACCACCAGTATGCCGTTCCAAATTATCTGACAGGACGACAAATCAATGGCAAGGTCATTGTAGAATTCTAAAAAACACATGAAGAAACTTTTTACGCTATTATTTTGTATGATGGGAGCCCTCGTAACAATGAGCGCCCAAGGCAAGTTGACTCCTAATGAGCAGCAGGCACGTCGTTTATTCGATGAGGCCTACAATATGGTATATGGTCCAAAAGGCTCACAACTCACCTATTCAGTCAATATTATCGGTATATATAAGACAAAAGGCACCATCTGGACAATGGGTAAGATGAGTAAGTTTGCCGATGAGAAATACATTGCATGGAACGACAACGTAACTTACTATCGTTTTGAACGCAAGAAGAATACGGTGACTATCTATGATGCCCACGATGATGAACGCGACAAATACGCTACAAAATTCAAATTCTATCCTGAAAACTACCGTTACAGTATCAAAGACGACAAAAAAGGCTATCTCATCACTTTGAAACTAAAAGACGGGGCAAAAGGCATTAAAGAAATACGCGCTTTACTTGACAAACGCACCCATTACCCTATAAGCGTACGCATCAAGTTTGGCATCTTCCATGTCACCATAAAAATCAGTAATTTTAAGACTGGTAGCATTTCCGAAGAAATCTTCAAATTCCCTCGAGAGAAATACAAAGACTGCATTTTCATCGACAAACGCTAGAAATTAACAAAAAGATACATAAAATTAGTCCTTTCTTAAAGTAAAACAAGCATTGTGCTCCCACACAGCATTTTTTTTCAGAAAAAGTTGCTCAAATGTTTGCACAGAACGAAAAAAAGTTGTACCTTTGCCAATGTTATCCTGAAAACAATCTTTTTACCTTAAAAAGGACTAATACCTATTGAAGATATAGAGTGGTTGCCTGTGAGGGTCACCACTTTATTATTTTTTGTTTAATGCTGTAAAAATATAGTTTGAAGTATATGATTATGCAATCCTTAATTGTTAATCTTTTATAATTCATGTCATAAATATCAAATAATAAACTTCTACCTTCAAAAAAATTCGTACCTTTGCGGCCGATTTAGTCCGTGGTGGCTCAAGAAAGTCGCAGCACGAGGTTGCGCGCCATGCGGAAAAACCCGTTAAACAATTAATAATAAACAATGTACGCAATTGTAGAAATCAACGGTCAGCAGTTCAAGGCTGAGGAGGGCAAGAAGCTCTTCGTTAACCACATGAAAGATGTGGAGGCTGGTAAAACTGTTGAATTCGACAAGGTACTGCTTGTCGACAATGACGGTTCAGTACAGGTAGGTGCACCCACCGTAAGTGGTGCCAAGGTAGTATGTGAGGTTATCAACCCACTGGTAAAGGGTGAGAAGGTTATCGTGTTCAAGATGAAGCGTCGTAAGGACTCTCGCAAGAAGAACGGTCACCGTCAGCAGTACACCCAGGTAGAAGTTAAATCAGTAATCGCTTAAAACAAAAGGAGAACAACATTATGGCACATAAGAAAGGTGTAGGTAGTTCTAAGAACGGCCGCGAGAGTGCAGCTCAGCGACTCGGCATTAAGATTTTTGGCGGTCAGAAAGTAGTGGCAGGCAACATCATCGTTCGCCAGCGTGGTTCTAAGCACAACGCAGGCAACAACGTTGCTATGGGTAAGGATGACACTCTGTATGCACTTGTTGACGGAACTGTAGAGTTCCACAAGGGCAAGCGTGACAAGAGTTATGTTTCAGTAATTCCTGAGCCCCAGGCCTAAGAGAACAAACAAAAACACTTATTCCAAACAAACAAGGAAAGGGAATCACCACACGGCGATTCCCTTTTCCCTGTTTTATTCTTTACTATTCACTTCAATTGTTCTCCTCAAACAACATCATGCGCTCTTCCAATTGCGCATACTGATGATCTTCAATGAACGAGGTGCAGACACGAAGTCCTTCCTGATGCGAGCCCGTCGTAATCAGACAGATGGCCGAGACACCGTAATACATCAGTTCACGAGCAAGTTCACCACTGGTCATCTGCTTGTAGCCAATTGTGAAATAGAAACCATCAGCAACCGGTTCGTCAAGATCCTTGTCGTAGACGATATGGAAACCGTGACGGCAGAATATCTCCTTCAGCTTATGAGCTCGCTCGCCATAGACACTGACCTCCTTACGGAAATCATACTCACCATCAGAAGCTGCCTTCAGCATAGCAGCCATAGCATACTGGGCTGAATGGCTCGTGCCAGACGACAGCGCATACAGCATACGCGTCGAGAAGACCAAGCCGAATGGCAGTCCCTCGTAGCGCTGGGCAAGATCCGTATAATGGCGGTGGAACAACTTGTTTGATATGCAGGTTACACCGATACGCTCACCGGCATAGCTAAACGCCTTCGAACCAGAGATGAGTAGCATAAAGTTATCCGTATAGCGTCCTACCGAAGGCTGATAAGGTGCCTCAAAGGGTACGCTTAGGTTCTTACGGAAGTCCATTGCGAAATAAGCTAGATCCTCCATCACGATGACATCATACTTGGTAGCCAGTTCGCCAATGCTTTTCAGCTCATCTTCATTCAGGCAAACCCACGATGGATTATTCGGATTCGAATAGACAATGGCACAGATGTTGCCCTTCTCCAAATAACTCTCCAACTTGGGAGCCAGCTTCACGCCACGATAGTCATAGACGTCAAATGTCTCGTACTTCACGCCCATCACCTGCAACTGCATCTTTTGCACAGGGAAACCTGGATCGATGAACAGCACGGTATCCTTGCCCTTCTGCGCCTGCGAACAAGTCAGGAAAGAAGCAAACGTGCCCTGCATTGAACCACATACGGGAACGCAGCCCACAGGGTCGACGTCCAAGCCAATGAATGCTTTGACAAAGCGCGATGCCTCCTGCTTCAGTGCGGGCAAGCCTTGAATATCTGGATATGAGTGGGCAATGCCATCCTGCAACGCCTTAATCTGAGCATTAACACCCACCTGAGCAGCAGGTAGTCCGGGGATACCCATCTCCATCTTGATAAACTCTACCCCACTCTCTTTCTCGGCACGGGCAGCCACCTGTTTCACTTCACGGATGGTAGCCTTCGCAAAGTCCTTGATGCCCAATTCGGCTATCAATCCATCCACTATTTCTTTCTTAATCGGAGTTTCTTTCATTTTTTCATTTTCATTTGATCAATTTGCTTGCAAAGTTAAATAAAAAGTCTGAATTTCGCAAATTATTCAATAATAATATATTAGGAAACAAGGAATGACCGTGTAAATGTCCGCTATGTACCAGGCACCATGTCCGAAGCTATCGGGACCGGCGTGCGATACGTAGCACAGCCCTCGCACGAAGGAATCGGACGGGGGCTGCGGTGCTTTCGGGCGGCACAGATGGTCGGAAGAGACGGAGATTTCGTTAAAATGGGTGGAGGAGGTGGAGGTGTTTTCATGGTTTTATAAAAAATAAATGCATAAATCACTTTATAAAAATAAAATTGGATTTAGCATTTATTTTTCGCGCTATATAGAAATCACCTCCACCTCCTCCACCCATTTTTGTGA
>Ga0247608_10005898_pt1 | contig 13092 bp, 14 predicted proteins | sample 176DNAGHGlowgp2_FD_193490 | JGI IMG/M metagenome (GOLD analysis project Ga0247608, IMG submission 193490) | Sheep rumen microbial communities from Palmerston North, Manawatu-Wanganui, New Zealand - 1766 DNA GHGlow gp2 | ecosystem: Host-associated > Mammals > Digestive system > Stomach > Rumen ... | reverse complement strand
GAAGCTGACCAGACCGTAAAGAAGTACATGGACAAGTTCCAGCTGATTGCCGAGTATGTCGCAAATACCATCATAGGATATCTCGGAATCAATGACAAGGCAAAGCAGCGCATAGCATATCTCGGGGAGGAGATTCGCAAGTTCCTGAGTAACCATCCTGCTGCAGATATCAACAATGACCTCCTGCATAGACTGGACAGGTCCGGCGCGTCGCACTGCTCCACCAGTCATGTTCCCGCGGTATCAGAAAAGGGCGGGGATTATGTGGCCATTCCAATAGACTCGTCCGGGAAGCTGAAAAGCGTATTGTCCAAGCTCGGCGCGGATGATGTAAAATGGTGCATCCGTGACCTGGATTACTGGACAGACTATTCAAACAATGGCAGGAATTCCTTCTACATTCTTTACAACAGCAAATTACCGGCGACTGACCCGATGTCCATCATCGGTACCTTTGTAACGCCGTTCAACCGTGTCGCATATTCATTCGACCGGCCAAACCACAGTGTAAACTTCGACAAGACGGAAGAATTGCTGGCGAATAGCGGCATTTCCTTGACTCGCTTTGACGACAATGAGATGCTGGCCGCGCTGAACGAGAACATGTATGACCTTGAAGAAATCTTTCCTGACTATGAGACGCTTAAGTCAAACGTATATCTTGTAAAATCCGAAGATGGAACCCAGGGCGCTATCGTCGTCGACGATAACGGGCATTTCCGCTCACTTACTAATGGATGGGTTGACCTACGGAACATAGGTACCATATCGGAATATGTTACCGACGGTAAATCCGTTTATTCGCTATATGAGCCATTTGAGAAGAAAGGCGAAGTCCCCGACGGATTGACACTTACCGCCGCTAGTGCCACGGACGACAGCGACCGGATTGTGTTCGTGAAGCGAGACGACCGTTTCGTTAACATATTCGATTGCGGGACTGGCGAGCTGCTCCTTGACCCGGCGAGCGACATTGAGTTTAACGACGCGCGATTCATGTTTGCCGACTGGGACAAGCGAAACCAGCGCTATATGGATAAGGCATCAACCGAATTTGGACCAAGGAATTACTGGATACTTACGTACAGCGCCCCAACCAGGAAGGTTCGCATACCCGGGAACATTACACGTGAAATCCAGACTGTTCCCGACAAGGTCTACGTGGTGAACAAGAAAGGCGAAAAATTGGCCGACTGTCCATGTGTCGAAATACCGGTTGATTATTCACTGGAGTGCATTTCTAGGAATGGGAGATACTGCGCATTCAAGAGATGCCGATGGTATGGCGGCAATAGCGGGCAACAAATGGATGAGACATTCCTCATGGCCAACGGTAAAGTGTACCCAGAGCCGTTCATGTATGTAGAACCGGATTCGGAAACCAACATATGGAACCTGATAACCAATCCGGACGATAACGCCCCCTATTATGAACTGAATGTCGAAACGGGGGAAATCGAGACCAAGTATCCTTAAAGGCTCTTCCAGTCAGCTCTGGCCCTCGCCAGGGCATTTTCGTATTCCGACTTGGTCTGAACCATGTAGTGCTCTATGTGCTTCTTGAGCAGGTCGGCGGCAATATGCCGGTGTCCCGGTGAAAAGTACACCGCGTTCCCTGCCTGGCAGTATCCCTTGGCATCGACCTGGGCTTCCGCGTAGCTGTCGCACTCGTCCACCTCGGATTCTGCTATTCCGTGCACCAGGTCCCATTTGAGCACGTAAATCGCATCTGGCTTCGGCCTCTTCACGTCGATGCTGACCGTGATGTCATTCCCGGCTATATCCCGGAAAATCACGGCCTTTCCCGAAGTGGTGGTCGCCACCTGCACCACGGACAGGGAGCCTTCCTTCTGTACGGAATGCTGCCCGGACTTGGACCCGGGGTAGTAAATCATCTTGTGGTGCGTGGGACACAGCGGGATGGTCACGTCCTTGTTCAGCGTCACGCCGAGTTCCTTGGGGTGGATGTGGTGGAACTCTATCAGGGACCGGTCGTCGGTCTCGTATTGACAGTCTGGGAACACGCAGTGGTACTTCATGGCCCAAAACTATGCCCAAATAAGCCACGCTGCCGGAATTTTGCTATATTTGTAGTGATGAGATACACAATTGCCATATATTTGCTTGCCATCGCCTGCTTCGCGCAGCAGCAGTATGGCGTCATGTCCGTCTGCACCCACGTGGACGGCAAGGAGTACTGTTTCCTCTCCCCCGGGGAATACCGGGCGGTCGAGATGGACGGGACCATGGTGGTTGCACTCGGGTTCAACATCCAGCGCTATACGTCGGTCACGAAGGAGACCGCGATAACCAACCGTAACGGTACCACGGTTCGCTTCTGGGAAGCGGACGACAGTTCGGGCAACCGTTTCATCATCCATTCAAGCAGGGACAACCTGTTCATCACGGACACTACCGGGTGCGCCATGATGAAGTACGTCACCGGCGGGCCGGACAGGTTCAAGAGGCTATACCGCTTCGAGGAAACAGACAGTATCGACGCGCAGATGGGATTTATCGCGAAATGCCGCGAAAACAGGGCAAAAGGAAAGACAAAATGAACAAGCTACCACTTCTGGCGGACTACATGGCTCGCGCCGAGGGTCCGGACCTCATCAAGGCGGTGTCGCCCGATGGGAAATACGTAAAGTTCAAGTACACCGACACTGCCATCTTCAACGGACACTGGGACACGATTACGCTCAACGCCCGCGGCCACGTGTTCCGCCTGGCCGACGGGGAATGCGTACTACGCCCGTGGTCCAAGTTCTTCAACTTCAGCGAACTGTTCTCCGAGACCGGGCAGCCGACCAACGTACACAAGATTCTCTCCGGTATTCCCGGGATGGAGCCGGACTTCAACGTGGACGACCCGCACGTCGCCACCGACAAGCTCGACGGTTCCCTCTGCATAGCCGGCATAGTGGACGACGACCTGCTGGTCACCACCTCCGGCTCGTTCACCGCATGGCAGGGTGCCTGGGCGAAGGCATGGCTCATCGAGAACGGGGTCCAGACCCACATGGTCCCCGGATTCACCTACCTGTTCGAGATTATCGCGGACGAGGACCTCCACCCGATACGCTACGACTATGAAGGATGCGTGCTCACCGGCATAATCGACAATGCTACCGGCATCGAGCAGCCCTACGCGGAGCTCCAGCGTTTCGCTGCGAGCTCCGCAATCCGTGTTACCCAGCAGGTCACCCTGGACTCGTTCAAGGAGACCCTGGACTACGTCAAGTCCCTCCCGGCAAACAAGGAAGGGCTAGTCATCACCTATCTCGGGAACGGGTTCAAGCTGAAGCTCAAGGGGCCGGAATTCCTCGCCGTCCAGCGCCTGTTCCACGGACTTTCCGAGAAGAGCCTGATGGGCACCTTCGACCCGGACACCATGAAGTTCCCGGAAGATACCAGGAAGATGGTACCGGAGGAGTTCACGGAGCTCACCGAGTTCATGGACAGGTTCGAGAAGCGGTACGCCCACATGTACTACGCCATCCTCGGCCTGGCAATCTACTGCAAGATGCACGACGTCGAATGCGGGAGCAGGGAAATCTACGACCGCGCCAGGTACCTGTTCGGTGACTGCCCGCAGGTAATCGGGACCGCATGCACGTTTACCCGGAAGATGCTTCATACCGGCAACCTCCAGGAAATGCAGAAAGCCAGCATGCTTCTCGGCCCGGAAGCTGTCGAGGCGCTGACCAAGACCGTCCTCAACGAGAACAAGTACAAGGAATAGCCATGCACCGTACAATCACGTATAACAGCGGAAATATGCCCGGGCGGCTCGTGGAGTACACTGCGGACGTGCAGTCTCCGGACGAGCATACAATCGTCGGCACTGCGTACGTCAGCCGTTTCGGGTTCCAGGTAAAGTGGCACGACGTAACCACCAGCACAAGGACCATGGAAGAACCGGACCTTGATGCGGCGATTGGACAGCTGATTGAACAACTGTCCCGCACCGGAAACAAGCTCGTAAACGGCAGATACACGGAAAACGCCGGGGTGACCTTTACGGACAAGGAACTCAATGAGTATACCTCGCTTGTTCCGGGAGAATCGGAGCAGAAGACCTGGATGAGGCGGTATCACGACCTCATGTCGGCCATCTCCGGGTTGGACTGGTTCAGGTACCGGACACTCCGGGATGGAATCAGGCTTTCCGACATAGACGGCATAGGTGACGGAAATGACAACCTGCTGTTCTTCTGTGCACACCCGGTCCAGATAATGGTCCCGGCATCGCTGAAGTTCCCGTACAATGTCAAACTCCGCGCACGCTGCAAGGTGACAGTCGACAAGTATGTCTCTATAGACGAGGCGAAGAAGGATGGCGAAAGCGACCTTGACTGCATTGACCGTATCGCCAGGAAGATAGCCGACGAATACAAAGAGAAATCGGACTATGTCGACGGACTCATAGCCGAGGCAGACGGTAAGGCCGAGAAATACAGCAACCTGATAAAGACCTATGCCGAACTCTGCATGAAGGCAATAACTTCGCGGCTTTCAATCGCACAGTATTCAATCTTGCTTCATGACATCTGCGTAGCATACCGCAAGCTTGTCCCGGGTGAACCCATAGATGGCCTGAAGACGCTGCACCTGTACAGGTCAATGGTGAATACCTTTGTATTGCCGACCGAGAAAGGAACGATGAACGGTAACAAGGTGACGTTCAAGGTCGACCTGAACAACCTGGTAGACAATTTCAAGGATATGATGTTGCTGCATGGATTTCCAACCGAGTGTCAGTCGGTTCTTGACTGCATCGACAAGGACACTGCTGAAATCTCCCTTGTGCTTACCTGGGGGACCGGGAATACCATATTCAAGATAGTCGGCGTCTCGGACCCGGCGAAGTCACCATACGTCGAATAATTCCACCAATCGAATCCTGCCGCGCGGCAGGATTTTTGCTATATTTGGGATATGCATAACGGATTTGAAGTTAATCAGGCGATTGAGTTGACACGGCTCCACGAGGCCGACAAGGTATACGTCATGTACGGGGAATTCGACCCGTTCACTGCCCGTCACGAGGCGATTCTCCGGGAACTCCTGCTGCAGGCGACGATGGCCGAAATGAAGTCCGATGGCAAGCGCAAGGTAGCCATCGTCATGGTCGTGGAGGGCAAGCCGAGCTATTCCGGTGCCACGGCATTGAGCCATCGCATACGCATGGTTGAACTGGCCGCATACCACCAGACATGCGTCAAGGTATTCGAAACGATGGCGGACTACGTCTTTGTCGTGCCGAAGAAGGGTTCCCTGGAGGAAACCATAACGGAATCTCTCGGTCTTGACCTTGGCAATGCATTCATCGTAATGGACGCTGCTCAGTGGAACAACCAGCTCGGCCATATCGCCATCACCGGAATGTCAACCGTGGCATACATGCGTGAAATGAGCGAGCGGCTTATAAATGAATCACTCTTCATTGTATTTAGAAGCGGTTCGGAAGAGGTTAAGCCTTTGCCGTCTACAGGAAACCAGCCAATCATGACTGTTTCCAGTGCAGTGGTGCCCCCGGTATACGAAGGCGACGTAAGGCGGCACATGAAGTACAATCCACTGTATAACGGCACGGAAGTCCCGGCATATACCAGGGATTTCATCGCGGCCACCGGGCTGTACAACCAGACGACCCCATTGACGATGGAAATGGAAACCGGTGCCGTAGTCCAGAACTATGACCCGGACAAGTATCCGAAATGCTCGGTGACTGCAACCATCGTAGTCTACTGCAATAACATGGTACTCCTTGTAAAGCGCAAGGCGGCGCCGTTCAAGAACTTCTGGGCTCTCCCCGGAGGTTTCGCCGAACCCCGCGAGGACATCGAGCAGGTCGCCGTGCGCGAGCTCAAGGAAGAGGCCAGTATCGAAATTTTCCCCGCACAGGTGAAACACATCGGCGTATATACCCCGGACGACCCCAGGGCCACAGCGAAGGAAGGACACTGGGCGTATGACGTCGGGCTTGCCGTGGGTGTCGATGCAGTCCCTATCCCTGCTGTCAAGGCCGGCGACGATGCAATCGAGGCCGAATGGGTTCCGATGGAGGACGCGCTGGAAGCGAACCTCGCGTTCCACCACAGCAGGATTCTCAAGGATTTTAACAGTCGTTACCCCAATGGCCTCCACGGGCCGTACGGCATCACCACGGTGGGGCTCTAGGAGGAAATAATGCAGAAGTTTCTAGTATGCCCTGCGATAGGCGGGGCCGCGATAACGTTCGAGGCGGTAAAGTACCTCATCAAGGACTATGGCGAAGGTATCGACCCTATCTTTGAAGCGTTGAACCGTAATCCTGACGGGATTTCGGAGTCGTATGGGCAGGTCGGCTTTGTAGAGCAGGACCTGTACAGCCCGCTGCTTACTGAATGGTGGCGCCTATTCAAGAGCAGGCACACCCCGGCAAGCAAGGAGTTCACCTTCGCCGAAAACGTGACAGACTCTTCCGAGCTTCCGTTCCTGTGGGGGGACTATGCCGGTATCCGTAACATGCTCATCCCGTTCATCGAGCGCATGGAAGGGCACTACGTCATGTTCGACAAGCTGAACAACGATACCCCGCTCAGGGTTGTCGAGGTGCCTGACGGTTACTACTGCGGTATCTCCGAGGACCCGGAGACCGGGTGCGAGTTTGTCGAGGAATACCCGAGACTGTGGCATGCAAGGTCCGATGACGAATACAGGTTCATCGCGCTCGTGAAGCGTTTCGTTGCACACGATGCGTCGAAGCATGACTGGTATGCCGACGACAAGGTATATGACATCAGCACTGTAGACGGGGTAGTTACCATTGTCCTTTCCGGGAAGTACGGTGCCGCGAGGTGCAAGAACGACGACGGCGAAGTCAAGTACCTGTTCCTCAGTAAGAACGAGTACTACAAGGCAACCGGGGAGCACCAGGAGAGGGTAATATTCGAGATTAACGACCTCATCGAGTCCAGGTTCAGCCTGAACGACCCGTTCAAGGATGCCGATGCCGTACTGGCCTATGCCCGTCTCGTCACCTTGCTCGAGAACGAGTCCAAGGAGATTGGCCGATGATGGCGCTGCTGGTGGCCATGTTCATCATGCTGGCAATCTTGTCGCTGGTATATCTGTGGCTCGTGTTCAAGCATGACGAAAAATTCGAGTGTACTCCGTCCATGTCACGCAAGGAACACATGATTGCGGCAATAGTAACTTTTCTGGTGGCAGGACTGTGCATAGCGTTCTGTCTTGGAGGACAATAATGTACGAATATGTAAAGAGCTTCTTATCAAAGGAGCTTGTGGAGTCCAGGGACGAAAAACTGCTCCGCGAGCTGCGCGATTACGCGGAAGCCGAGCTCGATGCAATCAAGCAGGAAAGGACAGATGCCTGCCTCAAGGAGCTGATACCGGCGTATACCGGGAAATACCTGCTCCTTCGTGGCGGGGCGTCCACAAAGATTGGCATAACAATACCGGAGAAGGATGACTTTGTTATCGTCTACGTGAAATCGCTCAACCATGCCGGGGAAGGGTTCTTTACTTGCGACGCGGCCATCCTTCGCATCAAGTATACATCTAGCAATACTCTGCCCGAGTCGGTATGCGCGTTTGACAAGAACTTTTCCAAGGTATCGGTTTCGACCTATTATGACCATTGCTACAGAATTGACTTAATCGAGGAGCCCAGATTCCTCACTGAACCGGAAGTCAACCGGTATATCCAGCAGGCAAGGATTGACATAGCCAACAACTGCACGTGGTTCCTGGAACAAAAATTCAATGACGACAGCAAGTCGGGAGATAAAACATGAAAGTCCTTCACCTAACAGACATCCACCTGAAGAGCAAGTACGCGGACCAGTTCCACGAGGACGAGCACCTCTCCAGAATCCTGAATGAGACAAGGGGAATCCGGGAGTCGCTCGATGCAGTCATCGTGACCGGAGACCTTATAGACGACGGTGCATACGAAGACTACGCCAAGCTCCTTGTCATCCTCCAGAACACTTATGGCGAGGAGATGCCTATCCTGGTAACCCCGGGAAACCACGATAACCGCGATGCGCTTGAGGATGCGTACTCCGCCTTCCGCCGTGGGAAGGCTTGGAAGAACTCGGAGCACATGACAGTATTCGGCAGCTTCAAGAGGCCCGGCGAATCAGTCATCATTCTCGAGACTTATGCAACGACTGAACAGGGATATAAAATCCCGTGGCATACGATTGTGCTGATGGACACGGCACACCGCGAATACCCGTATGGCGGCCTTTGCCGGCTCTCGTCCATTTACCAGAACACGGCAAGCTCAGACGGCAAGAAGTACATCCTCTTCACACACATGCCGATTATCCGTCCGTTCCACATGTTCATGAACCAGCCGCAGTTCACTCTGCCTGACGATGACAGTGTATTCATTGCGACGCTCGCCTCTACCGGGTGCGACGCAATCGTATGCGGCCACTACCACAGCGAGTCTCACAAGATGGCGTTCGGCATCCGCCAGTATGCCGGGCCGGCTTTGCAGGTACAGATTGACCCTTATACCAAGACCTGCAATCCTAGCGGAAATTTCCCGGGATATGCAATCCTGACTGACTTTGGCCAGATTGAGTATTCCACCCACTATCTAGTTGAAGAACCTGCCACGGAGGAAGCAAAGTGAAGAACCTCATTCTCGTAATTGGGCGTTCCGGTTCCGGAAAGGATACACTCGTAAGATATGCGCAGGGCGAATTCGGTGCAAAGGCAATCCCATCCTACACGGACCGGCCGATGCGCCCTACCGAAACGGATGGAATTGAGCATACGTTCCTCACCGCGGAACAGTTCGACGATTTGCTGGCTAAGGAACATGTGTTCGCCTACACAAAGATTGGCGATACCGGTTACCGCTACTGCACCACCGTCGAGATGCTGAAGGGCATCGATGCCGACACCGTATTCTACGTAATCGACCCGTCCGGGTACTACTTCTGCGAGAAGTGGAAGACCGAGTTCAACATGAAGGTCGTCTACGTGTGCGCAGACCAGGCCATCAGGGAAGCGCGGGCAAATGCCAGGAACGGGGAGCGCACGACCTGGGCCAAGCGTAACGATGACGAAAACGGGCAGTTTACCGACTTCGAGAAGGCAATGCCCTGGGATGCGTTTGTCGAGAACAACGGCGACGTGGCAGACGCCAAGAAAGAATTTGTAACCGTAGTTAAGTCATTGCTGGAAGGAAAATCAAGATGAACGTCGCGATTGTAATCGTTGTAATTTGTATCACCCTGGGAGTCATCAAGTTTCTCATCAGCCGTCGCTGCATGCACCAGTGGGAAAATGTTGACGACTATCTCGACCGTAGCGGCAAGTACAGGACATTTGTCCAGCGTTGCCGCAAGTGCGGGAATCTCAGGGTCAAAAAGTTAAAGGTGAGGTAACGATGCTCGATATTACCGAAAAGCACGTGTTCTTCTACACGGAATGGCTCTCGAACTTCTTCCGGGCAAACTTCAAGTACACCAGCCGCTTCAACGGGGAGGAGCACGAGTTCTTCTGCACCGAACAGGCGTTCATGTACGAGAAGGCAGTCTGCTTCGGGGACAAGGCTACCGCCAAGAAGATTCTCGAGACACAGACCCCGATGGAAGCCAAGGAGCTCGGCCGGCAGGTCAAGCCGTTCGACACCGACGAGTGGGAAAAGCACCGCTACGGGGTCATGGTCGCCGTGAACAAGGAGAAGTACCGTCAGAATCCCGACCTGCTCAAGCGCCTGATGGACCCCAAGTTCGACGGCAAGACCTTTGTCGAGGCTTCCCCCATCGACGGAATATGGGGTATCCGTATGCCCCAGGGAACCCCCGGCATCGACGACGAGGCCAACTGGAGGGGCCGGAACCTGCTCGGAAAGGCCCTTACGGAGGTCCGTGACTGCCTCCACGCTCACGGTTGCTAGAAAATTGCTATATTTGTAGGGTCGTCCGGGGTCTCCATTGTTTCCCATTTCCCCGGGCGGCCCCACTTTTATCCAAAACGAGGTTATCATGGCAAAAGAACAAGAATACACGATGAGCGTAGAGCTCGTCAGGATGTTCCGCCAGGTAGTTCCTGAACTTGCCGGCGGAATGCGAAGCTTCACCGAGGTCAACGAGCTTGCCATCAAGCGCGGCTACCTGGTAGTGCCCGAGGCATGTACCGGGGCGGTCATGGACTGGCTGAAGGACGAGAAGTTCGACCCGAACGCCACCTTCTTCAAGGACTGGCAGTACATCCAGGACCACGGTAACATCTCGTTGATGTTCGAGCAGATTCTGCACTACATCACCACGTACGGGACCGACTTTTCGCTCGGCAACGGATACGTGTCGAACGACGGCAAGGACAAGCCGATGATGGCATATGACAGGCTCAAGCTTGTGACTGCCGTTTCTGCGGACGAGCTGAAGGCTCGCTGCGTCGACATGCTGAAGTCCGGCGCCGCCCTGAAGGAAAGCACCTGCAAGGCCCTGGTGGACTTCGTTGTCGCCACCGGCGGATGCCCTGCGGACGAAATTCCCAACAAGGAAGCCGCATGCCTCCTCCATTTCCACCAGGGGACCCACCCGTCTGACCCGGTGGAATACGTGCGCTACCTGGTGTACCTCTACACCGGTTCCACCCTGCTCATCAAGAGTCGCCGTGAGGTCCAGGCAATCCGCACTTCTAGCAGGAGCAAGGGCTACGAGGCCGTGGCGAAGATGGCCGATGCCGATATCGACCTGCTTGCCACCGTGTTCTTCCGTTTCAAGCCAGTCTTCGTGGCGATGAAGGGAAGCAATTCCTTTGCGTCATTGCCCAGTAAGACCTACAAGAAGGTCGCCCACGTAATCAACCGCATCCGCGTCCGTGCCGACAAGCTGAAACGCCCGTTCGCCGCCGGCGTCCTGGACACCATCTGTGTTCCGGGAGACGATGGCAAGCTCAAGAAAATCGAGGAAGCGCTCAAGGGCGTGACCATGTTCCGCAAGCTCCGCCTGTACCAGTGCCTCATCGACCGCGAGTTCACCGGAACTGACGAGAACCCGATGTATACCATCAGGAACGGAAAGATGTTCATCCGCAAGGACTACCGTCCGCAGAACGACCTGAATTGGATTCGGGAGGTGACCAGGATTGTTTCCGGAAATATCCATGATGCCCTGAGACAGAAGGCTAAGACCCACAAGGTCAAGCTCCCGGCCAACTGTGTCCTCACGGTTCCCACGTCAGAAAAGAACTTCATCGGCGACTATCCGATGGGGACGATGATTCCGCTGTCCGAGCACAACATCGTCGGCGTCTACTGGCGCAACGAATGGGGTACCCGCGACTTCGACCTCTCCATGGTCGACAGCGAAGGCAACGGCGTGTCCTGGCATACCGGCTTCAAGGATGGCGACTACATGCATTCCGGGGACATGACCAATGCCGAACCGGAAGCGTCCGAATGCATCTACTTCCGTGGAAATTCCGGGAATGGCAAGGTAATCAACCTCAACCAGTTCAGCGGTTCCGACCCGAAGTCCAGATACCGTCTCTTCATCGCGAAGCACGATGGCCGTCCGAAATTCAACATGGGCTACATGGTAGACCCGAAGGACATTGTCCTTACCGTCGACGGCAACATTGCTGCCTCCCAGACTGCCCTCGCAGTCATCGACGGCCAGTCCATCATCCTGCTCGGAACCGGTTCCGGCTCACGCATCATCACGTTCGCCGATGGCAGCACCCAGTCCGTCATCGAGACGGTAGCGAAGCGCTACACGCACAGCATCAAGCTTGGGGCACTGCTCCAGCTTGCCGGGTACGAAGTTGTTCCCGCCGACTACGATGGCGAGGTCGACCTTGACCTGACCGACATGAAGCGTGATACTCTCGTCAAGTTCTTGACAGAAGACAAGGAAGAAAATGGCTAAATACGACGTATTGCTCGTTGGTGCGGGGCTGTTCAATGCAGTCCTTGCAGCCCGGTTTGTCGAAAAGGGAAAGAAGGTACTTGTAGTTGACCGCCGCGACAGCGTCGGCGGCAACTGCGCCACCGTATGCTCCGACGGCATCGAGATTCACAAGTACGGTGCCCACATCTTCCATACCGGTGACTACAAGACATGGAATTTCGCCAACCGGTTTGATGACTTCATGCCGTTCGTGAACAGCCCCATCGCGAAATACCAAGAGCACAAGAAGGACTTGCCGCGAGTATTCAACCTGCCGTTCAACATGAACACGTTCGCGAAGGTATGGCCCATCAGATGTACTGGACCGGCCAATGCGCGTGCCGTGATTGACGAGGAAACCAAGAAATTTAAGAAAGAATCCTATGCCAACCTTGAAGAGAAGGCGCTATCGATGGTAGGCGAGGAATTGTACGAGCTCTTCATCAAGCACTATACGGAGAAGCAGTGGGGTTGCAAGTGTACCGAGCTAGGGCCGGATATCATTTCCCGTATCCCGCTTCGGTTTACGTTCGACAACAACTACTTCAACGACATGTACCAGGGCATACCAATGCACGGATACGGCCGATGGATTTACAAGATGTTCACGGGTGCTACCCTGATGCTCGATGTCGACTACATCGCCGACAGGAAGAACCTGGACGGCATGGCCGACCACGTGTTCTATTCCGGCATGCTCGACGAGCTGTTCGACTATCAGCACGGGTGCCTGCCATACCGTAGCCTGGAATTCAAGACTGACCGATTGGAAGTCGATAATTTCCAGGGGGTCGCCGTAGTCAATTATACCGGCCCATACCCGGAATACACCAGGACCATCGAGCACAAGCATTTCGCTCCCTGGAACCACAATGCGATGTGTGCCGACTACACCTTCGTCACCAGGGAATACCCCAGGAAATTCGAGAAGGGCGGTGATGCATACTACCCGGTCAGGAACACCGAAAGCCTGGCCCAGTGGAACGCATACCACGAAATGCTCCCGAAGAACATGACGGCTACCGGAAGACTGGGAAGGTTCGAGTACAACGACATGGACGACACCATCATGAAGGCAATGACGGTTGCGGATAGTTTTCTCTAGGGAATCGGCACATGGGGAAGGATAAGTCGGATACCTACATGGTAGGGATATCGAAGAG
>Ga0247608_10005897_pt1 | contig 13093 bp, 10 predicted proteins | sample 176DNAGHGlowgp2_FD_193490 | JGI IMG/M metagenome (GOLD analysis project Ga0247608, IMG submission 193490) | Sheep rumen microbial communities from Palmerston North, Manawatu-Wanganui, New Zealand - 1766 DNA GHGlow gp2 | ecosystem: Host-associated > Mammals > Digestive system > Stomach > Rumen ... | reverse complement strand
CGATGCGGGCTGCGGCCAGGCTGACGAGCTTCTGACCGGAACCCTGCATGACTTTGGAGGCGGTTCCACCCTGAAACCCTATTCATCCGAAATCTGGAAAATGGAAAGATAGGGATCAATATGTAGTCATCCAGACATTGAGATCCGTTTCATGACTGATGCCCGGCACCTCGCCGTAAGGCGAGTACTGCCAGGCCTCGGTATGATACGGAAACTCAGGGTCCGCATCATAGCAGGCCAGCCAGAGGGGATATCCCCCGAGCCTGTCCATATCCAGATATTTCACCAGCCAGACAATGCTTGCGTACAGCATAGGCTTATACTTCGCTGCTTCCACGGTCTCAAGAAAGCCCTGTACCGCGTCCGTACGCTCTTCTACAGAGATCACATTACATCTGGCATTCTCATCCTCGTAAACCTCTTCCGAATCGCAGATCACCGGTCCCTTTACCGGAAGCCCCTTGATCTTTTCCAGAACAAACTTCGCTTCTTCGATCCCTTCCTCCCGGTTTATGGCCTGGGAGTAAAAATATACGCCAACGGTGAGTCCGGCCTCTGCCGCTCCCCGGATATTCTTTTCGTAGGTTTCATCCGCGAGGATGGTTCCCGAAGCATATCCCCGGTAACCGACCCGGACAATGACAATGGTAAAGCCTGCCTTCTTCACTTCCTTCCAGTCGATCTCTCCGTTGAACTCCGAAACATCAATGGCCAGCTGCCCCTTTTTCTTCCCTTCGGCATAATAATTCATGTATTTCTCGCCGTCCGGCGTGTAGAAGTCCTCCGTCCAGTTATACTGATTCCTCTCCACCTTATCGCTGATCTTATAGAACTCGCAGTCCGGGTAGGTGCCGAACATGAAGTAGGCCCGTTTCAGATAAGCGTAGTAATTATCCTGAACCATGGGCGCGATCTCATCGTTTCCGCCCGAAAAGATCATATCTTCGGGCAGGAAGGTATTGTCATAAATCGGAAGTGCACCAACGCCTTTTTTCCGGGTGAACCTATACACCAGCAAGACTGCCAGAATGGCTGCCAGGAAAAGAAAAACGATCCATAGCCTTGCCACTGTTTTCAATTGCCTTTTGTTTCTGTTTTCTGTCATTCCAGTATCTCTTACATTACGATAAAGCCGCTCCATCAGGAACGATTCTCCTTATCTACAAGGTTTGCCGCTCCGTAGATTTCCCGGAGCCGCGGCTTCTCGATCTTACCGGTGGCATTCCGCGGTACATCCGCAAAGATCACCTTTCTGGGTCTCTTATACCGGGGCAGCTCCTCACAGTAGCTGTTAATTTCCTCTTCTGTGGTAAGTCTGCCCTTTTTCAGCTGAATGATAGCTGCGGATATTTCGCCCAGCCGCTCGTCACCGATACCGATCACGGCCACGTCCTGAATATCGGGATGCTTCATGAGAAAGCTCTCGATCTGAACAGGATAGATATTCTCGCCGCCGCTGATGATCACGTCCTTCTTCCGGTCTACCAGCCAGATGAAGCCGTCCTTGTCATACTTGGCCATGTCTCCCGTGTAAAGCCAGCCATCCTTCAGGCACTCATCCGTTGCCTTTTTGTTCTTATAATAGCAGATCATGACGCCGGGACCCTTTACGCAGAGCTCGCCCACGGTTTCCGCTTTTTCCTTCGGAATCTCGGTACCGTCATCCGATACGATCTTCACCTCCCAGCCATAGCCGGCTTCACCGATTGCGCCTACATGATCGATATTCTTCACGCCAAGATGTACACAGCCGGGTCCGATGGACTCGGAAAGGCCGTAGTTTGTATCATATTCATGATTGGGGAAGAGCTTCTTCCAGCGCTGGATCAGGCTGGCCGGAACAGGCTGCGCACCGATATGCATAAGCCTCCACTGGGCAAGCTCAAAATCAGCCGCATTCAGCCTGCCGCTTTCCAGCTCGACCAGAATATCCTGTGCCCAGGGCACGAGCAGCCAGACAATGGTACATTTTTCGCGGCTTACCGTCTCCAGAATATCCTTCGGCTTTGTTCCCTTCAGGAGCACCGCCTTGCTTCCGGAGATCAGCGAACCGAACCAGTGCATCTTTGCGCCGGTATGATACAGGGGCGGAATACAGAGGAACACATCATCATGGGTCTGTCCATGGTGGAACTGCTCCACCTTGGCCGAATGGCTGAGCGCTCTGTGCTTATGCAGAATAGCCTTGGGGAAGCCTGTGGTTCCCGATGAAAAGTATATCGCGCCGTAATCATCATCGGTTAAGGGAATATCCGGATTGGTGCTGCTGCAATCCGCCACCATGGAAATATAATCCTCGGCAAAGCTGGGGCAGCCCTCTCCGACATAGAAAAGAAGTCTGTGTTTGGAAATCTTCTCGGCAATTTTCTCCACACGGCCGATGAATTCCGGACCGAACACAAGGATGTCAACATCCGCCAGCTTTACACAGTATTCGATCTCATCAGAGGAATAACGGAAATTCAGCGGAACGGCAATGGCTCCGGTCTTCAGAATACCGAAATAGATGGGCAGCCATTCCAGACAGTTCATCAGAAGGATCCCCACCTTGTCATCCTTCCGGATCCCGCGCTCCATCAGAAGATGGGCGAAACGGTTGGCCTTCTCGTTAAACACATTCCAGGTGATCTCTCTCCTGTAAAAGGATACCGGACTGGGCTCGATGAGCTCATATTCCTTCCAGGTGATCCTTCTGGTCTCCGGCTGACTGGGATTGACCTCCACCAGAGCAATCTCTTCTCCGTAAAGCTTGGCATTTCTTTCCAGTAATTCTGTGATCGGCATTTTTCTTTTCCTCTCTCAATATTCTCCTGTAATATGCCTGCAGCGCCCCTGAGCATTTGACCGGTACAGCATTTTGGGTTAGTTATTTTACCGGACGCCCCGGAAAACAGGCCGTAAAAATAAATGAATGGTGCCGGTATGATCAGGCACCATTCTATAGTACATGAAATTTGCGTTTGCGTCAATGCGTTATTGCTTTACTGCGGCAAATTAAACCGATTCGTAGCCCGCAGCAAAACCTGCCAGATTGATCTCTACCGTTTTCGGCGGAACCTTTGCGCGGATCACATTTTCCCAGTCCTCCCGGGAATAATCCATATGCCGCGCTGCCATACCCAGAACAATGGTATTGAAGACCCTGGTGTTGCCAAGCTCCTCCGCCTTTTCCATGGCATTGATGGAGTAAACTCTGTATTTTTCCCGAAGCCCCTCCAGGATATTCTCCGGGTACTCCGCCGCACCGGTGATCACCGGCATGGGATCGATCCGCTGGTCATTTACGATCAGAGCGCCGTCTTTTTTCAGGAAATGCGCATACCGGAGCGCCTCCAGCCGTTCAAAAGCAATGAGGACATCTGCGCAGCCCTCCTCCACGATGGGCTCTGTTACGGCTTCTCCTGCCGTGGCATATCTGACATAGGTTACCACGGAGCCGCCGCGCTGGGCCATGCCGTGCACCTCGGAAAGCTTTACATCATAGCCGGCCTGTTCCGCCAGACCACCCAGGATCCGGCTGGTCAGAAGCGTTCCCTGGCCGCCTACGCCCACGATCATGATATTCGTTACTGCCATTTTTCTTATCTCCCTTCTTCCAGTTGAATGGCACCAAAGGGACAGAGCTGCTGGCAGAGTCCGCATCCGTTGCACATGGTTTCATCGATCACAGAATAGCCTGTTTCCTTATCCTTCTTAATGGCCGGACAGCCGGGATTCAGACAAAGGCCGCACTTCCGGCACTTTTCCGTATCCACTACACATCTGCCCTTTGCCTTGTAGCTCTTCAGAAGCGCACAGGGAGACTGGGAAATGATGACGGAGAGTTCGTCCCTTGCCACCTCTTCCTTAATGGTTTCCTCCAGCTTCTTCAGGTCAAAGGCATCAACCACCTTTACGTTTTTAATGCCCATGCCTTCGCAGATCTTCACAAGATCGATGGCCAGAGTCGTTTCCCCGTTCAGCATCTTTCCGGTAGCCGGATGATCCTGATGACCGGTCATGCCCGTGGTGGAGTTGTCCAGAATGATCACCGTGCCGGTTGCCTGATTATACACCATGTTCATCAGGGAGTTCACGCCGGTATGCATAAAGGTACTGTCGCCGATCACGGCTACCCAGTTCTTTACCCAGTCCTTGCCCTTACCCTTTTCCATACCATGGAGCATAGAGATGCTGCCGCCCATGCAAAGCGTGGTATCCACAACGGAAAGGGGAGCAGCCACACCAAGCGTATAGCAGCCGATGTCGCCGCTGGCATGGATCTTCAGCTTCTTCAGAACGCTGTAGGTCGCTCTGTGGGGACATCCGGGACAGAGAATGGGCGGACGCACAGGAACCTTTGCAGGATCGGCCAGCTCCAGCTGCTGTCCGAGGATCTTCTCTCTCAGCATATTGGCACTGTATTCTCCATCCAGAGGGAAGATATCCTTGCCGTGGCAGTGAATGCCCCATGCTCTCACCTGCTCCTCGATCACAGGCTCAAGCTCCTCGATGATATAAAGCGTATCCACTTTGGAAGCAAACTCTTCGATGAGTTTCTTCGGCAGAGGCGTTACCATACCCAGCTTCAGTACGCTGGCTCCGGGGAATACCTCCTTCACATACTGGTAAGGGATGCCGCTGGTAATGAATCCGACTGTCTTTCCCTCTACCTTCGTGTCTCCGTAGCTCACCTTATTGATGTCGCTGAACTTCTCTCCGGCGCCATCCTCAGCCAGCTTCCGGTCTCTCTCGATCACGAATTTATGTCTGACCATAGCATTGGCAGGCACCATGACATTCTTGCCGGGGTTTCTCTCGTAGGGCTTATCCTCTACCTCAGCTCTGTCCTCCAGATTCACCACGCCCTGGGAATGCGCAATACGCGTGGTAGTCCTGAGGATTACCGGCGTATCATACGCCTCGGAAATCTCAAAAGCCTTCCTGGTGAAGACTCTTGCCTCCTCGCTGTCGGAGGGTTCCAGAACGGGCACATGGGCAGAAATCGCGATCCTGCGGGTATCCTGCTCGTTCTGCGAGCTGTAAAGTCCCGGATCGTCTGCCACAAGGTAAACAAGACCGCCGTTTGCTCCGATGTAGGAAGCGGTATACAGCGGATCGGAAGCCACATTGAGACCCACGCATTTCATAGCGCACATGGCTCTTACGCCGGCAATGGAGGCACCCATGGCGACCTCAGCCGCAACCTTCTCGTTTGGAGCCCATTCCGCATAAACTCCCTCGTACTTCACCAGATTCTCACTCATTTCCGTGCTGGGTGTTCCGGGATAAGCCGAGGATACCTTTACCCCCGCTTCCCATGCACCCCTGGCGATTGCTTCGTTTCCCAGCATGATTTTCTTTTCCAATGCTCTTTTCTCCTTTATTTCTTATCCACTACCGTTTATCCTCAATAGTGGGATATTTTTCAAATCCAAGCCGGATCATGACTACCTTCCTGCCGCCGGAATTCTTACTCATTCTGACTCTCAGCCTGAGTCCGGCAGGCCAGCTTTTTTTGATTTTCACCGGATCCAGCACAGGCCTTACCCTGATCAGCGTATAAGCCGGATTCCAGTCATTCACCTTGAGCTCCGGATCCCGCATGACAAACCGCACCCGGCGGTATTCTGTGCTGCTTCCCTTCTGCGTATCTCCCATGGAGGCAGAGGACACACAGTCAAACAGTACATGGCAGCCCTGAAATCTTCTGTACAGAAGTTCGAGAAACCGGCCGACCTCATCCGCCCTGAGATAGGAAAATACATTCCGGAATACGAACAGGAGTCCCTTATCCCTTTCAAATTCCAGCTCATCCATCCAGCGGATATCATTCACGGCCCGATAAAGATTTCGTTCTCTTTCTTTTTTTCCGCAATACATGGTGCGGATGGTCATTCTTCCCGGACTTTCAAGATTATACCACAAACACCGGCCATTATCCACCCTATCGAACATGGTATCCATCCGGCAGCCTGCGTAGATCACCGTTCCGTTGGGATATTCCTTCAGAAAAAGCCTGACCTCCTCATCAAAGGCATGCATTCTGGCCGCCGAGGCAAGGCTGGTTAACCGGCTGTCCTTTTTATAGCCCGGAATTTCCAGATGGTGCCTTGCCACATAGCGAAGGGCTACATCATCCTGAAAAAGCTCCGGATTCTCTCTGGACCACTGCACATGCCTTTTAACTTCGGTCATATACTGGCTGATGATCTCCGTCTGGGAATCCAGGATCAGATCCTTCAGAGTCTTATCCAGAAGGTGGGAGGTCTTATCCCTGAGATTCATGAAAAAGCCGCTGTCCTTACCGGTATATTCAAAGAACCGGACCGCGTTTCCCGTATTCTGCAGCTTATCGCAGAGCAGCCTTGCGGAGCCGTTATTCACGTCCTCCGTTCCCGAGATGAGGGTGATCTTCTCACAGATATCCGTAAGATCCCCGTAAACCGGGCTGGTAAACTCGACCTTGCCCGCCATATCCCGGATCCAGTGCCGGTTCAGATAATCCATGGACCGGTTAAAGCTTTTCAGCAGCCGCCTTTTACTCAGAAGCTCCTCCAGACGGCCGCGTTCCTTCACATCAAAAAATTCCGTGTCCAGCACAGGCGTCAGGAGCACCAGCTGCTGCGGCCTGGGCAGTCCCTCCTGCCAGATCATCTCCGCAAGAGAAAGCGCCAAAAGTCCTCCCGCCCCGCTCCCCATGAGCACGATGCTTTCCTTGTTCATGGAAAGCCGGGAACGGTATGCACGGGTCAGAAACCGGTAAACCTCTTCGCAGCCCGCCTCAGGAGCCAGCGGATAGGCCGGAACAAAGAACTCGGCATTCAGCGTCTCCATCAGATGAAATATGTATTTCCATTCCTTTTCCCGCATCGGGAAGCAGAATTCGCTGTCATACAGATAAAAGACCACCCTTTCCGGTTCGGATCTGCGCAGGCGGATATTGTAGCAGACACCATCCCCGACGGGAATGGAATCCATGTCCGCCAGCTCCCTGAATCTTTCCGGTGGAGCGGTCTTTCCGTGGTTTTTCCCTCTTGCGACAACTTTTTCTGTCAGCAAATGCATACGCACAGTTCTCTCCTGAATCAAGCATCCTGGAAGTAATACCCTACACCCCACTTGGTATGAATGAACTGGGGATCGGCCGGATGAACTTCGATCTTCTCTCTCAGACGACGGACATGTACATCCACCGTTCTCGCATCACCCGGATAGCCTGCACCCCAGATTTCCTTCAGCAGCTCCTCCCGGGAGTATACCTTATTGGGATTGGATACCAGAAGAAGCACAAGCTCATATTCCTTGGCCGTAAGGCTGGCCTCATGTCCGTTAATGAATACTCTCCGGCTGTCAAGCTCAAGCTTCAGTCCCTTCTTCTCGATCACATTGGACTGCGCAGCCTTCTGATCATCGCCTCTGGAATTCCGGCGGAAAATGGCCTTGATCCTGGCCTTAACCTCCAAAATGTTAAAGGGCTTCGTAATATAATCATCCGCGCCGTATTCCAGTCCGAGAATCTTATCCATATCGTCGCCCTTGGCGGTCAGCATGATGATCGGCACGTCGGAGAATTCCCTGACCATCTGGCATACATCCAGGCCGGAGATCTTGGGCAGCATGATGTCCAGAAGGATCAGATCATAAAAACCCGCTCTGGCCATTTCCACAGCCTCTTCTCCATCGAAGGCTGTATCCACCTCCATATCGTCCTGTTCAAGTGTAAATTTCAGTCCTTTGACGATTCTCTTTTCATCATCAACGACAAGAACCTTCTTCATGTTCATCCCTCATTTTCCATCTACTGTGATCAGATCCTTCAGTTTATCAAATACGCCATCCTTGATACCACTGATATTTTTCAATTCCTCAATATTCTGAAAGCCGCCGCAGCTCTCGCGGTAGGAAATAATATCCTCTGCTTTTCTTTCTCCGATTCCGGGAAGGCTTTCCAGCTCCTCTTTCGTAGCTTTGTTGATATTCAGCTTTCCATTCAGCTTTCCATTCAGCTTCCCATTCATCTCTCCGGAAGGATCTGCAGCGTCTCCCGGCGCCGGATTCCGGCTTTCCCTTTCAGCAGGACTCATGTTTTCCGCCTCCTCTTCCGTGGGAAAGCGGAGCATTTCCCCGTCCGTAAGCGGGGCGGCCAGGTTGATGATCCCCTTTGCGGCATCCTCGCTGTAACCGCCGGCTGCCTGAAGGGCATCTGCCGCTCTTGCGTCCGCCGGAAGCGTATATACTCCCTCCCGGACCACAGCGCCGCATACATATATGGTTATTCCTGTATTCCGGCCTTCTTCTGAAGAATCATCTGATTCTATTTCCGGATAATCTTCTTCTGCCTCTTCACCGGCCGTTCTAAGGGTCATTTCCCGTTTTCCGCAGCCGGCGGATAAAAACAGAAAAAGCAGCAAGAGAAAAAACGCATACTGCTTTTTATGCTTTTCCAAGTAGCTAACTCCTTTCCCTTACTCCTGTAAGCGAAAAGGAACGCACATGTGTATTCTATTTTAATCAAAGACGGACAAAACTGCAAGTCCTAAAAAAGCGAATCCTTTAAAATTGCGGTTCCGATACCCTTTTCGGTAAAGAATTCCAGAAGCAGGCAATGTGCCAGACGGCCATCCAGAATATGCACCCTGCTGACGCCCTGCTTCATGGCATCGATACAGTTCTGCAGCTTGGGAAGCATACCGCCGCCCACAACGCCATCGTCGATCAGCGCCTGCGCCTCCTGCAGGGTCATCTGCGAGATCAGCGTCTTCTTGTCGAAGGGATCCGTGAACACGCCCTCGATATCCGTCAGGAATACCAGCTTTTCCGCCTGAACTGCCGTTGCGATCGCACAGGCGCAGTCATCTGCATTCACGTTATAATCATGCTCATCCTCTATTCCCATGCCAATGGGGGCAACAACGGGGATGATATCCTGCTCCAGCAGCGACTCGATCACATTGGTATCTGTCTCGATCACCTCGCCCACGAAGCCGATGTCCTTTCCATCCGCTGTCTTCTTCCGGCAGCGCAGGAGTCCTGCGTCCTTTCCGCAGATTCCGACAGCCTTCAGGCCAACCTTGGACATCAGACCCACCAGGTCCTTATTGACCTTATTGAGGACCATCTCCGCTACCTCGAGCGTGGGCTCATCCGTCACCCTGAGGCCGTTAACAAAGGCCGGCTCCATGCCCAGCTTGCCGATCCACTTGCTGATCTCCTTGCCGCCGCCATGAACGATGATCGGCCTTAGACCGACCAGCTTCAGCAGGGCCACATCCCTTATCACATTATATTTCAGTTCATCGTCCAGCATGGCGCTTCCGCCATACTTGACCACGATCTTCTTACCGTTGAATTTCTGAATATAGGGAAGGGCCTCGATCAGCGTGGCCGCCTTATCCATGATCACGTTCATATCCTCGTTCTTAATCATTTCCAATCCTTTCTCTGCTTATTATTTGTAGACTGACCGGACTAATGCACCGAATGCATCTTCCGCCTTACCGCCTCTTATGAACGGTAGTCCGCATTGATGGTCACATAGTCATAGGTGAGGTCGCAGCCCCAGGCAACCGCCTCAGCCTCTCCGCTCTTCAGATCGCAGATTGCCGTTATGGAATCCGGCGTCAGGATTTCCAGCGCCTCCTCCTCGGAAAAGTCTGTCGCAAGTCCGTTCTCCACCAGCTTGATCTTTCCTGCCGGGCTCTCAATATAAATATCGGTCTTTTCCGGATCAAAATCTGCTCCGGAATAGCCCATTGCGCAGAAGATCCTGCCCCAGTTTGCATCCCTGCCGAAAATCGCCGCCTTCGTCAGATTCGAGGTGATCACGGATTTTGCCAGTATCCTGGCCGTTTCCCGGTCAGGCGCCCCCTTTACATGTGCTGTAAAGAGACGGCTTGCTCCCTCTCCGTCAGCCGCAATGTGCGTAGCCAGGTACTCGGCAACCGTCCTGAGGGCCAGCTTAAATTCCGCAAGATCCTCTCCCTCGCCGTTAACCGGCGCATTGCCTGCAAGACCATTGGCCATAAGAAGCACCGTATCATTGGTCGAGGTATCGCCATCCACAGAAACCATATTGAAGGTATCCTCCACCACCTCGCGAAGGGTTTTCAGCATCAGCTCATATTCCACAGCCGCGTCCGTCATGATAAAGCCCAGCATGGTACCCATGTTGGGATGGATCATCCCGCTGCCCTTGCACATGGCTCCCATCCGGCATACCTTACCGCCCAGCGTAAACTCCACGGCAATCTCCTTGGGCTTTGTATCTGTCGTCATGATGGCAATGGCCGCCGCATGTGCAGCCTCCCTGGAATCGGAAAGTCGTTTACTCAGCTGCTCCGCACCATCCAGGATCTTATCCATGGGGAGCTGTGGACCGATCACGCCGGTGGAGGCTGTAAACACCTGCTCCACGGGGATGCCCGTGAGTGAGCTTACCTTCTCTGCTGTCTTGCGGCAGCTCTCCAGGCCGGGCGCTCCCGTCACCGCATTGGCAATCCCGGTATTCACGATCACCGCTCTTGCCTCTTTCACGCGGTACACAATATCCATATCCCACCTTACCGGCGCAGCCTTCACCAGATTCCGGGTAAAGGTGCCTGCCACCGTTGCGGGAACCTCGCTTACGATCAGCGACATATCCTCCTTTTCACTGCTGGCCTTAATTCCTGCCCTGCAGCTTGCACAGGTATATCCTTTTGCGGTATTTACGCCGCCATCTACTATTTTTACCATTTTTCCCTTTCCTTCTTGTTCTTATATAAAGCGCTTTTCAAGGACCATTCCCTGCCTTTGCCTCCTTACGGGAAAACAGGCGGGAGACGCAGCCCCTCGGTCTCCGGAAGGCCGAACATAAGGTTCATGTTCTGCACAGCCTGTCCGGCGGCGCCCTTTACCATATTATCCAGCGCACCCATTGCAACGATCCGCCCGCTTCTTTCATCGATCTTAAAGCCGATATCCACGAAGTTGCTGCCCTCAACCCAGCGGGTTTCAGGACATGTTCCTTCCGGCAGGATGCGGATGAAATACTCATTTCCATAGTACTTTTCATATGCCGCCCTGACATCAGCCTCTGTATAGTTTCCGGTGAGGCTTGCATAGCAGGTTGCCAGGATCCCACGGTTCATGGGCACAAGGTGCGGCGTAAAGCTGATGGTCAGCGCCTTTTTCCCTCCGGCGTTCCCCTCTTCATATTCCTTCTGTCCGACGCGGAAAAGATTCCAGGCACCGCCCTCTTCCTTTTCATATTCTCCGGCCAGCCAGGCATATCCCAGCTGCTCCTCGATTTCCGGCGTATGCCGATGCGTGGTCACACCATAGGGCTTAATGCTTTCATTTACCTCGCAATACAGATTCGGCAGCTTAGCTCCCCTTCCCGCACCGGAGGTACCGGACTTTGCATCCACGATCACCGTTGCCGGGTCGATCATATGCTCCCGGATCAGCGGATAAAGCGTAAGAATGGATGTCGTGGTATAGCAGCCCGGATTAGCCAGAAGTCTGGCATCCGGTATATTCTCCCTGTTCAGCTCCGTCAGGCCATAAACCGCCTCCCGGAGAAGCGCGGGGGCTTTATGAGAAATACCATACCATTTTTCGTATACATTCACATTTTTCAAACGAAAATCAGCCGAAAGATCGATAATCTTTGTTTTCTTTAATATATCCTCGCTGATCACCCCGGCAAGGTATCCCTGGGGAGTAGCCGTAAAGATCACATCGGCCTCTTCAGCAAGCTGCTGCAGATCATCATCCCGGCAGTCGGCATCCACAATTTTAAACATATTTCCGTAAACACGGCTGTATGGCTCATCCACATAGCTCCGCGATCCATACCATACAATCTCCGCCTCCGGATGGGCAATAAGAAGACGAACAAGCTCCTGTCCCGCATATCCCGTTGACCCGATGATTCCCGCTTTGATCATTTTTTTCTCCTCTTTTCCTAAGTACTGAAAACCTGTTCTGCCATTCTAACACACCCATGAATAATATGCAATGATAAAAGGATGAAATTTCAATATTATGCATTTTTTGTGCATATTATGCAATATTCGATGAATATTCATACATTTTTATTAGAATTTCCCCTTGATTCTTCTATCTGCTTGGGCTATGATAGTACAGAAACAAAAAAGTACGGAGCGTACAGATCACAATACGGAGCGTACAGTATATAAAAATCAGGAGGAACGAAACATGTCAAAGGAGAAAGTCATCCTTGCCTATTCCGGCGGACTGGATACCACAGCCATTATTCCGTGGCTGAAAGAAACCTACGATTATGAAGTAATCTGCGCATGCATCGATGTCGGACAGGAGTCCGAGCTGGATGGTCTGGAGGAAAGAGCGAAGTACTCCGGCGCTGCAAAATGCTACATCATCGATGTTGTAGACGAGTTCTGTGAGAATTACATCATGCCCACCGTAATGGCTGATGCTGTTTATGAGAACAAGTATCTTCTGGGTACATCCTTTGCCAGACCGCTGATCGGTAAAGTGCTTGTGGATATCGCCCGCAAGGAAGGCGCAACTGCCATCTGCCACGGCGCTACCGGTAAGGGAAATGATCAGCTGCGTTTTGAGCTCGCCATCAAGGCACTTGCGCCGGACATCCGGATCATTGCCTGCTGGCGCGACCCCAACTGGACCTTTGACTCCCGTGAATCCGAGCTTGAATATGTTGCCTCCAAGGGAATCGATCTTCCCTTCGATGCAAAGCACAGCTACAGCCGCGACAGAAACATCTGGCATATCAGCCATGAAGGTCTGGAGCTGGAGAGCCCTGCAAACGAGCCGAACTATGATGACCTTCTGGTTCTTGGTGTCACTCCCGAAAAGGCACCGGATGAGGGTGAATATGTTGAAATGACCTTCGAAGCCGGCGTTCCGAAGTCCGTAAACGGTAAAGAAATGAAAGTTTCCGATATCATCCGTGAGCTGAACCGTCTGGGCGGCAAGCACGGTATTGGTATTATCGATATCGTAGAGAACCGTGTTGTGGGCATGAAATCCAGAGGCGTATATGAGACTCCCGGCGGAACGATCCTGATGGAAGCACATAAGCAGCTGGAAGAGCTGGTTCTTGACAGAGACACACTGGATTTCA
>Ga0247608_10005893_pt1 | contig 13097 bp, 12 predicted proteins | sample 176DNAGHGlowgp2_FD_193490 | JGI IMG/M metagenome (GOLD analysis project Ga0247608, IMG submission 193490) | Sheep rumen microbial communities from Palmerston North, Manawatu-Wanganui, New Zealand - 1766 DNA GHGlow gp2 | ecosystem: Host-associated > Mammals > Digestive system > Stomach > Rumen ... | reverse complement strand
TGATCACTTCTCATTTTAAGATGATGAAAAGAATATTCTTGATTGGTTATATGGGTGCCGGCAAGACCACCGTGGGCAAGGCGCTTTCCAAGGAGCTGGACATCCCGTTCTATGACCTCGACTGGTATATTGAGAACAGGCGACGCAAGACGGTACCACAAATCTTCGCCGAAGTGGGTGAGGAGGGGTTCCGGAATATTGAGCATAATATGCTACACGAGGTGGGCGAGTTCGAGGATGTCATCATCAGTTGCGGTGGGGGCACACCCTGCTTCTTCGACAACATAGACTACATGAACCAGCAGGGACAGGTGGTCTACCTGAAGTCCGACCCAGAGGTGCTTTACAAACATCTGCTCATGGGCAAGACAGAACGTCCGCTACTGAAGGGCAAAAGTCCTGAAGAACTCATCGCCTTTATCCGTGAACAGCTGGAGAAGCGCGAGCCGTTCTATACCAAGGCATCATTCTCACTCGATGTAAGCCTCATGGACAACTACGACAAAATCAAAATCACGATAGAGAAACTCCGCGAATTACTGAAATTATGAAGAAATGGACCATCGACGACGCCCGTGAACTCTATAACATCAACGGGTGGGGAACAAGTTACTTCGGTATCAACGACAAGGGTAATGTCTATGTGACACCCAGTAAGGACGAGGCGCAGATAGACCTGCGCGAGGTGATGGATGAGCTGGCACTACGCGACGTGACAGCACCTGTACTGCTGCGCTTCCCCGACATCCTGGACAACCGTATCGAGAAAACATGGAGCTGCTTTAAGAAAGCCGCCAAGGAATACGACTACAAAGGCGAGAACTATGTGGTCTATCCCATCAAGGTGAACCAGATGCAACCTGTAGTCGAGGAGATCATCTCCCACGGCCGTAAGTTCAACCTGGGTGTAGAGGCTGGCTCTAAGCCCGAGCTGCATGCCGTCATCGCCGTACAATGCCAGAGCGACTCGATTATCGTGTGTAACGGCTACAAGGACGAGAGCTACATAGAACTGGCCCTGCTGGCACAGAAGATGGGCAAGCAGATCTTCATCGTCGTGGAGAAGCTGAACGAGCTCGATATCATTGCCCGCGTGGCCAAGCAGCTGAACGTACGTCCTAACATCGGTATCCGTATCAAGTTGGCATCCAGCGGTAGCGGCAAATGGGAAGAGAGCGGCGGTGATGCCTCGAAGTTCGGACTGACCAGTGCAGAACTATTAGAGGCACTGGAGCTATTGGATAAGAAGGATATGCGCGACTGTCTGCGACTAATCCACTTCCATATCGGCTCACAGATTACCAAGATACGCCGCATCCAAACGGCTCTGCGTGAGGCTTCACAGTTCTATATCCAGCTGCATAAGATGGGCTATAACGTCGACTTTGTAGACTGCGGTGGCGGTCTGGGCGTCGACTATGACGGCACACGTTCGCCATCGAGTGAGAGCTCGGTGAACTACTCCATCCAGGAGTATGTGAACGACTGTATCTATACCTTTGTCGATGCGGCCAATAAGAATAATCTGCCCCACCCCAACATCATCACAGAGAGCGGACGCTCATTGGCTGCCCACCACTCTGTGCTGGTCATCGATGTGCTGGAGACGGCCTCACTGCCCGAGATGCCCGAGGAGTTTGAGCCCGACGAGAACTCACACCAGTTGGTGAAAGACCTCTATGAGATTTGGGATAACCTCTCGCCACGTAACGTGCTGGAGGACTGGCACGATGCAGAGCAGATCCGTGAGGAGGTGCTCGACCTGTTCAGTCACGGTCTGGTAGATTTGAAGACGCGCGCCGAGATTGAGGCAATGTATTGGAGCGTCTGTCATGAGATCAATGCCCTGGCTAAGAACATGAAACACGTGCCCGAGGAGTTGATGAACATCGACAAACTGCTGGCCGACAAATACTTCTGTAACTTCTCGCTATTCCAGAGTCTGCCCGACTCATGGGCCATCGATCAGATATTCCCCATCATGCCCATACAGCGACTCGACGAGCGTCCCACACGCAACGCCACACTGCAAGATATCACCTGCGACTCTGACGGAAAGATTGCCAGCTTCGTGACCAACCGTCATAACTCGCACTCGCTACCAGTCCACTCGCTAAAGCGCAATGAGACATATTATCTCGGCGTCTTCCTAGTGGGTGCATACCAAGAGATCTTAGGCGATATGCACAACCTCTTTGGCGACACCACCGCCGTTCATGTCTCGGTGAAAGACGGTAACTACCACATCGACCAGATCTTTGACGGTGAGACGGTGGCAGAGGTACTCGAATATGTGCAGTACAACCCCAAGAAGCTGGTGCGCCAGTTGGAAATATGGGTATCGAAGAGTGTCAAAGACGGTAAGATTACCCTCGAAGAGGGCAAAGAGTTCCTGAGCAACTACCGTAGCGGACTCTATGGATACACTTATTTGGAGTAAATAATGTCGATATAACGACAGACATAACGTTATAACGAAATAACGAAACCCCGAGACAACGATAAAATGAGAAAGGATATTACAATAGTGAAAGTGGGCGGTGCTGTCGTTGAAGACGAAGCCCAACTGACACAGTTATTACGTAATTTCATTGCCATAGAAGGTCCCAAGATTCTAGTGCATGGAGGCGGCCGCAGGGCCACAAAGATAGCCGAGCGACTGGGCATTGAGACAAAGATGATTGACGGTCGCCGTATCACCGATGCCGACATGCTCGAAGTAGTGACAATGGTTTATGGCGGACTAGTGAACAAGAACGTGGTGGCACGTCTGCAGGCTCTAGGTTGTGATGCCATCGGGCTCACCGGTGCCGATGCTAATATTATCCTCTCAACAAAGCGTCCACTGAAGAATGGTATCGACTATGGTTTCGTGGGTGATGTCAAAAAGGCCGACGGCTCTAAAATAGCCCATTTCATCGACGCCGGACTCATCCCCGTTATTGCCCCCTTGACCCATGACGGACAAGGACATATGTTGAACACCAATGCCGACACGATGGCGTCGGAGACAGCTAAGGGAATGGCAGCTGCTGGTTACGACGTGACGCTGATTTATGCCTTTGAGAAGCCAGGCGTGCTGCGCGATGCTGATGATGACAACTCGGTCATCGCCAACATCAACCACACAGACTTCGAGACCTATAAAGCCGACGGCACCATCAGCGGTGGTATGTTACCAAAAATTGAAAACGCGCTCGCCGCCGTCGATGCGGGCGTCAAGCGCGTCATTATCACCAAGGCCACTGCCATCGACGGACAGCACGGCACGATTATTACACAGTAATTCGAAAAAGTCGTAACATTATTTCTTCTTTTTAGGTTTACGACGGGCCCATCCTTCCTCGGAGAAGTCGGGTTCTTCACCTTTTAGTTCTACACGACTGGCGTTCATCAACGAGCGCCAGTCGTTGTTTTTACGGGACTTATGAGTCTCCTGGGACCTATTTGAACCAGAGGACTTATTATTCCTAGACTTTGCTCTATTGGGCTCATGGAACTCATTAGTTGGCCCATGGGTCTTATCATCCTCTGAGTTGCAGCGGACGGTACGCCCTTTATAGCGGATCCCCGTTAGCTGGGACATTACCTTACGGGCATCCTTCTCAGGCACCTCGAAATAAGAGATAGTGTCAAGCAAGTCGATATGACCCACTTCCTGACGACCGCCCACATAGCGGTTCAGCGTCTGCATCAGCACACCAGGGAAGAAACCATCCTTCTTTCCGAGGTTAATAAAGAGGCGTGTATAACCCTTCTGAGCCTTATTCATGCGCTTCTCACGGTCGGTCTGCATCCTGTCCTCTTTCCTCTTTCCAATTTCCACCTTTTCAATTTCAGGTGCATCAGCATAGTAAGCCAGGAACTTACCAAACTCCAGCGATACAATCTTCTTGATGATTTCTTCCTTGTCGATATACTCGAAGTAGCGACTGATGTCCTGCATGAAAGGAGCAATCTCCTCATCATCCACATCGGTCTTCACAATCTGATCCATCACCTTATAGAGCTGCTTCTTACAAATCTCTTCGGCCGATGGAATAGGTGTTTCCACAAACTGCTTGCCAATCTCCTTCTCAATCTCACGTATCTTATGCTTCTCTTTTGAATGCACAATACTGATACTGGTACCTTTCTTGCCGGCACGTCCTGTACGGCCCGAACGGTGGGTGTAGTTCTCTATATCATCTGGCAGTCCGAAGTTAATGACATGCGTCAGGTCATCGACATCCAAGCCACGGGCAGCCACATCAGTTGCCACCAACAGCTGCGTCAGGTGCTGACGGAACTTCTGCATGGTCAGGTCACGCTGCTGTTGAGAGAGGTCACCATGTAACGATTCGGCATTATAACCATCGCGAATCAGCTTGTCGGCAATCTCCTGCGTCTCCAATTTCGTACGACAGAAGATAATGGCAAAGATCTTGGGATAGAAGTCCACAATACGTTTCAGCGCCAGGTACTTATCCTTGGCCTGCACCATATAATAAATGTGATTCACATTCTCTGCACCCTCGTTGCGAGAGCCGACCACTACCTCCTCATAATCTTTTAGATATTGCTTGGCCACACGCTCTACGGCACGACTCATGGTAGCCGAGAACATCAGCGTGCTATGCTCGGCAGGCAACGAGTCGAATATCTCGTTGATAGCATCCGAAAAGCCCATGTTCAGCATCTCGTCAGCTTCATCAAGCACAATATTATTGATGCTTTCCAACTTGGCATAACCACGGTTTTTCAAGTCGATGAGACGACCAGGCGTAGCCACGATGACCTGGGCGCCTTTCTTCAGCGAACGAATCTGTGATTCGATGGCTGCACCACCATAGACGGCCTCCACATGAACGCCATCCATATATTTCGAGAACTCACGAAGGTCGTCGGCAATCTGCAGACACAGCTCTCGGGTAGGACTAAGTACTAATGCTTGGGTATCGCGGTTGCTCAAGTCGAGACGCATCAGCAGGGGAATGCCGAACGAGGCTGTCTTTCCCGTTCCTGTCTGTGCCAATGCAATCATGTCGTGTTGGCTGGTCAGTAGTCTTGGAATCACTTCTTCCTGTACAGGCATAGGCTGTACAAACCCCATCTCTTCAATGGCTTGGCGTATCTCTACGCTCACACCTAATTCTTCAAATGTCATCATTTTCCTATGTTTTGTTTGCAAAGTTACAAAAAAAATCGTAACTTCGCAGCATGAAACTATGTATTTTTTGTTCTTCTAATCAGCAGATTGACCCAGACTTCTTTGGGTTGACTCACGAGTTGGGCGTATGGGCCGCAGAAAACGGCCATTCCATCGTATTCGGCGGACACGATGCCGGATTGATGCACGCCGTGAGTAAAGCCGCCAAAGAGGCTGGCGGACAAGTCATCGGTGTGGTGCCACGTAAGATTGAGGAGATGGGACGACTGAGTCCCTATCTTGATGTGCATATCCCCACGGAGAACCTCACCGACCGCAAGGACCTGATGATGGCACAAAGCGATGCCTTTATCATACTGCCTGGTGGCATAGGCACCCTTGACGAGCTCTTCACCGTAGCAGCTGCCGGCACCCTGCAATATCACAAGAAGCCCCTCATACTCTGGAATATGAAGGGCTTCTGGAACTCGCTCATCGCCTGCATGGACGACCTACAAAAGAAAGGGGTGATTCGCGGCGAGTGGCATTCTATGATTAAAGTGGCTGATAAACTGGAGGATATTATCCGTTTCTTGGACTAATCTCCATCCACTATCAACCTTCTGCCATCAACTGCTCTGCCATTGCACGACCCAAAGCCTCACATTGTGCAAAGGTCTCTGGGGTAAGACTCTGCTTAATCTCTACAGGCTCGCCAACAGGCACATACTTTAATTTCTCCTCATTCCATCGGGCTATCTCGGCCACAGCCTTCGATGCCCAGCCGTAACTGCCAAACCATCCGAACAGGCGTCCCTTAATATCCTTCTGCGAAAGTTCTGAGAGTAGCACATCCATCTCATGATAGAGACCTGTATTGTAAGTTGGAGCACCGACAATGAGGCCCTTGTAACGGAATACGTCACGGATAATGTAAGAATGGTGAGTCTTTGACACGTTGTGCATCACAATATTCTTCACACCGGCCTCACTGGCAGCACGGGCAATGACCTCTGCAGCCCGTTCAGTATTGCCATACATGGTGCCATAGCAGATGACCAGACCTGGCTCTGCCTCATACTTCGACAGTCGGTCGTACATGGCTATCACCTTATCAATATATTGGTGCCACACAGGACCGTGAGTTGAACAGATATAGTCAATCTTCACACCAGCCAGCTTCTTCAGCGCCATCTGAACAGGTGTGCCGTATTTGCCAACGATATTCGAGTAATAACGCTCCATCTCAGCCCAGAACTCATCGCAGTTCATCTTCTCATCGATGATAGCACCGTTCAAGGCACCGAAGCAGCCAAAGGCATCGCCACTGAACAACACTGTTTGTTGCTGTGGCACAGCAGCAGACTCGACACAGAGTGTGACCATAGTCTCGGGCCAGTGTACCATAGGAGTCAAAACGAAGTTGAGCGTCTTTGAACCCAAAGTGATAGAATCGGCATTTTTCACTTCCACGAGTCCCTCTTCCAACTGATAGAAGCCACGCATCATATCAAAAGTCTTCTTGTTGCCGATAATCTGCACCTCGGGATAATATTTTCTGATGAGGGCCAATGAGCCGCTATGGTCGGGCTCCATGTGGTTCACCACCACATAGTCGATAGGACGGTCGCCCAGCACCTCACGGATATTCTCGAGGAAAGGCATAAAGAAATCCATTTCAACAGTATCGACCAGTGCCACTTTCTCATCGACAACGAGATAGGCATTATAACTTACCCCATTAGGCAGGGGCCACAATCCCTCAAAGAGCGTCTTGTTTCTGTCGTTGACGCCTACGTAATAGATCTTGTCAGTAATCTGTTTCATAATTATTGTAGTTTTATGTTATTGGCAAACTCCTCATCCACATAGTTATTGATGTTCTTGCACACATTAGCCGAGAACAGCATGGCGCTTTCGATAACAGCATCCCACTGACTCTCCGTCAAGCCTTGTTCTATCACATTTCGGGTAATCTGATTCTTCAAGAGACCATAGATGAAGCCCGCATTGAAATTATCACCGGCACCAATCGTGCTCACCACCTGCTCGTTCTTCTGTATGGGATACTGCTTTTTGAAACCATTCTCAGCACGCAGCTCAACAGGCTGCGAACCATTGGTGCAGATAAACTTCTTGGTATAGAAAGAGATCTGAGAACGATAGATTGCATCCGGGTCTGTCTTACGGAACATCACCTCAAAGTCCTCGGTTGAGCCACGCACAATATCAGCCAACTCCAAGTTGTCCAGGATATTAGGCGTCAGCTTCATCACCTCATTCTTATGCGAGGAACGGAAGTTCACATCATAATAGAGGATGGCTCCGTGCTGATGGGCATAATCGAGGAAGCCCTGCACCTGCGGACGGATAACGGGGTTGACAGCATAGTAGGAGCCAAACACCACAATATCATCCTCGTTGACCTCGGGATAGTTAAAGTCCAAACGGTCCTTAGGGTGATCCTTATAGAAGATATACTCCGCATCGCTATTCTCGTTGAGGAACGCCAACGACAATGGTGACTTCGAGTCTGGATAGACGGAAACCGATGAGGCATCGATGCCATTCTGTTCCAGGAAACGGATGATTCGCTGTCCTACACGGTCGTTGCCCGTCTCGCTGATAAACGATGCTTTCACGCCACACCGTCCCAAAGAAATCAAGCAATTGAACGTACTTCCACCAGGTACAGCCGCTACGGGCTGATCGTCTTTAAAAATGATGTCGAGAACTGTCTCGCCTAAACCTATGACCTTTCGCATCTTACTTTATTTGTTATTAATGGTTGCAAAGATAAGAAATAATTATGAATTAAGAATTATGAATTATGAATTATTTTTGTATCTTTGCACCGCAAATGACAAAATATAACACTTTTACGCTGAAAAACGGGATGCGAGTCATCCATCTGCCATCCGATGCACAGGTGGTTTATTGTGGCATTGCCGTCAAGGCAGGCACCCGCCACGAGCAACCTGGAGAGGAAGGGCTGGCTCATTTCTGTGAACATCTGTCGTTTAAGGGTACCGAGCGTCGTAGCGCCGTACAGATTATCAATGCCATCGAAGGTCTGGGCGGTGAACTGAACGCATTCACTAACAAGGAGGACACGGTCTTCTACTGTGCCATTCAGGCCAAACATGTAAGGAAAGCCATCGACGTGTTATGCGATATCGTTTTCCATAGCACTTATCCTGAACATGAAGTCGAGAAAGAACGTGAGGTGGTTTGCGACGAGATAGAGAGTTATGAGGACACTCCAGCAGAGCTGATATTCGATGAAATCGAGAATATTTTGTTTGATAGCCATCCTTTAGGCCATAATATCCTGGGCACCAGCGAGCAGGTCAGACAATACACCAGCGAGGATGCCCATCGTTTCACCCAACGTTATTATCGTCCAGAAAACTGCGTGCTGTTCATCAGCGGACTCGCTGACATGAAGCGGCTCACCGCTATCATAGAAACCCATATACCCAATAGGGCCCATGAGTCCTATGAGACCCATAAGCTCAATATACCCAAAAAGTTTTCCCTCGATTCTGCCCCTATCGTCCGTCTTCGTGGCACCCACCAGGCCCACGTAATCATGGGCACCCAAGCCTATGCTGCCAACAATCCGAAGCGGTGGGCCTTGTATCTCCTGAACAATATCTTAGGCGGGCCAGGTCTCAACTCACGACTCAATCTGTCGTTGCGTGAACGTAACGGACTGGTATATAGCGTGGAAAGTAGCATGGTATGCTATGGCGACACAGGCAGTTGGTGCGTCTATTTCGGCTGCGACCCACATGATGTGAGACGTTGCTGCAAGCTGGTACGCCGCGAGCTGAACCGACTGATGGAACGACCGCTCACTTCCACCCAACTGCACAAGGCCAAACAGCAGCTGCAGGGTCAGCTGGCCATCGCCTGCGATAGTCGTGAACAGTTCGCCCTCGATTTCGCCAAGGCCTTTCTGCATCAAGGTAAGGAGCGCGACCTCAACGACATCATGCGACATATTGACGGTCTCACCCCCGAGGACCTGCAGCAAGTGGCTCAGGAGCTCTTTGCCGAAGACCATATCACCACCCTTATTTATAAATAGGTAAAAACCATCTTAAAACTAAAAGACATAATTATGAAGAAAACAATCGTAACAGCCTGTGCTATCCTCCTAGGGAGTATTGGCACGATGACGGCACAAGTGAAACTGCAAGCCAACAATGTTGACGAAGTACTGAAAGCCATGACGCTGGAGGAGAAAGCCATGCTCGTGGTTGGTGGCAACCGCCAGATTGCATCGACAGAAACAATGGCATGATTGGCGGACATGCCCAGCGTGTGCCTGGTGCTGCTGGCACCACGCAGGCCATTTCCCGCCTCGGCATTCCCTCTACGGTACTTACCGACGGACCTGCCGGTGTGAGAATAAATCCTCGACGCGACAACGACCAGAACACCTACTTCTGTACGGGCTTCCCTGTGGGCACGGCGCTAGCCTGCACCTGGAATACCCAACTTGTTGAGGAAGTAGGAAAATGTATTGGTAACGAGGTGCTGGAATATGGTTGCGACGTGCTACTCGCTCCTGGCATCTTTGGTAGAAACCGTCATGGCATTAAGATTTTCCTGTTTCAAGAAGGCTCATGGAATTACACTCTATTTCATAATCCGCTGTAGTATCACTTTCTGCTCAAAAAGGTCACCTGAAGGTCACCTAAAAAGAAAAAGCACTTGCGAGGAACTCGTAAGTGCTTGATTTTCAGCGTGGACCAGCCAGGGCTTGAACCTGGGACCTCCAGATTATGAGTCTGTTGCTCTAACCAACTGAGCTACAAGTCCGGGCAAAAATTGCTTTTGCGGCTGCAAAGGTACAAGTAATTCGTGAATTATCCAAATTTTTCAGGTAAAAAGACGTGAAATCGTTCTTTTTTCGTACCTTTGACTGATGTCGAAGGTACTTTCGTTCGAAAATGAAAAGAAAAACGTTTTTTCTTTTGCATTTTACTCACTTATTCGTACCTTTGCACCACAATGAAGACAATATTCTTTCCTGACCAAACGGTAAATGATGGCATGTATGCTGCTACCATCGGCTTTTTCGATGGTGTGCACCAAGGTCATCGTTTCCTGATGGAACGCCTGAAGGCGAAAGCCAAAGAGCGCGGTATGCAGTCTATGGCTATCACCTTTGAACGTCATCCGCGTCAGGTAGTGCAAGTAGGTTGGAAGCCAGAACTGTTGACACAACTTCATGAGAAGCTAAAGCTGCTGAAGGCTACAGGTATAGACATCGTGGTTGTCCTGCGATTTAACCGTCAGATGGCTGCCCTCTCAGCTCGCGAATTCATGGAACTGATGTACGACCGCCTGGGTGTCAGACTATTACTCACAGGTTATGACAACCGTTTCGGCCACGACCGTAGCGAGGGCTTTGAGGACTATCAGCGCTACGGCCAAGCTCTTGGCATCGAGGTGCTGTGTGGTGACGCCTTGACCATTGGTCAGCAGAACGTGAGTTCCTCATGCGTGCGCCAGTTGCTGAAGGAAGGTAAGGTAGAAGAAGCAGCCCGCTGTCTGGGGCGCCCTTATAACATTGGCGGACAGGTGGTTCACGGTGAGCAGATAGGACGCACTATCGGTTTCCCCACCGCCAACCTGCAACCTAACGACGACGCACTCATTCCGCAGGATGGTGTCTATGCCGTGATGGTTGATTTGGACAATGGTTCTCGTCATCAAGGTATTATGAATATCGGCACACGTCCTACGTTCAACGGCACAGGTCGCACGCTGGAGACGAACCTGCTGGAACCAGTAGGCGATCTTTACGACCAACAGTTAAACATCCATTTCATCGCTCGTCTGCGTGATGAACAGCAGTTTCCTTCTGCCGAAGCGCTGGCGGCACAGATTATGAAAGATAAAGAACAAGCAACAAACGCTCTTAAAAAGGTAAAAGAGTAAAAGGTAAAAACAATATGAACAAAAAACTATTCCCCTACATAGCCATCGCCTATGTGCTGGTGTTTCTCTTCATACAGGTTATCGCCGAATTGGGCACACTGACTGTAGAAAGTCTAATACAGCACGAGACGTTGGGCAAAATCGACCCAATAGGCACCATCATCGCTGCCGTCATCTTTTCACTGGTTACCATTGCCCTTTTCGTTTGGATGAAATGGGCCACAGTATCCAAAGATTTTGTCATGACGCGCCCCTGGGATCTGCTGTTCTGGTGTTTCATAGCTGCTCTGGGCGTTATCATCCCCTCCACCTTCCTGCAGGAGCAGATGCCAGAATGGCCCGATGCCATCCAGCGCTATATCGATGAGACAGCCCAGCAAATGGTGGGTATCATGAATACCCCTGGCGGCTATGCCGTCATCTGCCTGCTTGCACCTATTGCCGAGGAACTGGTGTTTCGCGGAGCCGTATTAAGAAAGCTGTTGGAATGGAAGCCCGAGCGCCGTTGGCTGATGATTACCCTCTCAGCCCTGCTGTTTGCACTGGCCCACATGAACCCCGCCCAATTGCTGCATCCCTTCCTCATTGGTCTGCTGTTAGGATGGCTGTACGAACGAACGGGTAGCATCGTTCCAGGCATTATCTTCCACTGGGCCAACAATACGGTGGCCTATCTGTTGATACGCATTTATCAGGATCCCGACATCACCATCACCCAGATTTTCGGCTCGCAGAGTCGTGTGATGATGGCTGTAGGTTTCTCGCTTCTTATCTTCCTTCCCGCCCTCTATCAACTGAACCAGCGGATGAAGAAGTAAAGCAAGACACAATTTAAGAGGTAGTTATTTTAACAGGTGATAGGTGCCGCCAGCCAATGGACGCACCACACCTTTCATCTCCAGCTGGAAGAGCAATCCCGTGAGCTGACCAATGGGAATATTGGCTTTTACGGATAGCTGATTAAGCTGAAAATCGCCCATTTCATCGAGTATCTTTACGATGGTCTGCTCCTCAGATGACAGGTCAGGAAAGAAGGACCTCTCTATGCCTTCATTCTGTGCTTGAAGCAGTTTGGCATCCACCTGCCACCCCATCGCATTGACAAAATCCTCGGCGCCAGTCAGGAGCGAGGCACCATTATCTCGTATCAGTTGGTTGCAGCCCTCGCTATAGGGAGCCCCCACAGCACCAGGAAAGGCAAACACCGAGCGGTTGTAGTCCATAGCAATGCCAGCGGTGATAAGTCCCCCACCCTTGGCGGCACTCTCTACGAGGATAGTGGCGTCGCACATTCCAGCCACAATACGGTTGCGCTTCACAAAGTTCATCTTGTCGGCTCCCGTCTCAGTCATATACTCTGTCAAGAGTCCACCCTGCGCCAGCATCTGCTTGGCTGTTTCGCGATGACTGCTAGGATAAATCTCATCCAAACCGTGAGCCAGCACACCCACCGTCTCATAGCCATTACCCAATGCCTCACGATGGGCACAGATATCCACGCCATAAGCCAGTCCGCTGACGATAAGCACTTCAGGACACAAGCGTCTCAGGTCGGCGATGAACCGTCGTATCAGGTCTTTGCCATAGGTGGTACATTGGCGTGTTCCCACAATATTGATGACACGCTTCTGGTTCAGGTTGGCCGAGCCCATGTAATACATCAGAATTGGCGCATCAGGACATTCGGCCAGTCGCTGCGGATAGTCCTCGTCGCCCAGCAACAACGGCTTCACCTTATGCTTGGTGATAAACTCCATCTCCTGGGCAGCACGAGCCAGGGGAAGCGTCCAGTCCTTCAGGCTCTCTGCCAGTCGATTGCTACAATCGGGCAGCACATCCTTGATATCAAGGCGATGCTCATAGACAGCCTGTCCGCCTCCCAGTTCCTGATAGAGTCGCAGGGCAGTCTGGAAGTTGAAGCCCGTCATGCGAGTCAACGCAATGGTGTAGTATATTTCCTGTTCGTTCATGCTATGATTTTTTCGAATGCCGCATCATAGTCGGCGCTATTCGA
>Ga0247608_10005892_pt1 | contig 13098 bp, 2 predicted proteins | sample 176DNAGHGlowgp2_FD_193490 | JGI IMG/M metagenome (GOLD analysis project Ga0247608, IMG submission 193490) | Sheep rumen microbial communities from Palmerston North, Manawatu-Wanganui, New Zealand - 1766 DNA GHGlow gp2 | ecosystem: Host-associated > Mammals > Digestive system > Stomach > Rumen ... | reverse complement strand
TACTATCAATTGGACAGCTGCAAGTGTTACGGAAGGTAACTACACAATCACACCTAACCTTGGAACACTTACTGTAACAGCCAATAATGCCGAGATTACTATTACCGCAAACAGCAATGACAAGGTATATGACGGCACAGCTCTTACTGATAGTGGATACACTAAGAGTGACAACTTCCCTTCAGCTCTTACACTTGAAGCTGTTGTAGAAGGAACTATCACAAATGTTGGTACAGCTGATAACGTAATCACAAGCTACAAGATTCTAGACTCAAAGGGTAATGATGTTAATGCTTACTTCAGCAAAATCAAGCTTGAGAAGGGAACTCTTGAAGTAACAAAGGCACCTCTTACAGTAACTACCGGATCCAAGGAATTTGAGTATGATGGAACCGAGCATAGCTACAATGGAGAGAAGAGCATTTCAGGTCTTAAGAACAACGAGACAGCAACTATCAATGCAACAGGTAAGATCACAGATGTAGGACATACCCAGAATACCTATAAGATTACCTGGGACGGTACAGCTCTTGAGACTAACTATAAAGTAACAAATGAGGATCTTGGAACTCTTACAGTAACAGCTAATGATGACCTCATTCAGCTTATAGCTGCTTCAGATTCCAAGACCTATGATGGAACAGCGCTTACAAACAGCGATGTAACAGTCGAAGGACTCCCTGCAGCCTTCACAGCTGAAGCAACAGCATCAGGAAGCATCAAAAATGTAGCGGATAATCCTAAAGCTGATGAAGACGGTAAAGTAGTTGGTAACAACATTGTTAATGACGGCTACAAGATTTATAAGGGAGAACAGGATGTAACCGCCTTCTTTACAAATGTTCAGAAGGTAGACGGAGTTCTTACAATCAATCCTAAAGCAGCAACTGCTAAGACAGGATCAGATTCTAAGCCTTACGACGGAACAGCTCTTACATGCGAGACCAAGGATGCTGAAATTACCGGTCTTGTAGAGGGCGAGACTGCTACAGTAACAGGTACCGGAACTATCACAGAAGTTGGTTCTACAACCAATACTGTTTCTATCGAGTGGGGAACAGCAAAAGAAACGAACTATACAGTGACTGAAGAACCCGGAACACTTACAATTACTGAATCTGATGCTGATGTAATTCTTACAGCACCAAGTGACAGCAAGGAATACGACGGAACACCTCTTACAGCTGATGGAACAGGCAAAAAGAAAGTAACGGCAACAGGTCTTCCTGAAGGCTTTACAGTAGAGGCTACGGCAACTGGAAGCATCACAAACGTAGAGGATAATCCTAAAGCTGATGAAGAAGGAAAAATTACAGGTAACAATGTAGTTAATGATGGCTGGAAAATCAAAGATGCCAGCGGCAAAGACAAGACAGCCAACTTCCCTAAGGTGGCTAAGGTAGCCGGAGTTCTTACGATCACTCCTAAGGAACTGACTGTAACAACAGGTTCAGATAGCAAACAGTATGATGGAAAAGCTCTTACAAATTCTGAAGCAAGTATTACAGGATTTGCAAATAACGAGACAGCAACTATTACTGCAACAGGATCACAGACGGAAGTTGGAAGCAGCAGTAATAAATACGAGATTACCTGGGGCAATGTAAAATCAACTAACTACACTATTACAGAAAAGCTTGGAGTACTCACTGTAACAGAGAACGGTACAGAAATTACTCTTATAGCTCCCAGTGATAAAAAGCAGTACGACGGAACACCTCTTACTGCTGATGGAAAAGGTGAAAAGAAGGTTACAGCAACCGGACTTCCTGAAGGCTTTACAGTAGAGGCTACCGCTACCGGAACCATCACAAACGTTGGTACAGCCGATAATGTAGTTGATGACGGTTATGTGATCAAGAATGCTAAGAACGAAGATAAGACAGCAAGCTTCACAAACTTTAAAAAGGCTAATGGTACTCTTGAAGTAACAGCAGTTGAGATCACTATATCAACAGGTTCTGACACTAAGGAGTATGACGGAACACCTCTTACCAAGGATGAGTCTGATATCGTTCCTACCGGAACAGTAAGTGACGCGGTTAAGGCTGAAATTGCAGCTCTTAAGAAGAACCTTGAGGTAACCGGAGAGCAGACTGAGGTCGGCGGTAAAGAGGGCAACAATACTTACGACCTTGATTGGAATGCAGCAGGAGTTTCAAAAGGAAACTACACAGTTAAGGAAGAACTTGGAACCCTTACAGTAACCAAGAACACTACAGGAATCACCATCACCGCAGCTAGTGCATATAAGACATACGATGGAACACGACTTGAGAAGAATGAACTTGTAACAGATAAACCTGAAGGACTTCCTGAAGGATTCACAATTGTTGCAACCGTATCTTCTGACAAGCCTGTCGTAGAAGTTGCTGATACAGCTGATGGCAACAACATAATCACTGATTATGCGATCATGCTTGGTGATGAAGATAAGACAGAGAACTTTAAAGTAAATGCTGTAAACGGAACGCTTACAATTTATCCCAGAAATATTGAAGTATCTACTAAGGCAGGAACCAAGAAGTATGACGGATCAGCTCTCACAAAGGGCGCTACAGTATCCGTGGATGGCAATGAGACCTTTACTGTACCTGATGATCATAATGGAGAGGCATTTACCTTTGATCTTGTAAATGACGAGACAGCATCTATTACAATCACAGGTACACAGACAGAAGTAGGTTCAAGTGACAACACACATGCTGATATTGATTTCGGCAACTACAATGCAGGTAACTACAATATTGTAGATGTTTCAACAGGAAAGCTTACTGTATCGATTAATGATGATACTCTTGTAACCCTTACAGCACCCAGTGCTGGAAAGGTTTACGATGGAACAGCGCTCACTGCTGACGGATCTGATAAAGAGAATCCTGTAATACCTGATGGACTTCCTGAAGGCTTCACAGTTGAGGCAACAGCTACCGGTACCATTACAAATGCAGGTACAGAAGCAAACAAAGTAGATACATACGTAATCAAAGATGCAAGCGGAAAAGATCAGACTGCAAGCTTCACCAACATTAAGAAGGTTGATGGTGAGTTAACAGTAACAGCACGAGAGATCATAATTGATACCAAGGAAGGCTCCAAGCCTTATGACGGAACACCTCTTACAAAGGGAGCATCCGTTAAAGTAACAGGTATTGACGGCGTTCAGGTAATAGATGATGACCATGAGAATAAGCCGGTCGTTGTTAAGCTTGTAGGAGATGAAGAAATTGAGATAACAGTTACCGGAACAATTACTGAAGTGGGTACTAAACTCAATGATTACTCAATTAACTGGACTAAGGCTACAGATTCTAACTACAGTATTAGCGGAAGCAAGCAGAACCTTACAATTGAAAAGAACAATACTGCAATCGAATTCGAGGCAGCAAGTGCTGAAAAGGTTTACGACGGAACAGCTCTTACAAAGGCTGAACTTGTAAATGCTACTCCTGCAGGACTTCCTGAAGGATTTACAGTTGAGGCAGTTGTAAAGTCTACCAAGGATATTATCAATGTTGCTGACACAGCAGCCGGCAATAACGTAGTTGATAGTTATGTGATTAAGAATGCTGAGGGTCAGGATAGAACATCAAGCTTCACCGGTGTTACCAAGAAAGCCGGAAAACTTACAATAACACCTGCAGAAATTGAGATTACTACAGATACTGCTAAACAGCTTTATAATGGAAAACCTCTTTATGCCGGTGCTACAGTAAAAACATCAAAGAATACAACCACAATAGATGCTAAGCATAACAATCAGCCTGTGGAAGTAAAACTCATTAAGGATGATAAGGCTACAGTTACAATAACCGGTAAAGCTGTACTTGAAACTGAGCCAAACGAATACACTATTGTATACGGTGAAGGTACAGACTCTCGCAACTATAAGATCAAAGATACAATCGGTGCTCTTGTAATTACTAAGAGAGTTGATGGCAACAAGTTCATGATTACTGCAACTACTAAGGACAGAACAGAGGTATTCACCGGAAAAACATGGACAGCAGCAGACTTCGATTATGTACTTGAAGGTTCTGTTCAGGGTGAAGCAGGCGTACTTGGAAAGGCAATTGACGCAGTAAAGGATATTGTTGATACCGTACTTGGAGCATTAAATGTACATGCTGAAGATGGAACCAAGGAAGTTGAAATCGATGAGGCTAAGTTCCAGGTATATGGAATAAGTGTAAGTGATAGTGTTAACTACAGAGATGTTGGAGAGCATAAACTTGCAATGACTGTTAGCGAAGAATTCAAGATTGTTGACGAATATGGCAACATCGTTACAGGTCAGTTTGCAGAGCCTGTTCTTAATGAAGGAACACTTACAATTACTCCTATGAAGGTCGATGTAATATCCGGTTCAGCAACTAAGGTTTACGACGGAACAGCTCTTACAAACAACACAGTAACCGTTAATCCTCAGCTCGCAGAAGGTGACGAGTTTACTTACACATTTACTAAGAGCCAGACTGAAGTTGGTTCAACAACTAATGATTTCGATATAGCTGAAGGTAATGCACAGACAAAGCTTACAAACTATGATATAACCAAGGCATTCGGAACATTGACAGTAGAACCTACTAAGGAAAATGACACACCTGATAAGAAGAAGGAAAAGAAGAAAAAAGTAACTACTCCTTCCTCAAACAACAATGATAATACAAGCAATGATCAGGTAGAGGCTTCTTCAAATGTACAGGCAGATGAAGCAGCAGTTCTCGGAGCAAAGAGAACAGAAGAAACTGAAGAAACTGAAGAAGCAGGCGTGCTTGGAGCAAGACGAGGCGGAACGGATGACACAACAGATGCATCCAGAGTGCTGGTTGTACTTATAGCAGCAGGTGCTATGGCAACAATTCTTGCAACAGGAAAAAAACGCAGAGAAATGGATAAATAATAATTTCTCATAACACAGAGATACCCCGCAGAGATGCGGGGTATTTTCTTTGCAAAAAACTTTCTTGCATGTAAGGACAGGACAACAGGATATCCCTAATTCTAAAGAAACTATAAACTGTTCGTTAACAAAATGGATTGTCAAGTACGAGTTTTGAAGGAAACTAATCATTTTCCGTACGCATTTTTGAAAGAATATTTCTTATAATAATTATACACAGTAGTTATATGTATTCTTGAAAAGGGGGAATTGCATATGCGTAAATCTTTCTTTAGAAAGCTGGCAATGATCTTGGCAATGGTTTTAATATTTACAACCTTCGGATCCGATTACAACAGTATCGGTGTTCGTGCCACAGAAGATGAATCTATGCTGGCTGATTCCATTGATGAAAATGACACTATAGAAGATGAGGCAGATCTTTTGGGAGACATCGAAGCCGAAGAAGAGGCTGAAGAACCTGAAGAAGAGGCTCCCGAAGAAGAGCCTGAAGAGGAGGTAGAAGAACCTGCCGAAGAGGAGCCAGAAGAAGAGGCTGAAGAACCTGAAGAAGAGGCTCCCGAAGAAGAACCCACTGCTTCTGAAGAAGAACAGGTAGAGGAAACTCCTGCAGAGGAAGCACCTGCAGAGGAGACACCTGCAGAAGAGACACCTGCAGAGGAAGCACCTGCAGAAGAGACACCTGCAGAGGAAACACCTGCAGAAGAGACTCCCGCAGAAGAGGCTCCTGTAGAAGAAATACCTGCAACTGAAGTTCCTGAAGAAGTGCCTTCCAGCGTTGTTACAATAAATTATGCAGCAACAGAAGGCGGCTCTGTATCAAAGCCTTCAGAATCTGTTGATCTGTCAGTTGAAGGAGCAGCTTTTGAAGGTGCTATTGCTGAAGCAACAGAAGGATACGACTTCATAAACTGGACAGATGCAGCCGGTAACCCGGTTGGCGAAGAAGTTAGCTTCGTTCCTTCAGATGCTCAGATTATAGATGGCGCTACATATACTGCTAATTTCGAGAAGACTGAAGTAGAAGAAGAGCCTGAAGAAGAAATAGAAATGCCTGCAAAGGATTTCGAAGGCAGCGATGGCAATATCTCTGTAAAAGTAAGCGCTCCCGAAGGCGCATTCCCTGCAGATACAGAAATGAAAGTATCAGAAGTTAAGGATCAGGGAATACTTGATGCTGCAACAGATAAGGTTGCAGGAGAAGTAGAGAGCGTAGCAGCTGTAGATATTTCATTCTGGTACAAAAAGAAAGAAATAGAGCCCCTCAAGGCTATAAGCGTAGTACTTCAGAACACAGCAATCGCTCAGGCTGAAAATACTGACGTTGTTCATATTGATAATGCAGGTGAAGCAGCAGTTGTTAGCGATTCTCAGGTAAGTGGAGATGAGGTAGCATTTAGCTCAGATGCATTCTCAATTTATGTAGTTGTTACCAGCAAAGATCCTGATGCAAGACTTCGTGTTAAGTTCATGAACGGAACAGAAGAGATAGCTTCAATGCTCGTAAAAGAGGGCGATGACATGGAGCAGGTTCTCTATGATCCCGGCGTTGACGATCAGGAAGATGGAACTATTTTCAGAGGCTGGACAACAGAAGAAGATTATACTTTAGATACTCAAGGTCTCACTATAGAGGAAGTAAGAACAGCAGTTGAACGTATGCTTCCTCCTGACATAGATGCAGATGAAGAAGGCGCTGAGCCTGTTATCTACTATGCTATGTTTAGCAGAGGATATAAGGTTTCGTTCTTTGATATGAATAACATATCTCTTGGCTCTGATACTGCAGAGATAAGCGAGACAGCATCTGATAAAACTGCAAATTATACTATAACTCTTGGATATACACCTATTGACGACTATCACAATTTTGAAGGCTGGTTTGTAAAGTCAGGTAGCAGCAATATTAAGGACTATACTGAAGGAAAAGTATATGGCGTAGGTGATGAGATTGTTATTTCCGGAGATGTAGAGTTTTCAGTTAATGCACCAGAAGGTCATTGGCTTGTATTTAATGAGAATGGTAAAGGTGCAACTTATGTAGCTCCTCAGTTTGTATATAGTGGAAAGTATCCGGAAGAACCTACCATTGATATGAAGAGAAATGGATATAATTTCGCCGGATGGTATAGAGACGAGGCATGTACTGAAGGTAATGAGTTTAACTTTAATGAATACCTCGTTGATAGAACGAATATTTTTGCAAAGTGGGAAGCAAAAGATAAGGCTCCATATACAGTTATATTATGGCTCCAGAACAATAAGAGAAGTGGATATGATTTAAAGGAAGCTTATATAGAGAACGAAGGAAAAGTTGGACAGAACATTCCTTATACTATTGTTGACAACAGGGACGAAGACTATGTAAAGATTGGTAATGATAAAAACGTTGAAAAGCATTATATAGGATTCAACCTGAACAGAGATAAAATAGCAGACGAGAAAATAAAAATCACTCCTGAAGGTGATACAGTTCTGAATCTGTACTTCGATAGAATAGAGTATAAAGTAAGATTCTATTATTATAGAGATAATGGAAATGGCAATATCAGATATTCCTTTGCTAATAATTCGAATAAGGGAGGTAATATTTGGAATATTGCAACATGGCATAACAACCAGGGAAATCATCCTACTCTTGCAGGCTTAGAGGATCATCAGGCTACTGTAGAAGGGTTTACTGCACATTATTTCGAACTTGATGCATATTACGGAGAAGATATAAGTGCAAAATGGCCAAAATATGAACAAATACAAGGCGTGGGAAATTATTATCCTGTAAGCTTTATCATGATGGTCGGCACTAAGCTTAAGCCCAATCAGTCAGCAGGTGGCGATGGTACAGTTAAGGGACTTGTTTCTGTATTAAATGAGAATATACTTGGTAAAACCAATGTGGCAGAAGGTAATGATGGTAATTTCCTTATAGTAAGATTCCCTGGTAATAGTAATGACTGGAGATATCATATTTGGTATGAGACTGTTGAAGGTGAGGATTATTCCGGGAAAACAGTAAAGACTGTTGATGGTGTTACTTATTATGAGGCAGATGTTATTCAATCACGCTCAAGTAATACAAATGTTACAGAGCAGAATGCTCCTAAATATGATGGCTATATCTGTTATTCAGAAAATAACAGAGAAGTAGGCTTTGATAATAACTGGAGAAAGAACAGAAGCTGGACTACGGAAAATCCGACAGTCCATCACACAAACTATCTCTATAGGCGTGAAGTTTATAAAGTAGCATTCTTTGATGGAAAATATATAGAAGGTGATGAAGGTAATTTCAGAAGTAACGACAATCATCTGTTTAAAGAAAGCGATGAAATAGATCAGGGAGCTCTAATCCCGGATAATGTAAAGAATTATGTTCCTGATCTTCCTGCAGGTGAAAGCGGATATATTTTCGATGGATGGTATACGGATGCAACTTGTAATACTCCCTTTAACTTTGATACTACGATGCCTATAGGCGGAATACGAGTATATGCAAAGTGGAGAAAGATTCAATATCGTGTATTCTTACATCCAAACTCAGATAGAGATGAATCTCTTTCATGGGGATCTGATAAACAGGGAATGTGTTTCCGTGTAAGTTATGGCGGAAAGATCAGCTTACCTAAAGGAGTTAGAAATGAATACGTTTTCGTTGGCTGGTATACTGATGACGGAAAGATGTTCAGCGCAGATACAGTCCTTAACGACAAGACTGTGACAACTCCATATGACTGGGATAACCACTTTACAGATGATATGGATAAGCACGGCGAGGGTGCAACCTATAATAAGGATAAGCAGGAAAACAGATATTGGGTTACCAATGAATTCAATCTGTACGGCAGATGGAGTCAGGTACTTGAAGGTGCAGATGGCATTAAAGTTACATATATTAAGACAGATTCTGATTATGATCCTGCAGTTACAGGAGAAGGAAACCCTGTTGACTCTAATATTTATGTAGATAATGCAGAAGCATCAGCAGTTGCTGCAATTAAAGCACCTGAAGGATATCGTTTTGATCACTGGGTAATGCAGAAGTATGATGAAGATAAAGGAGAATATGTAGATGTAGAAAACTCAGTGATTTATCCGGGATCTAAATTTAATGTTCTTGCAGCAAATGCAAAAAAAGAACCTACAGGAAAGGTAGATGCAAGCGGCAAGCCTCGATACAACTATACGGTTCAGTTAAGACCGTCATTTAAGAAGAATGGAGAACCCACACCTACATTCATACCGTGGTTCAAAAATGACGGAGAAGCAGCTTTCCATATTGACAATGTAGCCAACTACAAGGAAAGTACACTTGGTATCAATGAAGCAGTAGCTATTCAGGCAGCACCTACACGCACAGCATACACATTTAAGGGCTGGGCAATTGTAGATATGGGTAGCAGCGATGAAGAAGTAGACAGCTTCATGACAACAGCAAGCAACTATACACAGTCTGCACTTATTATTGAGAATGGTGCAGAACTTCCTTCCAATATGCTCCTTTACTACAATGGTACAAATTTCTACAGAGATAGTGCATTTGAGAAAGAAGCAAATAAGGTAGCAGCAGATGAAGCAAAGCCTTATCAGGCAATCTTCGCAGTATGGGAAAAACCTGCAGCAACGTATTCAGTAACCTACGAATTCGTAGAAGGATCACCTGAAGGTGCAGTAGCACCTGTAGATGAAAATAAGTACAAGGCAGGAGATACTTATACAGTACAGGGACTTGCAAGTGTTCCTGAAGGATACACCTTTAATGGATGGAAGATTGGTGGAGAAGGCAATGTTGTAACAGGTAAACAAGTGATGCCTGCAGACAACGTAGTTCTTGTTGGCTCCTTCACACCGATCGACTACAATGTGACATACTCATTTGTAGAAGGATCACCCGATGATGCAGTAGCACCTGTGGATCAGAATACATACAACGCAGGAGATACTTATACAGTACAGGAACTTGCAAGTGTTCCTGAAGGATACACCTTTAATGGCTGGAAGATTGAAGGCGAAGTAGTAACAGGTAAACAAGTGATGCCAGCAAGCAATGTTGAGCTTATTGGTTCCTTCACACCGATTGATTATAAAGTAACCTACGAATATGTATTTGTAGATTGCCCTCGTCCTGAAGTAACAGAACCTGTAGATGAAAATACTTACAATAAAGGTGATACAGTTAATATCCTTGATGAAGATTATCTTGAAGGCTATATTTTTACAGGCTGGACCATTGATGAAAGTGAAGTAAGCGGCACATTTACGATGCCTGCAAACAATGTAACAGTTATAGGAACCTACGAAAAGGATCCTGATGCAACATATGGCATAACATATATTGTAAGAAATGAGGATGGAGTATATGATCATGGTCTTGTTTCATGGCCTGATAATCCTGAATCATTCGATCAGATGACCTATGAAACAGTTCCTTGGATCCGCTCAACTGATGGAATTATCGGATCAACTGCAAAGCCTGACGCAGGTTACAAGTTCGACGGCTGGTACATGTATGCAGAGACCCGTGAATTTGAACTTAGAGCACCTCTTAATGCATCAGTTATCGGAAAACTTGTAAGTCAGGAAAAAGTACTTACTCCTGAAGTTATCAGCTCAGAACTCAAAGCACTTTGCGGAGAAACCGGACCGTTTGTAGGTGCACAGTTTGAAGCAAGATTTGTGCTCGACGATGATGATACTTACACAGTTTCCTACGTTGCAAGGGCTGGAGGAACGACATCTAATGATAAGGATGCTGATATCCAGAAGACAAAGACTGATAAGATCACAGGATCTGAAGCAAAGCCAATGGCTGGATATGAGTTTGATGCCTGGTATGTTGTTAAGAAGAATGAAGCAGGCGAAGATGTTGAGGTCAAGCTCGACGGTGTCGGAGAAAAGCTTAGCGTAGATGATGTAATCAAGAATCTTAACTACACAGATGGCTATCCTGATAGTTCTGCCGGATATATCTCAGGCGAAGCTCAGGAAACTTACACACTTTACGAAGACACAACATTTATAGCAACCTTTAAGGCAATAATCTATAACATCAAATTCGAGTACAGAATAGCTGATGGTGTAGAGAAGCCTGCAAACTGGGATGCACTTCTTGCAGAAGCTGCAACTCATAACAGAACAGCTACAGCCGGTGAAGTATTTGATTGTCCTGAACTTCCTACAGTAGAAGGATACACATTCGGTATCTGGAATATGGAAGAAGTTAAGGCTGAGACACTCGGAGTTAAGCTGTCGGATGCACTTTCAAAACTTGGAGCAGTACTTACAGGCAAGATCACAAGCCACGCAGCAAGTCAGACAATGACAATGCCTGCATCGGATATAATTGTCTACAGTATCGTGACCAAGAATCCTGATCAGCTTGATCCTATAATCGATCCTATAATCAATCCTGTACCTCCGGTTGTAGATGACGACGATGACGACGATGATGACGATGATGACACACCTGCAAGACAGGCTCCGTTCGTTGAAAACGATGATGACAATGATGACAATGATGGTGGTCAGGTTCAGGGTGTAAACCGTCCTCAGGAAGAGGCAGGAGTTCTCGGAGCAAAGAGAGAAGAGCCTGAAGAGGCAGGAGTTCTCGGAGCAAGACGAGGCGGAACAGATGATACAACAGACGCTTCCAGAACGCTGGTACTTCTCATTGCGGCAGGACTTGTAGCAACACTTCTTGTAACAGGAAAAAGACGCAAAGAAGAATAACAAAGCAATGAATGACGAAAAGTCATAAAGCAATCGCTAATTGAAAAAAGTCCTTCACTCATTATAAAATGTGGGTGAAGGGCTTTTTCTTATAATTATGTTTTGATCGGGTAAGTATGGAGATACAGGATGATTCAGATAGCGGTGGTTGAAGACGAGGATCTGTATGCGGGTCAGTTAATGGAATATCTGGCAAAGTTTCAGGAAGAATATGGGATTGGTCTAAGGATGACCAGATTTAAAGACGGGGATGAGATCACAAATAACTATTCAAGTCAGTTCGATATTATCCTGATGGATATTGAAATGAAGCTTATGGATGGAATGACAGCGGCTGAAGAGATAAGGCGACTGGATCAGGATGTGGTCATAATGTTTATCACAAATATGACTAAATATGCCATAAGAGGCTATCAGGTGGATGCGCTTGATTACGTACTTAAGCCGGTGAGTTATTTTGATTTTTCACAAAAGCTGTTAAGAGCGATCGAAAAGACCGGAAAACGCGGTGGCAGCAGTATAACGATCGAATCCGGATCAGGCATAAGAAAAGTAAAAATAGATACCATTTACTATATCGAAAGTGAAGGGCATAATCTGATCTTTCATACTATTGGAGGAGAGTTTTCAATAAGAGGCAAGATGAAGGATTATGAAGACAGGCTGTCGGAAGATGGTTTTTTCAGAAGTAATAAAGGTTATCTTGTAAATATGAAATATGTGGACGGTGTTGAAGGCGGAGACTGCCTGATAGCCGGACAGAGACTCCTTATCAGCAGGGCAAGAAAAAATGATTTCATGGTGGCGCTTGCAAAATACATGTAAATTCAGAGGATGAAAGATGGAAGCAGTATTATATCAGGATATTCCAAGATTATATACGGCATTTGCTGAATGGCTCGCGTGCCTTGTGTATATCAGGCTTATAAGAGGCAGATTGTTGGAGAAAAAAATAGTGGGAGCATCTGCGGCCAGTTTATTTGCGATGAGCCTGTTTTTGTATGTTACAGCCGATCTTCCCATATTTATGTGGCTGCCCTGCATGATAGGTGCAGTGGTAATGATGTATGTGTTTATGTATGCTACATGTGATGCATCCGGATATGTAGTTGGATATTATTGTGCAAGAGCTTTTCTTCTAGCTGAGCTTGCAGCATCTTTGGAGTGGCAGATGGAATGTTATTTCAGAGGCTTGTACAATCATATCGTGATCAGTATCGTTACATTCTTGATAATATATGCTGTGGTCTACGGCTGGGCTTTTTATATGGATAAAGAGATGAGCAGAAGAGTAGTCCTAGTGGAAATAAATGCCCATGAACTTATTGCAGCGATCACAATAGCATCCCTTTCATTTGCGCTTAGTAATATAAGCTTTATATTCAGTAATACACCCTTTAGCGGAGGAGTAAGAGCGGACGTATTCTATATAAGGACTTTGGTCGATGTTGCGGGTATCATGATCCTGT
>Ga0247608_10005891_pt1 | contig 13101 bp, 15 predicted proteins | sample 176DNAGHGlowgp2_FD_193490 | JGI IMG/M metagenome (GOLD analysis project Ga0247608, IMG submission 193490) | Sheep rumen microbial communities from Palmerston North, Manawatu-Wanganui, New Zealand - 1766 DNA GHGlow gp2 | ecosystem: Host-associated > Mammals > Digestive system > Stomach > Rumen ... | reverse complement strand
CAGCTTTCATATCTGTATATATTCCTTTATGCGCCGGAATTTTATATTTACCAAGTGATACTCTTTTCCATTTTGCTAGAGAATGTACTATTTCAAATTTTTCTTCTCCTTTTTTAAAACTTACTGCTTTCTCTACTCCTGTTAATTTATCTTGTAACCCAGTAGATGTTTTTACAAATATAGGACTTTGTACTTTTGTTAATCCTAATCTTACTTCTAATTGGCTTTCAAAATGTTTTTTACATTCATCAATTGCCGTCAATAGTTCTAAATAACTAATTTCTTTCTTCATTTCAATTCCCTCTTTCTTAATTCAATTTTTTGGTAAAACCATATAATTGTTGGCACGAAATCAAAGATTTCGACAACAATTTATAAATAAATTAAGATACTTGTAGGATATATCTATTTTATTTTTACATAAAATAGATTTAAACCAAAATGAATAAATCTATTTCATGTTTTATTATTATTGTCATTATTATTGTCATTTTCACTTTCCATTTTTAAACCACCTTCTTTTATTCAAATATTAATCTAGTTGGAAAAGAATTAAATTTTGACAAGGAAACTTTTATTAAAAAGGCAAGGGCGCATATATATAATATGTAACCGCGTTTTTAATAAAAGTTGACACAGTCAAAATTGTAATTATTTTTCAACCATTTCTAATTTATTATCTTTAATAACATAAGTATTTCCTCCTTTCAAATACAAAAATACCTGTATCATCCTACAATAAGGACGAATACAGGTATCCGCGGTGCCACCTTAATTATTATCAAAGAATTTTATTTTTAATATTTTTCTACTTTAATAATCACTTTTATTCTGCTCCAACAAGCATAGCAATATGATAACGGATTGCTTCCGAACTAGTCTACTAAGCTCCATTGCCTTTCGGTAGTCTGCTCAGAGGTGTTCTTTCACTAAACTCTTATAACTACTTCACACTATACGTAGCTCACTGATATAAGTTGTAAAGTTACTTTTCCTCTTCATAGCATTTATAATACTATAATACCATAAATTTACTAATTTTGTCAACACGTTTATGTAAACTTGTGCTATTATAAGTAATTATATCCCAATAAAAACTTTTTACACATTTTTATTTTTTATATAATTTCCATCAAATTCTCTTGCAAGAATATCCATAAAAACATGATCATAGTATTTTCCATTTAAGAAATAAGCCTCTCTTCTTCTTCCATATTCTTTAAAGCCTACTTTTTTATAACAAGCTATAGCTCTCTCATTAAACGCTTTTACTCCAAGATGAATATTATTTAAATTCAAATAATTAAATCCATAATCTAATAATAGCCTTAGACTTTCAGTTCCATATCCGTTATTTCTTTTATTTTCATCTCCTATGAAAATTCCTACCTCTGCATTTCTATTTATATTATTAATGTTCATAATTCCACAATTTCCTATAAGTTCATCATTTTCTAAATCTACAATTGCAAAATTAAAATCATTATTTTTTAGAGTATTTTCAAGCCATTCCCTTTCAGATTCTACTGTCATAATACTGCTACTTTTTCCAATACTATCTGTTGTTTTAAAATCGCAAAACCACTCTACATATTTTTCTGCATCTTCAACACTTACTGGAGATAAATATATTCTTTCTCCAATTAATTTTTTATAATATTTCATTTATATCAACCTCTTTCTATATATAATTTGCTAATTCTATTGCTATATCAAAATGTCTGGTATCATGCTGTGTTACAGCATATTCGCCTTCGGCATGTCTTTCATCCCATTCAGGGCTATCTAATAAATCACCACTTGTTAAAAAATAATATAATTCTAATCCTCTATAATCGCATACTGCTTGCATTGCTGAGCATTCCATTTCTACCGATATACAACCATCAGCCTTTCTTTTGGCAATATTGTTTTCCGTTTCTCTAAAAAATGCATCTGTTGTCCATGTTCTCCCTTCAATATATGGAATTTGCTTTTCTTTCATAAAATTTGCTACTATATTAGAATTTTTAATTATAATATAGTCTTCTGCTTTTGCATAATGGTATGATGTTCCTTCGTCTCTATATGCATAAGTAGGTATCATTACTTTGCCATGTGCTATTTCTTTATCTAAACATCCAGAACCACCAAACATTACAAACTTTTTAGTATTAATCCATTCCGTAACATTTTCTAATCTTCCTACAGAAGCAGGCGCACCTAAATAAGTTTTATAAAAAGCTATCTTTTTATTTTTATACTCTAAGATGTACACTGGTGTTATTCCAGTTACACATTTTATTTCTGCAATTTTTTCACATTTAAATTTATTTAATACATATTCTTCTATAATGTTTGAAAATGTTATAACACAAACATCACACTTTACTTTATTTTCTCTTGTACGTGGATTTATTTTTGCCATTGATTTATCATCAAAACTATCTGTTATCATTTTCATCACTCCATTCTACAAATTCTTCCTTTAATAATCCTGTTACACATTCATCTACATATTCATTCGTTGCTAAACATAGGAATTTCTTTCTTCTTATTCCCTCATCTTTATACCCTAATTTAATTTGCATTTTTCTTGATTTTTCATTATCTGGAAAGTAGCCATTTTCAATTCTTCTTAAGCCTAAAACATCAAAACAATATTTATTTCTAGCACTAAAAGCCTCTGTGCCATAACCATTCTTTTGATATTTTTCATTAAGCCATATTCCACCACCTGCTGTTCCATCTTTTTTATTGATATTTCTAATTTCTGTACCACCGATTACTTTATTGCTTTCTTTTAAAACAATTGCTAATGCTATTTTTACATTTTCATCATTATCCTTAGCTCTTTCAATAAAGTTTCTAGCATCATTTTCAGTATATGGATAAGGAACACTAGCCATCCATTTTGAGACCTCTATATTATTTAATCCTTCTACTATATCTTCTACATCTCCATCTTCCCAATTCCTTAATATAAGTCTTTTACTTTCAATTTTCATTATTCACTCACTCCTTACTTTTCAATTCTCAATGTCATTCCATACCCTGTGTAATCAAAAGGTATTGTTATAAATCCACATTTTTCGTAAAATGTTTCTTTTCCTTTCATAGATATTAAATTTATACTGCATTTTTGTCCTACTTTAGTGTGATCCTCTATATCTTTCACTATTGATTCAATTAATAATTTACCTATACCTTTCTTCTGATAATCCGAATGAACAACAACATCTACAATTAGGTAATATAATCCATCTCCAATTGCTCTTGCCATTCCTATTGTTTTATCTTCAAAAGATACTTTTTTTATTACGATACTATTTTCTAATGCCTTTAGTATTATATCTCTATCTTTAGAATCCCAACCTACTGAATTTCTTAATTGATTATACTCTTCTGGAGTTATATTACTTTCAATTTTATAATCCATATATTTTCATTCCCTTCATTTTTACATTTTAGAAATATCATATTCATATATAACTTCTTCATATTCTTTATTTCCAAATGTTATTTTTTCTATTTTTAAAACTTTGCCTCCCATTTTTTCATAGAAAGCTCTTGAAGGATAGTTTTCTTTTAAGCATCCTAAAATCATTTGAGTTTTCCCTTGATTTTGCAGTTTTTGAATTATATATTGCATTAATTTTGTTCCAATCCCATTCCTTTTTAATGAATTTTTTACATATAGAGAAGATATTTCACAATTCGCATTAGGATAACTTTCTGGATCTTTTATATGATTTCTGTATAAACAAAAACCTACAACTTCATTATTCAATTCTGCTACAATAATATCCACTCCATCTTCTATATTGTTTTTTCTTTTCTCTATTTCATCATTTAAGTTCATATTACCAAGAAATTCGTCATCTATAATACCTCGATATGCTGTTTGCCAACCTTCTATTTTGATTTTTGCAACCTTTTCAACATCATTAATTGTCGCCGTTCTGATTATAATATCCAATTTAATCACTTCCCCTTATAATAAAAAATAAGCCTCACAAAAGAATCTATTTTAAGACTCCTTTGCAAGACTTTTATATAATCTCACTTTCGTGTAAACAATCATTCTATTTCAATTGTCCTTTATCGCTCGGATTTGGTAATCCTAGATAAACTCTTAAATTATGTTTTCCATTGTAACATATTATTTCAAATTTGTCAAATTTACATAATTGTCATCTCTAGTTCGATTTCATCTCTTATAGGTAGTCCATTATCCGCATATAAAGGTATTTGTGGTTTTAATTTTCTTGAATATTCTTCTATGCTATTTTTATATAATTCAGAGAATGTAAATCCTCTTTTTTGGTAAAATTCCAAGCCTCTTATATTGTCATTAGTTGTAATTAACTTAATTCTAGTACATTTATTTTCTTTTGCATATTCTTTAACTTTGTTTATTAAAGCTGTACCAACACCTTTATTTTCAATAAAACTATTTAATGAACATATCTCACATTCGTTAGATTCTAGCATATATGTAATTAATCCGATTATTTCGTTATTTCTTAATGCAATAAAACCATCTAATTTTGTTCCATCAATGACTTTTCCTCTAATTATAATATCAGTTGCTTCCCATTCATTAATTAAAATTCTATTAACCTTTTCTCTATCTTTTTCTTCTAATCCTACTATTTTATAATAAAATTCCTCATCATTCTTTAATGGCTTTGAATAATAATTAACTAAAATCTTTTCTTGTTCTTCGTTTTCATTTTTAGCAGGATAAATTTCATAAGCTGTTTTTATATAATTTGTAAATCCATAATTAAAATAAATTTTTATATTTGTTGTTTCACAAGGTTCTACACCTAATGTTAATCTTGAATATCCTCGATTTTTTAAATCATTTTCCATATATTGATATAACTTTGAAAAATATTTTTTGCCTTGATATTCTTCCCTAGTTCTAGAAGCAGACAAATATGCTGTGTTATCATTTACTAATCCATCACTATTTTGAACATTTACATTAGAAATAAATGCTGTTGCCTCTGATATTACTATACCATTAAGTATTCCATAATACACTATTGTATTTCTATTTTGCATATCTTTAATAGCTTTTTCTTTCCATATTTTCCAAGCATTATTATCTTTATGTATTTCAACTAAATAATTCCAATTCTGTTCCATTTCTTCTATTGTTGCAATCTTACAAATATACTCGTCCATCATTTTCCCCCTTTTTAATCCAAATCAAATGCTACTAATAATTTTTATTATATTATCTAATTGACTATAATTATACTTTATTTCATTTATTGATTGTATTACCTCATTTTCAGCAAGCTCAATTTCATCTTGTTCATAATTATTCTCTATGCACAATGATCTTTTTAGATTATAATTAAGCCATCCAAGTCCACCATAGTTATCTGCATAAACAAGCTCTTCTGTATTTTTATCAATGTTGCCTTTATAATATTTTTTATAACTCTTTATTAGTATTCCAAATTTATTATAGTCTATATTTTCTACATCTCCACCAGACCAATACCAAGCCACCTGTATTAATTCAATAGTTGGATTTATGTATCCACTTGCTTCCCAATCTATAATAAATGGTTTATATTCTTGCCACATTACATTTTTTCTATCTAAATCAGTATGACTAATTATTAAATTTTCATTAGCATATTCCAAAGCCTTTGCTGATTTTTCGTTTAATTCATATAATAAATTAGTATTTTGCTTTAATAAACTTGCATACACTTTATTATTTTTTTCTGCTATTTCACAATATTTATTCCATTCAAAATATTCTATGTCTATATGTTTTCTGTTTTCATCTTCAATTTCGGTAAAGTCTATATTATGAATCTTGGCTAAAAGCTCTCCAATAATTTCACAATGTTTTTCTATAATTTCATTTGCTTTTAATGTTCTTCCCTCTAACCACTCAAAAATCATATAATAATTATTGTCAATTTTAGTTATTACTTCATTATTTATTTTCATTGCACCAACTGCTGTAATTTTATTTTGTATTGCAATTTCAGAAACCTTTTCCGAAAATATAAAATTTGAATAAGCATCTTTTCTCTTCATTACACCTGGATTAAGCTCTTTTATTGCATATTTTCCCTTATCAGTTACAACTTTGTACATTCTATGAGATAGTCCACCACTAACTTTATTTATCTCTTTTATACAAGTTCCAATATTGGTTTTTATTACTAATTTTTCTATATTACTTTCTTTCAATATCGCACCTTCTATCTATAAATTATTACTAAATAATACTTGTCCCTCTTTATTAGCAAATTTTTGATATACTTTGCAAGCTATTATATTATCATTTTCTGCTAATACAAAAAACTTATAATACTTGTTTTCATTTTTTACATAATTTAAAACATAATCTATTAATTTCGTACCAATCCCATTATTTTGATAATCTTCTAGCACATCAACTGAATGTATATAAAACATTGATTTTCCATCTGGTCTTAACATTCCATATCCATATAAAAATGCAACTATTTTGTCATCTATTATTCCAACAAAACAATAATTATCATCATCAATAATAAACTTTTCTATATCTTGTCTTGAAAGATTCTTATTATTTATTATTATTTTGCTTGGTACAATATTCATATTATTCTGGGTTAATCTAATACATTTAATTTTTTCCATTTCTTATACCTTTCATTTATTTACTTTTAAATATAAATATTCCATCTTCAAAAGTATTATCATTTTGAGTATATTCGTCTATAACACTTTTCCAAAATGTTAATGCTACTGCACTTCCATAGGAAGGCTTTACTTCCCAATTCCCTTTGTGCATATTAAATAATTCAATTGCTACTCTCTTGCCTATCTTTAATCGTCTATATTTAGGAACAATCATAAATTCAGTGATGCTATGACCGTCTTTGCTTTTCTGCATATATTGATTTACCATAGCAAATCCTAAAATTTTATTAGTTTCTTGTTCTTTTATGATATAAGCTTCTCTATCATTATCTTGAAAATAACTATCAAAATACTTGTATTCAAATATTGCTTCATTGTTCATTTCATTTTGATCTGTTAAACTTTCTTCAAATAATGAATATTGTAATAATCTATATAATATATCTTTGTCTTCAACTTTAACTCGATCTAATTTATATTGAATTATTTCTTTCATTATATCCTCCATTTTTTAAATATTATTTATTACATCTTCTATTGTTTCAAATTTTATTGCTTTAATTCCTAACATATTAGCTGTTTCAATGTTTTTAATTCTATCATCAAAATATATTGTTTCTTTTACACTAAGATTATATTTATTAATTAAAGTTAGAAATATCTTTTCATCTGGCTTTTTTGTATGTTCTATAAAAGAATATACTCCACCATCAAAATCATTCAATATCCTTTCTAAATAATCATAAGTTATATCTATCATATTTGAAAGAAAATAAATATGATGTTTTTCTTTTAATTGATACAATAAATCTACTACATCTTGATTAATTTTATCATATATATCTTGTTTTTTAGGATTTAACATTTCTTTTATTTCTTTCTCATATTGTGGATTTTCTTTTATCAATTGTTCAGTGTATTCTTTTGATGATAAATTTCCTTTAATAACTTCATTAAATCTTTTATCATAAAAAACTATATTGTCTAATACTTTAATTTCCATTTTACTTAAATGGGTAAAAGCCTTTGCTCCTGTTTCTTCTGTTACTATTCCACCTATATCGAAAATAATATTTTTTATATCGTTCATTTATCTTCCACCTCTTTGCCTAATATACCAGTCGTCAATTTCTCGTTCTTTGTTTTTTTCTTTTTGTTTTGCATTCACATTATTATATATTTCAGTTGTTCTAACTAGTACATTTGGTCCTTTATAAAATTCTCTAGTAATAATTGCATTCGGATATTTATTCTTTAAAATATCTATATATTTTTTTATATTTTCTTCCATATCATCTTTATTTATATAATCGTTCAGCATAAATATTTTGTTTTCTAATTCTCTTTCCATTTTTCCACCTTAACCTTTTTAGCCATAACTTATTTTCATTTATTAAAAATATATTTATAATTCATTATAAGCAACATCTCAAATATATTTTAAAGTAATTACTACCACAGGTCAATACTTGTGGTAGTAATTACTTTAATTTTTTAAACTTTAAATTAAATCTGTTTCTCTTGCTTTACCTGTATTGTAAATGGCAAATTATACAGATTTAAAATAATTAGTGGATAATTGTTTTAGAGAAATCCTGAAAGCATTAACTGGTATCAATGATTAGTTACTCTGTAAAAAGCCTTTATATAGTAATCATTATTGCTAAATAAAAAATTCTCAAAAGCCTTGACAACTTTTTTACTTAGTATTATAATGTTATTATCATTTCGTTAATAAGTTATTTTATTTAGTATATGCTTTTGAGTGAAGCAAGAAAGGAAATATTAATTATGAATAATAAATTAGAATTAGTAGCTGATTTTTATGAATTTACAATGTCAAATGGGTATTTTGTTAAAAATATGAATGATAAAATAGCATATTTTGATGTATTCTTTAGAAAAATCCCAGACAATGGAGGATATGTATTAGTCGCAGGCTTAGAGCAAATAATTGACTATATTCAAAATTTAGAATTTACAGAAGAAGATATAGAATATTTAAAAAAACAAAATAAATTTACTGATCGATTTTTAGACTATTTAGCTAATTTTAAATTTACTGGAGACATTTGGGCTATACCAGAAGGCACTGTTGTCTTTCCTAATGAACCTTTACTTACAATACGTGCTCCTATGATAGAAGCTCAGCTTCTTGAAACAATGCTTTTACTTACTGTTAATCATCAGAGCTTAATTGCTACAAAAACAAGTAGAATAATCAATGCTGCAAAAGGACGTCCTGTTATGGAATTTGGCGCTAGGCGTGCTCATGGTGTTACTGCAGCAATAAATGGTGCAAGAGCCTCTATTATAGGAGGAGCTATCGGAACCTCTTGTACTTTATCTGCTAAAGAGTTTGATGTTCCCGCAAGTGGTACAATGGCACACAGTTGGATTCAAAGTTTTGATAATGAATATGAAGCATTTAAAGCTTATGCAGAAATCTATCCGGATGATTGTACTATTTTAATTGATACATATAACACTCTAGAAAGTGGCCTTCCTAATGCTATTAAAGTATTTAATGAAATATTAAAACCAAAAGGAATTCGTCCAAAAGCAGTTAGGCTAGACAGCGGTGATTTAGCTTATCTTTCTAAAAAAGTAAGAAAAATATTAGATGAAAATGGTTATCCTGATTGTAAAATTTGTGCTACAAACTCTTTAGATGAACATTTAATATCTTCTTTATTAGAGCAAGATGCTAAAATTGACATATTTGGCGTTGGTGAAAACTTAATTACAGCAAAAAGTGCACCTGTATTTGGAGGAGTTTATAAACTAACTGCAATTGAAAAAGATGGAGTTATAACACCAAAAATCAAAGTAAGTGAAAACACAATAAAAATAACAAATCCTGGCTTTAAAAAAGTATATCGTTTTTATGATAAAGATACAAATAAAGCTTTAGTTGATGTCATTGCTCTTGCAGATGAAGTTATACCAAAAAACGAATATACTGTTTTTGACCCACAAAATCCATGGAAAAAGAAAACACTTACAAATTATACAGTTAGACCTTTACAAGAAAAAATATTTGAAAATGGAAAATTAATATACAATAGCCCAACTTTAAAAGAAATATCACAATATGCAAAAAAAGAATTAGATACTTTATGGGATGAAATAAAAAGATTGGAAAATCCGCATGAATACTATGTAGATTTATCAAGAAAACTTTGGACATTAAAAAATGATATGTTAAATAATATATATTTCTAATTTTTAGTAACAGTTTAGGTGAGATAAATTTAAAGCCCTTAGGCAGCGCAAAATAGTTTTTTCTGAACTATAACAATTTTAAATATTAGAATACATTATGCTAAAACTTCAAAAGAGCTTTCGCTAAACAAGTGAAAGCTCTTTTACTATTCTTCAAATTTAAAAAATATGTGGTTGCCATTCAGTATTAAATCTATATAACTTTGATGGTCTATGTCCGGCACTTTCTTCATAATAATCTGTTTCAATTACCATATCGGCAATTTTTCTTCTAAAATTTGCTTTTAATAAAGGTTTGTCTAAAAGTATTTCATATACATGTTGTAAATTAGTTAAAGTAAATTTTTCTGGCATTAAATTAAATGCAATTGTTGTATATTCAACCTTATTTTTTAATCTCTCTATAGCATAAATAAGCATTTTAGCATGATCAAATGCTAAATCCGATTTTAAGATTTCTGTATAAATAATTAAATTTCCATTTTTTAATTCTTTGACCACTTTTAATCTGCTCTTTAATACTATATTTTTACATTCTAGAATTATTTCTAGTTCTTCTGCCTTATAATATCCATATTTTTTTGTCTTATTTTCATCTTTTAAAACATTTACTTTTACATCAAACCATTTTATATCATCCACATTTTTCCCGGCCTTAATTTGTATATTATTACTGTCAATTAATCCCATATATGATGTACTTATTACCCTATCTCTAGGATTTCTTAATGGATCTCCCCAAGAATATAGTTGTTCTAAATAAATATTTTTTAAATTTGTTTTTTCCTCTAATACTCTATTTACTGAATCCTCAAATCTTTCCGTTTCTCTTACAAAGGTACCAGGTAAACACCATCCATTTTTAAATGGTTCTTCAGCCCTCTTAACTAATAATACTTGTAACTTTTTTTCTGGAAGTTTTTTATAATTTTCTGATTTATCGCTTCTAATTGTAAATAATATACAATCTACAGTTACAGATGGTCTAAAAAAATTATCTTTTTTCATCTTTTTTTCATTCCCCTCCCCACACTAAAAAGTAGTTAATATTATCATAATAATAACATTAACTACTAATTCTGTCAATTATAATTCTAACTTCATATCTCCATCTTTAATGATGTCTTTTTTTCTTAAAATATAGTTTGTTATCCACGCTATAACACCCGGCAAAATAAAGTGTAATAATGCAATTTCAATTAATAAAACAATTTGATTTCTATCTTGTGCCATAGTTTGCCATGTCATAAATTGACCAACTAATCCAGATGTTCCCATACCTGCCCCTGATGCATTATTTGTCATATGAAATACCATTGTAGATATAGGTCCTAAAATTGCACTTGCAACTATTGCTGGTAACCAAATTACTGGTTTTTTCATAATATTTGGTACTTGTAACATACTAGTTCCTATTCCTTGTGATAAAAAACCACCAAATTTATTTTCCTTATAACTTGCCACTGCAAAACCAATCATATTTGCACAACATCCTACTGTTGCTGCTCCAGCTGCTAAACCATTTAAATTTAAAATTATAGATAGTGCTGCAGAACTTATTGGCAGAGTTAAAATCATTCCCATAAGTACAGATACAAGAATTCCCATTATAAATGGTTGCTTTTCTACGGCCCAATTTATTAAATTACCAAGTGCCATCATAAAACTTGATATGGCTGGACCTATCAATAGCCCTATTGTTCCTCCTGCTATAATTGTTACTAAAGGCACTAGTATAATATCTAATTTTGTTTTACCTGTAATTACTTTTCCAAGTTCTATTCCAACTAAACTTGCTATAAACGCTCCCATAGGTTCTCCAGGTCCTGTAAGAACAATACTTCCTTCTACAAATACCGTTCCTGCTAATATTTTGCTAGCAAATGCTCCGATTAACCCTGCCATTGCAGCAGATACTGTAATAAATGGTGTGGATTTATACTTTACAGCTACTCCAACTCCAATTCCCGCTCCTGTTAATACAGAGCATATTTTACCAATCAAAATTAGCATATTTCCAATTTGATTGTTTCCTATTAATTTTCCAATTTGTTCTATAATTAACCCAATAATTAATGTTGAAAATAATCCCCATGCCATTCCAGTTAATCCTTCAATAAAAATATAATTAAATACTTTTTTACAATTCTTTTTTATTAATTCCATTTTATTTTTCATAGTTCTTTTTGATGGTATTTTACCATCATCCTCCTTTCCTAAATTTATATATTATTTCAAATAATTATTGTTAAATAATACCTTTTAAAAGCAATTTACTTTCAGTTATTTTTGATGTTATCATTTTATTACTATCAAAATATAAATTTTTAAGCATATTTCTATGCCTCTGTTTTTCTATAAACTGGTATGGTTTTTCTTTTATGATCTGACATTTTTTTCTTTTTTTGTATTATTTCCATAGCTTTTGCTTCTGTTTTACCAGTCTCTAAGTATTCTGTTATTTGATTATATGTAACACCTAACTTTACTTCATCTGTCAAAATTCCCAAACCATCACTTGGTGCCTTATTTATAATCTTATCTGGTACTCCTAGATATTTTCCAATTTGTAAAACTTCTTCTACAGTAAAATCACCTATTGGATTTAAATCACAAGCATTATCTCCCCATTTTGTAGTATATCCCACTATGCTTTCACATTTATTACCTGTTCCTATAACTAAATAGTTCAGGTTTTGAGCTAAATAATATAAAGTAGTCATTCTGAGTCTTGGCTTGATATTTATTTTTGATTCTTTTTCTCTTAATTCTTCTTTAATCAAAGCTTTGCCTTTTAATTCTTTTTCAAATTCTTTGTATGTTCTTGTTAAATTAACTTCAATAAGTGGAACTTCAAATTTATCTGCTACTAGTTTAGCATCTTCATAGTCACTTTGATTTGAATTACATGGCATTGCAACTGTTAAAACTTTATCTTTTCCAAGTGCAGTACTTGCTAAAGCAATTACTGTTGCACTATCTTTTCCTCCACTATTGCCGATTACTACACCATCAGCTTTTGCACTTTCTATATATTTCCTAATCCATTTTGTAATTTTTGTTATCTCTTTTTCTATATCTTTTATCATTATAAAATTCATTCCTTTCTCGCTTGGCTTGAAAGCACACATAATTTTTGGAAAAGAATTAAATTTTGACAAGGCAAAATTGTAATTTTTTCAAACTAATCTCTATCTTCAGTTATAATATTTTATTTTAATAATATTAATT
>Ga0247608_10005890_pt1 | contig 13101 bp, 6 predicted proteins | sample 176DNAGHGlowgp2_FD_193490 | JGI IMG/M metagenome (GOLD analysis project Ga0247608, IMG submission 193490) | Sheep rumen microbial communities from Palmerston North, Manawatu-Wanganui, New Zealand - 1766 DNA GHGlow gp2 | ecosystem: Host-associated > Mammals > Digestive system > Stomach > Rumen ... | reverse complement strand
CTTTCAACCGCAAGGCGCAGAGAGCCGTCATGTACAATACGGCCCGCGGCACATGCTACACATTTGAGGACGTATCGGCTCTGCTGGTCAATGAGGTACTGGCAGGTAAGAGGGAATGTCCTATTGACACGGTGCATATCGCAACAGTAACCGGTGCGACCGAAGAACAGGTCATCGCGTTCTGTCGTGATACTTTGATGCCTGTAGGACTCGTTCACGACCATGTGTTCACTGACGAAGAGTGGCAGCAGTACCGAAAAGACGATCCACCCTGTATAGGTGCAAAGGGCTATGAGCCAGTGGGCGACTATAGAGATTCCTTACCTGAGGAACTTCGGGTTTCTCTGACTTTTGAACTTACCTACGCCTGTAGCGAGCGTTGTCTGCACTGTTTTAACGAAGGCGCTGCCCGCAGTGACCTGCACGAAGAGCACCGTCTGCGCCCTGACATGCTGACACTGGCCGATTACAAGCGCATCATCGATGAAGCCGTAGAATTAGGAATACCTGAGGTGACCGTCACTGGCGGTGACCCGTTCAGCTATCCCCACTGCTGGGACATTCTCGACTATTTGCACGAGCGCAATCTGGCTGTGAGCTTGTTCACCAACGCCCTGGCGCTCAACAGCAGCGAGAAGATACGCCGTTTGGCCCGCCTGGGGCTCCGACAGTTGAGTGTCTCCATCTACAGCACCGATGCTGAGGTGCACGATCAGATTACACGCCGTCGCGGCTCGTGGGAGCAGTCGATGAAGGTGCTGAGAGAGATGGCAGAATGGCCTGTGCCCCTGAACCTCAAGACGCCCGTGTTCCGTCTGAACACCCGAACCTATTACGGGGTGCGCGAGATAGCCCACCAGCTGGGGGCTGAGAATGAAGTCTCGTGCGTGTTGATACCTGGTGCCGATGGCGATGTCTCTTTGATTGAACATCTGCAGACACGTCCTGAAGCCCTGCGTATCATTTTAAATGATCCGCTTGGGAAGACTCATGTGCCTGCCGATGGGAAAGCCGACGGCTACGAGTTGGGCAGCGAGCCTGGGTTCCCTTGTTCTGCCAATAGTGTGATCAACATCTCTCCCAGTGGGGTGGTCAGTGGGTGCAGCAATATCCCCATCACCTTCGGCAATTTGCATCATGCGTCGCTCATGGAGGCCATCATGAGCCCACAGCGACTGCAGATGCTTCAGGCCGATCAGAAGCAAGCGTTTCCCCTCTGCGGCCAGCATGACTATTGTCGGTATTGTCGTGTGCCCTGTTTTGCTGGAGAAGCATTGGAAAAGCATGCCGACGGCACTTTTGCGTTCAGAGAGATACAAGGCGACACATGTCTGACAGCCCAGATCCGCATGGAGTTGTGCCAGCAAATTGAACAGGGCATCGACCCGCTTGGCGGCAAGAGTATCGAGGCATGTCTGGTAGAACAGCCTGTAGAAGAAGTGCCTGTGTTCCGTAAGAAAATCAGAATATGATAATGCAAAATGTTCTATTGAAACGAGGCATGACCTAGCCTGACACACAGTTAATTAACGTTAATTATCGTGCAGAAAAAGATAAGAATAAGGGAATTATACGTATATTTGCCCACGATAAGTAAAGCGCAAGCTTTTGAATATTATTATTGATCTTAAAAATTTGAAGATTATGGCTAAGAATGACAATCCATTTGCAATCAGAAAATCACCTGTTAGTATTATTACCGCTCAGGCACTGACCCTCGACGACTATGTGCAGAGATTGGATGAAAGAGATGGTGTAAGTTTTTGTACAACAAATAATAAGAAATAAGTACCATTCTATTTACAATCCATTTGGTTTCATTGTAGAAGCGGCGTTTTGGATGGTACGTCTAAAAAATAAGATTGAATACAGTTTCTGAAGAAGGAATAGCGAAGATCAATACCATATCCAAACTGGTGTTAAGGAAAAGAGGCGATTCGGCGGTGGAATTTTACAATGCCGCGAATCGCCTTTATGTGCTTCACTTCATTGAGGTGGCGGAGATGGGCGGTCATCGGGTACTCTACTTTTTGCTCAGGCTTGCCGACGGGAAGCGTGGCGGTGCGCCTGACAAGGAAGTGGGGCGGATGATTGTGGCGGTGATTACCCAATACCTTGAGGAACATCCTGACGAACTGGTTTGCTACTGCCATGCCGACAGCGATCAGAATTATGCCATTGACAGGATATTCCACCTGTGGGCGCGCACTAATAAAGATGTTATTGACGGCAGGGTGACTTCCTTCGACGGTGCAGGGCATAATGCCGAAGGATGGGGCCTGCATTTTACGGTGATACACCATCTGGGGTGTAAGGACATCGCCGAACTGAAGGCCTACATTCTGGAAAACGGCGATGCGTTTGCCGCCAGTGTCAGAGAGCAGATCATTCTTCTTCATACTATAGAAGAAAAAATGCACGAATCCGACGATGCGGTATGTTAAGTTACATAATGACAGGTTGCAGGCACCCCTGATCGAGGACTTGAAGGTTTGTCTGGTGTTAGGTGCCAAACTGCGTCCCGACAACTCGCTTTCGCCTATCCTGCAGCTGCGGGTGAGGCTGGTGAGCATCCTTGCCAACGCCTATCCTGACTGGACGTTCTACATCTCAGGTTGCCGTGCCGACACTTCCGTCATCTACCGCACGCTGGTAGAGGAATACCATATTCCTGAAGAGCGCTTTGTGCTGGACTCCTGTGGCTATAACACCTTCCGCTCGGTATGGAACATGGAGACACATTTCGGGCAAACCCGATACTACATCCTGACCAGCAGTTTCCACATCGCCCGTTCGGTGCGCATTGCCCGATGGCTGGGTTATGATGCCTGGGGCATTGACATCAGCGAATATGAGAGGGTGAAGACCAACCCCTACTACTGGCGCGAACAGTTGGCTGCACTGCGCTCGCTGTGGCTCGTATTCTGCGTGAGGACACCTATCTGTGATATCGAGAGTTGGATCTATCGGAAAAATCTAATCCGTCGCCTGCGACGTAACGAGCAGCAGTTTGACGCGCAAAACGAGCAGATACTGCAGCGTGCGATGAAAAACGTGGATCAGTCGATGCCGCTGACAGAATACTTTTTCTGCCAACTGATGGAGGGCGGCAGTTCTACAGAATTCACGCAGCCGATGGAGGAAGAACGCCTGATGGTGAGCCTCAGCCATGTGGACTGTACCACCGTGATGGAGGATGTGCTGGCATTGGCGCTATGCTACAGAGACGGGCGCACCACGCTGGATGACCTGAAGGACTACTACCGGCGCATGCACTATCAGGATGGTGTTGTATCGTTTGCCACCCGTAACCATTACTTCACCTGGATCATGCAGTCGGCCATCAAAGAGGGATTCGTGGAGCGTATCAGTCCCGACGAGCCCGTCTTTCCCTTTACGGGGGTGATGGACCTGCAGCCGAGCTATATGACCAGAAACAAGTATCTGTTCCGCCCCCAGATGGATGACGAAAAGAACTACGAGGCCATTGCACTTCGCCAGCAGCAGCGTGTGCGCTTTACCTATATCCCCCGCGAACTGCTGAACATGCCGCAGGATTCGGAGTTGAATGTGATTCACGATGGCGACATCATGGCCGTGGTGTGCGACCAGCACAGCTGGGCAAGAGGTGTGGAGATCAAGCACCTGCTGATAGCCAAGTGGATCGACGGCAGGCTGCACTTCTATCATACCAGCGGAGATGGATTAGGACTTGCAGATATGGATGCCTACACTTATATGAAGGATAAGTTCACGATGATAGGTGTGGCGGTATATAGATTCAAAGATCATGATGCAGCGTAATGAGTATGTCTTGAAGAACATGTTCGGGTCGTTCTTCCTGGCGACCGTCATGTCGGCCCTGATGAGCCAATTGGGTGGTTTCACAGACTCCGTTGTGGTAAGTCACCTGGTGTCGCCCGATGCGCTGTCGGTAGTCCGTATCTGGCAACCCTTTGCGACCTGCATGTTTATCATCATCGGCATAATGAGTGCCGGCGCCAGTTTCCTGAGCGCACGAGGCATTGGTGCCCAGAACTACGACAAGGTGAATCGCGTGTTCAATAACCACCTGTACTATGTCATCTTCTCCACGCTGTTGGTCATAGGTCTTGTATTGCCTTTCCTCGACGAGGTAGCTGGCTTGTTAACCAGCGATGAGCGGTTGCAGCCCATGCTGAAGCCCTATATTCATGCCGACATGTTCGCCATCTTCATAGCAGCCGTTTGTGGCGTACCCGTCTCCTATATCATCACCAACGGCAGTCCGCGCCTCATCACCCGACGTATCATCATCTCTCAGATACTCAATGTCATTTTCGACCTGCTGCTCTGCGGCGTGCTGGATATGGGTTTGGCTGGTGCCTCGTATGCTTCAGGACTCAGCAATCTGCTTGCTTTCACCTCGCTGACAGGCTATCTGCGCAAGAACAGTAAGATATTCCGTCTCAGGCGCCCAGAGAAGATATGCAGCATCAAGCAGTATCGCGAGTGTTTCTCCATCGGACTCCCTATGTTGATATCTGCCTTGCTGGCTCCGGCTCTGGCCTACACCATGAACTCGCTGGTTATCGGAAAACTCGGTGCCGACGGCATGTATTTATTTACCGTCTATTTCCAAGTCAACGGTATTTGTATGCTGGCATTATCAGGCTCGAACACGGCTATCAGCAATATCGGCGGCATCCTGTTGGGTGAAGAAGACTACGACAGTTTCCGCATGCTCACAAAACGTATCTTCCGCTTGTTGATACTGGTGATGGTGGCGGTGAGCCTGCTGATATTCCTCTTCCCCGACATGCTGGCAAGAGTCTTTGGTGCCGACGACCATCTGATAGAACAGTGCTACATCCCGTTCCGTCTGATGAGCCTCGCCTTCCTGCCCAATGCCATTTCAGAGACACTGAGCGTGCTTTACTTCGTGCAGGGGCATCAGAAACTCTGCCGATGGATAGAAATCGTGACCAACGTAGGAACCATCGGCATTATTGTCGTCATGGCTCTCTACACCCCTAAGCTCATCTGGTATATCCTGCCCGTCACCGCCTGGCTTCTGCTGTTGGTGATGGTGGCAATGGCGTATGTAGTGCATCGCAAAAATAAGCTTTATGCCTGGCCTACACTGGAGAACACGGTGCCGTCGAACCCTGCCTTCACAGTCTCCGTACCTTACACCTCTGAGGGCATAGAAGCGTTCCTGGCCCAAGTGCACCCCTTTATACAGGCATGCGAGCTACCTGACGGTCTGGCTGTGGATATGGCACTGGAGGAACTACTCTATGAGATTGTGGAGACACATGAACCGCAAAAATCCAAGGAGGATGAGACTTTCGATGTGCGTATTATCGACAAGGAAAAGGAATTCACGGTGGTGGTTAAGAGCAAAGGTCCCCTGCGAAATCCGATTTACAAATTTAATGATGAAGAATTAATGGATATGGATGAGAATAATCTACGACGAGCTATCCTATCACGCTTGTGCAAGAATATCAACCACAAGTACATGAACGGTATCAACTGCATCTATCTGAACTATAGCCGAACTGAAAGCTTACATTCAGGAAAAAAGCAATGATATAATCCCCGCCGACTAGCGGGGATTATTGATTATTTGTTAGCGAAGCGTTCAGCTTGCTGGCGGATGAGTTCGGCATCGTTGAAATAGTCGATGCGCATGGCTTTACGAACCTCATCCATCGTCTGAGCCCCTACCTCGCGGGCCTGTTCGGTTCCTTTCTTCAGGATATTGTAGATCTCAGGGATGTCCTTCTCGAACTCTGCACGACGGGCACGCATGGGCTCTAAGAACTTATTGAGCACCTGATTCAGGAATTTCTTGCACTTCATATCGCCCAGGCCTCCGCGACGGTAGTGATCTTTCAGCTCGTCGAGGTTCTGATACTCGGGCCAGAACTCAGCGAAATCAGCATCGCAGGAGAAAGCATCGAGATAGGTGAAGACGGCATTGCCCTCCACATGACCAGGATCGTTGAGGTTGACATGCTCGGGATCGGTGTACATCGAGCGCACCTTCTGCCACACATCGTCTGCGGAATCAGAGAGGTAGATGCAGTTGCCCAGCGACTTCGACATCTTCTCCTTGCCATCAGTTCCTGGCAAGCGACGGGCGGTAAGGTTCTCGGGCAACAGGATGTTCGGTTCTACGAGCACTTCCGCATATACCTGATTGAAACGGCGAACAAGTTCACGGGTAACTTCGAGCATCGGCTCCTGATCTTCACCTGCAGGAACGGTAGTAGCCTTGAAGAGCGTAATGTCAGCAGCCTGCGACACAGGGTAACAGAAGAAGCCTAAGGGGATACTCTCACCTTCGAAGCCACGCATCTTCACCTCTGTCTTCACCGTCGGGTTACGCTGCACACGGCTTACGCTGACAAGGTTCATCAGATAGGTGGTGAGCTCAGCGAGTTCAGGAATCTGACTCTGGATGAAGAGCACGCACTTCTCGGGATCGAGACCTGCTGCGAGGTAGTCGAGCGCCACCTCGATGATGTTCTGACGAATCTTCTCGGGATTATCGGCATTATCGGTGAGGGCCTGTACATCGGCCATAAACACGAACATACGATCATAGTCGCCCGCATTCTGCAACTCGACACGACGACGCAGCGAACCGACGTAGTGTCCGAGATGGAGTTTTCCGGTGGGACGATCACCTGTAAGAATTACTTTTCCCATTGTATTTTAAGTCTATTATTTCAAATTGGCCACAAAAGTACACATTTTTTTCGAGACAAAAGAACAAATGCCCAGAAATTACACAATAGGGGCGGTTCCTAGTGTGTAATTATGCAATTTTTTCGCAAAAGATTCGGCTATTTGAGAAATAATTAGTAACTTTGCACCAAATTGACCAACGAAAACGAAATATAAGAAATGTTCAGTAAGGAAACATATATCAGAAGACGCGCTGAGTTGAAGAAACTCGTGGGTAACGGTGTGATTGTCCTCTTTGGCAATAATGATTCACCGGTGAACTATCCCGCTAACGCCTATGCCCCGATGCGACAGGATTCATCGTTCCTGTATTACTTCGGTCAGCATCGCGACGGACTCGTGGGTGTGATTGATATCGACAACGACGATGAGATGCTCTTCGGCGATGATATCGACGTGGAGGACATCGTGTGGATGGGCTATACCCCATCGGTGGCCGACCTCGCAGCAGAGGTGGGCGTGAAGAAGACCGCACCGATGGAAAAGTTGAAGGAATTCTGCGACGTCGTGAAAAACAGGAAGATCCACTTCCTGCCTCCCTATCGCTTCGACACAAAGATCCAGATCGCAGAACTGCTGGGTATCTATCCCTCACAGCAGAAGGAAGCCGCTTCGCTGGAACTCATCAAGGCCGTAGTGAAGATGCGCGCCACGAAGAGTGCCGAGGAAATTGCCTATATCGAGGCTGCATGCGACGTGGGCTACGTGATGCACACCACCGCACAGCTGCTCATCAAGCCCGGAATCACCGAGCGTTTCGTTGCAGGACAGGTGGACGGTATCGCCCGCAGTCTGGCACAAGGCAACAGCTTTGCCACCATCTTCTCGCAGCATGGTGAGATCATGCACGGCAATCCCTCAGACGCGAAGTTGGAAGACGGACGACTGGTGTTGTGCGACGCAGGTTGTGAACTCGATGACTATTGTTCCGACCACACCCGTACGATGCCCGTGAACGGTAAGTTCACCCAGCGTCAGTTGGAGATCTACAGCATCGTAGAGGCCTGTCACGACTATGTGCTCGAGGTGGCTAAGCCCGGTGTGAAATATATGGATGTGCACTTTGCCGTCTGCAAGATGATGACGGAACGTCTGAAGGAGCTCGGATTGATGAAGGGCGATACAGACGAAGCCGTAGCTGCTGGTGCCCACGCGATGTTCCTGCCTCACGGACTGGGACATATGATGGGTATGGACGTGCACGATATGGAGGGTCTCGGACAGATCTACGTGGGCTTCGACGAGGAGACACGTCCGAATCTGGAACAGTTTGGTACCAACTGTCTGCGTATGGGTCGCAAGCTGGAAGAAGGCTTCGTGATGACCGACGAGCCAGGTATCTACTTCATCCCCCACCTCATCGACGACTGGAAGGCCAGCGGACATTGCAAGGAATTCCTGAATTTCGACAAGTTGGAGACCTATAAGGACTTCGGTGGCATCCGCATCGAGGACGATATCCTCATCACGAAGGAGGGTTGCCGATTCCTCGGATCAAAGCGCATCCCCTATCATCCCCAGGAGCTCGAAGAATTCATGTCAGCGGGGAGAAAATAATCAGATTACTCAGAATACTCAGATTATTCAGATAAAATTAAATTATGAAGAAGATTTTAACATTCGCGCTGATGGCGATGATCGCCATGAGTGCTGCGGGAGCCAAGAAGAAGGAGCCCGCAAAGAACCAGAACAAGCCTGTATTCACCACGATCAAGGCCAATCCCATCACGACCATCAAGGACCAGAACCGTTCGGGTACCTGCTGGGACTACTCCACCCTCTCATTCTTCGAGGCTGAGATCTTGAAGGCTACAGGTAAGCGTTACACCCTATGTGAGGCTTTCGTTGCCAACAAGACCTATATGGAGCGTGCTATTCAGGTGGTTCGCTATCATGGTGACTGTCAGTTTGCTCAGGGTGGTAGTGCAGAGGACGTGCTTCACACCCTGAAGACCTGGGGCATCTGTCCTATCGACGCGATGCCTTTCCCAGGTTCGCTGTATGGCGACTCACTGAACAACTTCAACGAGTTCTTCTCTATTCTCGAGCCTTATGTAGCAGCTGTTGCCAAGAGCTCTGCCAAGAAGATCAGCAACCAGTGGAAGGTTGGTCTGCAAGGTATCCTCGACGCTTATCTCGGCAAGTGCCCGGAGAAGTTCGTCTATGAGGGCAAGGAATACACCCCGAAGTCGTTTATGGCTTCGCTCGGCATCAACCTCGACGACTATGTCTCTATCACCAGCTACACCCATCACCCCTTCTACACCGCTTTTGCCGTAGAGGTACAGGACAACTGGCGCTTCCCGTTGAGCTATAACCTTCCGATGGACGAGATGATGCAGATCATCGACAACGCCATTGAGAAGGGTTACACCGTTGCCTGGGGTGGTGATGTATCGGAAGAGGGCTTCACCCGTAAGGGTCTGGCCTATGCCGTTGACAGTAAGGCTACACAGAACCTCAGTGGCAGCGATATGGCCCGTTGGCTTAAACTTACTGCTGAGAAAAAGCGCAATATCATCGACTCACTGGGATGCAACGTACCTGAGATCGTGCCTACACAGGCCATGCGTCAGGAGCGTTTCGACAACTGGGAGCTGACCGACGATCACGGTATGCACATCTATGGTATCGCCAAGGATCAGAACGGTAAGGAGTACTATATGGTACAGAATTCTTGGGGTGAGACTGGCGACTATAAGGGTACCTGGTATATGACCAAGGCCTTCATCGCTGCCAACACGATGGACTTCCTCATCAACAAGAACGCTATCCCCGCAGAAATTCGCAAAAAACTCGGTCTCTAAGCCTAAAAATCATCTTTTTTAGGTAAAAATCGGCATAATCTGTTATTTTTTTTGCAGATTATGCCGTTTTTTCATTTTTTATTCTTATCTTTGGGCGCTAATTTGGGTTATTGTACCCTTTTTGGCCACCAAAGCGACAAAGAATAAAAAAATAATATATTAAATGCATTTCAAATGGAATTACGAACCACCTACATCAGAAAGACGAGCGGCAGCTAAGGAGCTGGGAGAGAAGATTGGCATGAGTCCTATTCTCGCCGACCTACTCATTCAGCGTGGCATCAAGACGGAGAGCGCAGCCAAGCGATTCTTCCGTCCGATGTTAAATGAATTGATAGATCCGTTCCTGATGAACGACATGGACATTGCCGTAGATAGGCTCAACGACGCTATGGGGCGTAAAGAGAAAATCATGGTGTATGGCGACTACGATGTCGATGGATGTACGGCGGTAGCTTTGGTGTACAAGTTTTTGCAGCAGTTCTATTCCAACATTGAATACTACATTCCCGATCGCTACGAAGAGGGTTATGGTATCAGTAAGAAAGCGTTGGATTCAGCTGCAGAGAGAGACGTCAAACTTATTATTGTGCTCGATTGCGGCGTTAAGGCAATCGAAGAGATTAGGTATGCCAAGACACTTGGCATCGACTTTATTGTGTGTGACCATCACGTGCCTGATGACGATCTGCCTGATGCGGTTGCCATCCTGAATCCGAAGCGTGAAGACTCCACCTATCCCTTCAAACACCTGTGTGGTTGTGGCGTAGGCTTCAAGTTCATGCAGGCGTTCGCCAAGAACAATGGTATCCCCTTCTCAAGGCTCATTCCATTGCTCGACTTCTGTGCTGTCTCCATCGCTGCGGATATGGTGCCAGTGACGGGTGAGAACCGTATTCTGGCCTTCCACGGACTGAAGCAGCTGAACCAGAGTCCTTCGGTGGGTCTGAAGTCCATCATCGAGATCAGCGGTCTCACGGGTCGTGAGTTGACGATGAGCGACATTGTGTTCAAGATTGGGCCCCGTATCAATGCCTCAGGACGTATGCAGAACGGTACGGAAGCCGTCGACCTGCTGGTGGAGCGTGATTTCGAGAAAGCGCTGGCAGAAGCCAACCACATCAATGTCTACAACGAGCAGCGCAAGGATGTGGACAAGCAGATGACGGAGGAGGCCAACCAGATCATCGAGAAGTTGGAGAGCCAGAAGCACCACAACAGTATCGTGCTCTACGACGAGAACTGGAAGAAGGGTGTGGTAGGCATCGTGGCATCGAGAATGACGGAAATGTACTATCGTCCTACGGTGGTACTCACCCGTAGCGGCGATCTGGCCACAGGTTCTGCACGCAGTGTAGCAGGCTATGATATCTACGACGCTGTGAAGAGTTGTCGTGATCTGCTGGAGAACTTCGGAGGACATACCTATGCCGTAGGTCTCTCGCTGAAAATCGAGAATATCCCAGAGTTCAGACGTCGTTTCCAACAGTATGTCAACGAGCATATCCTCCCCGAACAGACGGAGGCCACCCTGGAAATTGAGGAAGAGGTGGACTTCAAGGATATCACCAAGAAACTGCACAACGATTTGAAGAAGTTTGCACCTCACGGACCTGACAACGAGAAGCCTATCTTCTGCACCCGTAATGTCTATGACTACGGTACCTCGAAGGTCGTGGGTCGTCAGCAGGAGCATATCAAGCTGGAACTGGTAGATTCGAAGTCGTCGAACGTGATGAACGGTATCGCCTTCGGACGGAGTGCTGACGCACGCTATATCAAGTCGAAACGTTCCTTTGATATCGCCTATACCATCGAGGAGAATATCTACAAACGTAGCGAGGTGCAGTTGCAGATAGAGGATATCAGGCCCTCCGAAGAGTGATTAATTGATAATTGAAAATTGACAATTGATAATTATAGGGAGGTTCTCCAAAAGTATTGGGGCTATGATGACTTTCGCGGTATTCAACGGGAAATCATCGAGTCGATAGGCAACGGACACGATACACTGGGACTGATGCCTACTGGAGGCGGAAAGTCCATCACCTTTCAGGTGCCAGCGCTCTGCAGCGAAGGCACCTGTATCGTTATCACCCCGCTGATAGCCCTGATGAAGGACCAGGTGCAGCATCTGCGTCGTATCGGCATCCGCGCTGCTGCCATCTATTCCGGTCTCTCGCGTGAGGAGATCCTCACCACCCTCGAGAACTGCATCTTCGGAGGTATCACCATCCTCTATGTCTCACCAGAGCGCCTTTCGTCAGAGCTCTTCCGTACGAAGCTCCGTCATATGAAGGTGAGCTTCATCACCGTCGACGAGGCCCACTGTATCTCACAATGGGGCTACGACTTCCGACCATCTTATCTCGAGATAGCTGACATCCGTAAGGACCTTCCGGGTATCCCCGTTCTCGCCCTCACGGCTACGGCTACGCCTTTGGTGGTGGAGGATATCCAGAGCAAACTCTCACCTCCGGACATCTCTCTCACCTCTCACCTCTTACCTCTCACTTCTTTCAACGTCTTCAAGATGAGTTTCGAGCGCAAGAACCTCGCCTATGTTGTACGTCGCGCTACGGATAAGCGACAGGAGCTCATCCATATCCTCGAGAGCGTGAAAGGCTGCGCTATTGTCTATGCCCGCAGTCGTCGTCGCACGAAGGAAGTGGCAGAACTGCTCTGTGAAGCAGGCATCAGCGCCACCTTCTACCACGCAGGTCTTGATACGGTGGTGAAGGACCAGCGCCAGCGCGAATGGCAGGAAGACAAGGTACGTGTAATGGTGGCTACCAACGCTTTTGGTATGGGTATCGACAAACCCGACGTACGGGTGGTGCTCCACATCGACTGTCCCGATTCGCTCGAAGCCTATTTTCAGGAAGCAGGACGTGCAGGACGCGATGGTAAGAAAGCCTACGCCGTACTGCTCTACAACGATGCCGACCAACGCAAGCTCGACAAGCGCATCAGTGATACCTTCCCTGAGAAAGACTATGTGAGAAAGGTCTATGAACATCTCGCTTTCTTCTATCAGGTGGGCGTAGGCTCAGGCTATCACGCCACTTTCGAGTTTAATATCGACAAGTTCTGTCACGCTTTCCGTCATTTCCCCATTCAGGTAGACTCTGCCTTGAAGATCCTGAACCGCGCGGGCTATATCGAATATACCGAAGAACAGGATAACCAGGCACGTGTGATGTTCACCATCAGTCGTAATGAACTCTACCGCTTGGAAAACGCCACACCCAACGAGGAGAAGGTCATCACCGCGTTGCTGAGAAGCTATGGTGGACTGTTTGTCGACTATAATTTCATCGATGAGGGTTTCATCGCCAGTCAGTGCGGACTGCAGCATCAGCAGTTGTATATGATCCTGAAGAACCTGAGCGAGAAACATATCCTGCACTTTATCCCTCAGAAGAAGACACCCTACGTACGCTATCTGCAAAGGCGAGAGGAAACCGAGAATGTGCAGTTGCCACCTGTGGTCTATGAAGAGCGCAAGGAACAGTTCCGCGAACGTATCTATGCGATGATCAACTACGCGACGAAT
>Ga0247608_10005889_pt1 | contig 13103 bp, 9 predicted proteins | sample 176DNAGHGlowgp2_FD_193490 | JGI IMG/M metagenome (GOLD analysis project Ga0247608, IMG submission 193490) | Sheep rumen microbial communities from Palmerston North, Manawatu-Wanganui, New Zealand - 1766 DNA GHGlow gp2 | ecosystem: Host-associated > Mammals > Digestive system > Stomach > Rumen ... | reverse complement strand
CATTCGTTCCTAAAATGGCGCTGTGGTCCACGAATAGCCAAAGCCTTTTGCATAGTGCCAGGGATGAAGCTGCCACCATTCTCATAATAGACATATCCTGGATTCTCAACAAAGTTGATGCGCTCCTGTAATGTATAATCCTGATGAGCAATGGCATTATGTAAAGCCTCACGGATGCTGTAGTTGTCGTATTGCTTCATCGTATCTGGGAACAAAGTTCCTCCTGGCAGCTCACGCATTGTTAGATTGCGGATTTTACCAAGAATCTCATCCACAGTCAATATGAATGGAGCCGTGAAATGTTCGTAATCAACGACGTCTTCCTTTGCATCGCGTAGCGTCCATGTCACTTCCACAACCGCAGGTCTCAGTTTGAATACTGCCGTTGGTTTACCCAATAAGATGATGGCAGCACGAGTAAGTTTGCCATCAATTATGATACCACTATTACTCAGTAACTCTTCTACCGACCAACCGTCAATTTCGTTGGCAGGAATTTTAGAGTGTACCTTTTTGTACATCACACGGGCTTTGGCGACTGCCAGTTCATCTAAGTCTGCCAAAGTCGCATTCTGTACTATCCCAGCAGACCAATCATCTGGCGCAAAAAGTTGTTCCTCCAAAATAGCATTCAACCGTTCTGGAGTCAGTTCCACCAACGAGTCCTCTATCCGTTGCCATGCTTTGTTGTGGGCATAGACAGGTAACTTCGGCAGATGCTTTGGGATATGAATCACCCAAACTATCTTATGGGTGTCCTCTGTGATGAACTCCTCTATATCCAGCCCTTCACTTGACAGGTTGGCACACAGATTTGTCAGTCGGAGCGTCGCCTGTTGAGTCGTATAATTGTAGGTATCCGTCCCAACAATCCTCAACGTTTTGTCCTCGACACCAACAACCAGATGCCCACCCTCCATGTTAGCCAGTGCTGACACGTAGGAGATGACATCATCCTTCTCATGCCCGCTGAAGTCATTCTTCAGGTTCTTGAATTCCTTCCACTCGCAACCCTCGTCCTCTTTGGGGTATTGCTTGATGAGATATTGTTGTAATGCTTGTTCTCTTCAAATCTGATTATAAAGCCGTTGCCCACAAGTGCTGTTCTAATCATTCTCACCTAATTATCAGTATTATCCTATACTTTGTGAGTTAATGTATATCTACAATCTAAAAAGGCAAATCAACGAATGCTTCCTCTTCGCAAACGAAACAATTTGGCTCATAGATTTCGCTACGGGCAATGTCCTTTATCTTGGATCGGTAGTTGCCATATACTTTGAAGTTATTAATTTCCTCGCGACGCTTGCGGCTGATTTCAACGAACTCCTGCTCGCGCTCGATACCGAGGTATCGACGGCCTATAAGGTTGGCTGCGATGCCTGTGGTAGAGGAGCCTGCAAACGGGTCAAGCACCCAGCCGTTCTTATCGGTTGATGCGAGAATGATGCGGGTGAGCAAGGCGAGGGGTTTCTGCGTGGGATGCTTGCCGCAGGACTTTTCCCACGGGGCGATGGCGGGCAGTCGCCACACGTCGGTCATTTGCTTGTCATCGTTCAAGTGCTTCATCAACTCGTAGTTGAAATGGTGTGGATGCTTGGCACTCTTCCGTGCCCAGATGATGAACTCGGTCGAGTAAGTAAAGTAGCGGCAGGAGATGTTGGGCGGCGGATTGGTCTTTGCCCATGTTACTACGTTGAGAATCTTAAAGCCCAGTTCGGTGAGACTGTTAGCTACGGAGAAGATGTTGTGATAGGTGCCGGAAATCCAGATGGTTCCGTCCTCCTTCAACTTGTCGCGGCAAAGGCCAATCCAACGTTTGTTGAATTCGTTGATTTCCTTATGGGTGCCGCCCCTGTCCCATTCGCCCTTGTTGACGCTGACGATTTTTCCAGCCTGCACCGATATTCCGTCGTTGGAGAGGAAGTATGGCGGGTCGGCAAATATCATATCGAAATGGAAATTGAACTGCGGGAGCAATTCAAAGGTATCGCCATGAAGGAGGGTGAAGTCACGTGACGCGGAGCGGTAGTAAGGGGTAATCATTCTTTGGGGAGAATTCTGTAACGAGCAGATTTTACAAGGCGTATGCTGTTGTAATCATCCTTGTCTGTAAACTCAAACTGCCAAATGTAGTAAATCTTCTCGTTGTTGATGATACGCTTCTCGAAGAAAAGGGGATACACGGTCTTTCCTGTCTGGTCTTGCCACTGACGATAGGGAAAATATAACTGGCGGATAATGGTATCTGTGTTTGCTGAGTTCTTTGCTTCGATTAGTACGATTTTGTCTTTTCCTTCATAGCCAGCATCCACTTCGGTCTGTACGCTGGAGATTTCGAGCGTAAAGTTGTTGACTTTGCAAGTAAAGGTAGGTGTGTATTTCCTTCCTCGGATAGTCAGAACAAGAGACTCGTCACCCATGAAAGTTCTAATGAGGGAGTTCGCATAGGCATAATCAAGGTGCTGCATTTCTGAGTCACCAACCTCGGAACTTAGAAGTTCAAAATCCAGTTTCTTGTGATAGTCCAGTATAGGCGATGTGATGTCGGGCACATCAATGTACCCTTCGCCTTTGAGAATGTAATAAGATCCGTTGTGCTTGGGCAGGATGAATAGCCCCTTGTCTTTGAAAATCTGTGGACGGCTGCCTCTCTCATCCTGTTTGCAGAGAATACGCACTTCCTTCTCTGCCGTTTTGGTGAATTCCTGACATGCCGCCTTTATTTGGTCTGCTGATAACTCGTAAGGGGCGGAGTCAAAGTCGTGACTATCCATCCCTGTATGCTCAAAAATCTTTTTCCAGGATTTATCGCTTGCCATAATCTTTATATTGTTTCGTTAAATAATTCGTATTCTTCTGTTATTTGTTTTGGTTTAAGTTCCTTCATCTGCTTCGTTGTATAATTTCTGATAAGAAGCTCTGTCAGTTTGCCACGCTTGCTGGCGTTGGCGTTTACCATGCGCGAGGCATAGACGCGCTGGATGTCGAAGCCTTGGTAGATGTCCTCAAAAAACGTGTCGGCGGGGTTTCTGGCCGAGCAGTCGGAGTTCGAGAGCATCCAGCGGACATTCCCTTTGCGATCGAGCATACGGCAAAAGTCGGCGAGAGCTCGCTGACCATCGTCGTTGAAGCTCTCCTTGACGTAACTATTGAAACTGGAGGTTGTGCTTAGAGGACGGTAAGGCGGGTCGAAGTAGAAGAAGGTCTGCTCTGCTTTGTCAATAGCTTTTGCCGTTTCCTTGAAATCCCCGTTGAGAATTTGCACATCGTAGCGGTTCAACAGCTCACTATCCGCGTATATAACTTCCTCATTGCAGATGGTCGGATTGGCATAGCGACCAAATGGGACGTTAAAGAAGCCCTTCGCGTTCTCACGATAGAGACCATTAAAGCATGTGCGGTTGAGGAATATGAGAATAGCGGTTTTGTCGAGGCTGTTTAATACTTCCTCATTGAATCGACGGCGCATTTCGAGGTAGATTTTTTTCCGTTCATCCTCCACTGTAATGTTAAGATATTGTTGTTCGATGTGTTTCAAACGATAGACAAGCCCCTCTGGTTCCTGCTTGATGACTCTGTAGGCTTCCGTCAGATTACGGTTGATGTCGTTAATAACTACTTGCTTGATGTTCATGAAGTTTTGCAGCATATAGAAAAGCATCGCTCCACCACCGACAAAAGGCTCTATATACGTAAATTCCTCCTCATGCAAATCTGTCGGCAATTGTTTCTCAAGTTGCTGGAGAAGCTGCCCCTTTCCACCGACCCATTTAATAAATGGTTTGGCTTGTTCCTTCGTATTTATATGTATCATATATATCTTTTCTACATTTGACTTACCCACTAATTTTCCCGAGTTACCCATTAAGTGTTTTATAGTTACCCACTAACTCAAAAAGAGGGGCGTTCCATTTGACTTTTCCTTTGTCTTTACCAATTCAGTTAGTTTCACATCAAGCAGGTCTGCAATTCTTAGATATGTTTCCATCGTTGGCTGGCAATCATTGGTACAAGACTTTGATACAGTTGTAGGCGCACGCCCCAACTGTTCTGCCAACCACTTATTGGTTCTTTGGTATCCCTCCACGAGACACTCAATTGTCTCGCGGCACCTCCCTTCTCTGCAAGCACGACTTTAATGCGATTAATGTCTTTGTCCATAACGGATTTCTATTGTTCTTGGTACAAAATTACAAATTTTCTCTGAAAGAACACACAAAACGTTCGTATATTTAGTAAATAATCACATTTTAATGTTATTTGGAAAACTTTGGTAACGGAACTGCCTCAATATTCGTCCGAGTTAGTAAGTAAAAGAAAAACGCAAATTAGCGCAAATGGACTAATTTATAACGACTTACACGGAAATCGATGTGATAACTTCCACATTCCTAACTTCCTTGATTTCCTGTGGAATAGTAAGGTCTGGCAACGTCCTGTCCTGCAATGGACGCTTGCCGGAGTAGGAGGAGCTTACCTCAGATAGGGGTTGTACATGAGCTCGTCGGCTATGGTGCTTTGCGGACCGTGGCCGCTGAGCACGAGGGTGTCCTTGGGCAGGTGGGCAACGACATGGTGGAGCGAGTGTTCCATCTGGGGCCAGGAGCCTTCGGCAAAGTCGGTCCGGCCGATGCTCATGCGGAACAGTGTGTCGCCGGTGAAGGCGGTATGCTCCTGAGCGCAGTAGTACAGCACCGAGCCGTGGCTGTGGCCCGGCGTGCTGAGCACCTGAAGGCAGTGTTGACCGAAGCTGACGGTGTCGCCGTCGGCCAACAGACGGCCCGTGGGGGCCGGTTGCTGCGGCAGCTCGACGCCGAAGATGTCGTGAGCCTGGCGCCCGAGGTGTTCCACCAGCTCGCGGTCGTCGCTGTGCACTTCGACCTTCAGGCCGTACTTCTCGTACACGAGGGCATTGCCGAAGTTATGGTCCAGATGGCCATGGGTGGCCAGCAGGTGGACGGGTTTCAGACGCTGGGTGCTGATGTAATCGAGCAGCGCATCCTGCTCGTTCTCCCAGAATACGCCGCAGTCGATGATGATACACTCCTGGCTTGAGTCGCTTACCACGTAGCAGTTCTCCTGTAGCGGGTTACACACAAAACGCTTAACGGTCCACATCTTGTCTTATATTGGTAGGTAGATACAGTATTTCTGCTTGAACCACTCCTCCTGGAAACAGGTGCTGAGGTCGGTGGTCTGCACGATGCGGCGGAAGGGCTGCAGCTCGGCCTGAAGGTCACCGCCCTTCAGACACAGGATGCCGTTTGGCAGGGCGTTGTGGTGCTGCTTCGAAATGTTCTTGCGCACTATCTTGACCAGGTCGGGAAGGGGCATTACAGCACGACTCACGACAAAGTCGAACAGCTCTCTCTCCTCCTCGCCGCGCAGGTGCTGCGCGGTGCAGTTGCTGAGTCCGATGGACTGGCACACCTCCTGCGCCACGCGGATCTTCTTGCCCGTGCCGTCAATAAGCTTGAACGAGCAGTCGGGAAACAGGATGGCCAGCGGAATGCCGGGGAAGCCGCCTCCGGTGCCAAAGTCGAGGATGCGGGTGCCGGCACGGAAGTTAAGCACACGCGCAATGGACATGGAGTGCAGCACGTGGTGTTCGTACAGGTTGTCGATGTCCTTACGCGAGATAACGTTGATTTTCGAGTTCCAGTCGCGGTACAGCTCGTCGAGCATGCCGAACTGGCGCTGCTGCACAGCGGTCAGCTGTGGAAAGTACTTGAGAATTTGCTCCATATCGGGGGCAAAGGTAATAAGATTTTTGGATATTTCAAAAGAAATGCGTACCTTTGCAGCCAATTTATGGAAAAGAAGAGCGAGATGAAAGCAGCTTTGTTCGATTTGGACGGCGTAGTCTTCGATACCGAGCCTCAGTACACCGTGTTCTGGGGCGAGCAGTGTCGCGAGTTCCACCCGGAGCATCCCGGGCTGGAGCAGGAAATCAAGGGACAGACGCTGGTGCAGATATACGATGCATGGTTCTCGGGACCCCTGGCCGACAAGCAGCCTCTGATAACCGGGCGGCTGGACCGTTACGAGCAGCAGATGAGCTACGACTACGTGGAGGCCTTTCCGGAGTACATCCGTCTGCTGCGCCAGCAGGGCGTGAGGACGGCCGTGGTGACCAGCTCGAACAAGGTGAAGATGGAGGCGGTCTACAGGAAGCATCCCGAGTTCAAGGGGATGTTTGATGTGATACTGACCTCTGAGGACTTCTCGGCCTCGAAGCCCGATCCCGACTGCTACCTGAAGGCCGCAGCCCGGCTGAACGTCGGCCGGGAGCACTGCGTGGTGTTCGAGGACTCGTTCAACGGCCTGTGCTCGGGCCGGGCTGCCGGCATGTACGTGGTAGGACTGGCCACGACGAACCCTGCCGACAGCATACGGCCGCTGTGTGACGAAGTAATTAACAACTATATAGATTATGTCAGGATACTTAGTAAGTGACAACCGCAAGGTGACTACCCACCGGTTGACAGAGATGAAGCAGAAGGGTGAGAAGATTTCTATGCTCACCTCGTACGATTTTACCATGGCCGGACTGGTAGACAAGGCCGGCGTTGACGTCATTCTGGTGGGCGACTCGGCCTCGAACGTGATGGCCGGCAACCAGACGACGCTGCCCATGACCGTGGACCACATGATATACCACGCACGTTCCGTGGTGCGGGCCGTCAGCCGTGCGCTGGTGATATGCGACATGCCCTTCGGCTCGTACCAGGTGAACGCCGCAGAGGGCGTCACCAATGCCATTCGCATTATGAAGGAGAGCGGGTGCGACGCCCTGAAGATGGAAGGAGGCGAGGAAATACTGGACACCGTGAAGCGCATACTGGATGCCGGCATCCCCGTGATGGGACATCTGGGACTGACACCGCAGAGCATTAATAAGTTCGGCACCTACGCAGTGCGTGCCAAAGAGCAGGCCGAGGCCGACAAGCTGATGCACGACGCGCAGCTGCTGGACGAGGCAGGATGTTTCGGCATCACCCTGGAGAAGGTGCCTGCCGCGTTGGCTGCCGAGGTTACCAAGAACGTAAAATGTCCGACCATCGGCATCGGTGCCGGCAACGGTACCGACGGACAGGTGCTCGTGGTGGCCGACATGCTGGGAATGACACAGGGCTTCTCGCCACGCTTCCTGCGCCGCTATGCAGACCTCTGCACGGTGATTACCGACGCCGTGGGCCACTATGTGGAGGACGTAAAGAGCGGAGACTTCCCTAACGTTAACGAGTCGTATTAGTGAACACGCAGAACACTCCTGTACACATAAGGCTGTGGCACCATGAGTTCTGGCTGCTGGTGGTGGCGAACCTGCTGCTTACCATGTCGGTATACATACTGCTGCCAGTGCTGCCACAGTGGCTGATGACGACCGAGAACTTCTCGCCGGAAGAGACGGGACTCTCGATGGGCATCTTCGGCGTGGGGCTCTATCTGCTCGGGTCGCAGTGCTCGTGGCTGGTACAGCGCTACAGACGCAACGTGGTGTGTATATGGGCCGTACTGGCGCTGGCGCTTGACGTGGCACTGCTGTGGTATTTAGAAAGCCTGCGCTCGGAGTTTGTCGAGCTGTGGGTCATGCTGCTGCACAGACTGCTTCTGGGAGCAGCCTTCGGACTGGCACAGATGGTGCTGTCGTCCACGCTCATCATAGATACCTGCGAGTCGTACCAGCGAACAGAGGCTAACCACAGCGCGGCTTGGTTCTCGCGCTTTGCGCTGTCACTGGGACCTCTGGTAGGACTGATGACCTATGAGCAGACAGACTTCAAAAGGGTAGCGTGGGTGTCCATGGCGTGCGCACTGCTCGCGGTGCTGCTCATCAGACGGGTGGACTTCCCGTTCCGGGCACCGGAGGAAGGGGTGCATGTGGCTTCGCTCGACCGGTTCCTGCTGCCTCATGGCTTCGTGCTGTTCTACAACCTGTTGCTGGTAAGTACGGTGATGGGCATGGTGCTGTCGCTACAGCTAAGGCCTGTGTTCTACGGGCTGCTGATGGGCGGATTCCTCCTGGCTCTGCTGGCACAGCGCTTTGTGTACCGCGACGCCGAGCTGAAGAGCGAGGTGGTGAGCGGACTGATCCTTGCCATCGCAGCACTGATGGTAATGCTGGCCTATCCCGCCAGTCCTGTGGCGCCTATACTCCTGGGCCTGGGTATGGGAATTGTGAGTGCCCGATTCCTTTTGTTTTTTATCAAGCTGAGCCGGCACTGCCAGCGAGGCACCTCGCAGAGCACTTTCTTCCTGGGGTGGGAAACAGGGCTGGCCTTGGGGTTGTGTGTGGGCTATGCACTGTTCTACGGGCAGCGTGACCTGCTGCTTTACGCGGCGCTGCTGCTGACCGCCGCAGCACTGCTGATGTACCATCTGTTTACGCACGGGTGGTTCATGCGCAACAAGAACCGCTGAGTGTTTTCCTTTATCGCAAGGGACGGCAGAAGGCCGCGTAGGGACAGGTGCGGCAGGTACGTACGTCCTGGGTGGGACGGAACGGCTGGTCGGTGGAGAATATCTCGCGCACCTTTTCCTCCAACAGCTCGTTGAAGCGGGCGGTATGGTCGGCTATGTCGTGAATGGGCTCTTTGCCAAAGCACAGCGTAGGGTCGTAGTCGATGCCCGCTGCATGCTGTATGAAGAGCAGGGCAGGGACGACCCTTCGGGCCTTGGCGCCTTGCTGGCGGCTGACAATGTCGGCATAGACGAAGGTCTGCAGGTAGTAGTCTGAGTGTTCGTGAATGTTCTCCGGCAGGAAGATGGCGTCGACGTCAGGGAATGGCTTCAGACGCCTGCTGCCGGTCTTGTAGTCGACGACGCGGATGGTGCCGTCGCTCATCATGTCAAGGCGGTCGATGAAGCCTCCTATTCTCATTGGTGAGGAGCCGGCCGTGAGGGCAGGAAGGCTGCGCCAGACGTAATGCTCAAGCCCGAGGATGGTGAAGGGAACGAGGCGCAGGTCTATCTGAAGCAGCTGACGCAGGTAGTGGATGATGACCTCGCGGTTGATGAGGTGCAGACCGCTGCGCGGTGCGAAAGGCATTTCCTGATGGAAGGCCTCGTCGACGGCGCGTTCTATCTCTACTTTCGATTTCAGCAGGTGGCTTAATACCTCGCGGGTGATGTCTCTGGGCAGCTGTTGATAGATGATGTCGGCTGCTTTATGGAAGATGTTGCCAAAGATGCGGTTGTCCAGCTCCTGCTCGTCGCCGGGGAGGTCGGGTTCGCGGATGTCGGCAGCATAGCAGTAGTAGAACTGCAGGGGGCACCGCAGGTACTTGTTGATGGCCGAGGGTGACAGCAGCGAGTCGGCCTGCATGAAGTGTTCGCCCAGTGCCTGCATGACGCGTGGCGTCTTCTCAATAGGCTCAGGGTGCCACCAGCTTATCTCCTGGCCGGCCAGCAGCGTGTGCCGGCCAATGGGATGGTCGCTTTCTACCAGCAGCTGTAGCATGAAACGGCTCATCTCGCCCCGCTGGCCGTCCTCGGTAGCGTTGTTGTAGAGGATGGTGATGTCGGCGGCACGTTGCAGCAGGCGGTGGAAGTAGTAGGCGTAGATGCCGACCTTGTTCTCGACAGTGGTCAGCTCGTAGGCATGGCGTATGCTGTGGGGAATGAAGGAGCTGTCGTTGACGCCACGGGGCATATTGCCCTCGTTGCACGACAGCAGCAGGACGTGGTCGAAGTCGAGATTACGGGTCTCGAGCACGCCCATGACTTGTATGCCTTCGGCAGGCTCGCCATGGAAGGGTATGGTGGTCTGTTGCATCAGCTGGTTCGTCAGTCGCTGCAGTGTGTTGTTGTCGACTTGCAGGTCGCCGCTCTTGTACAGCGAGCAGAGACGGTTGATGAGGGTGTAGGCCCGGAAGAGCGACTCCTGGAACAGAGGGTCGTCGGTGTCGTCTTTGCCTTGCCGGGCTATCTTGCGCAGGAGTGCTGCCAACGAGTCGAGCGGTGTGGGCTGTTGCCAGGTGCTTGTCACGTCGTCGGCGATATACTTCGTGTACGGATGGCGCTGGAAGATGCGGAGCAGACGAGGTGTGCGCCCCTGTAGCAGCAGGTCGAACCATTGCTGGATGAAGGAGGCGACGGGCGTCAGGGCCAGCGGGTAGCCTGTGGTGACGTTGACCTTATCAACCTCGCCGGGCAGACAGTGGATGACGACGGGGAGGAGGGCTTCGTTGCAGAGTACGATGGCCGTGCGGCGGCCGGACTGGTAGCGCTGCTCCTCGCGGAGCCAGTTGCTGACGTATCGTGCTTGAATGTTCTCCGTGGGGGCCGAGATGTAGCTGATGTGCTTGGGGCGTGCAAAGTTGCGATAGATGTCGTCGGACTGCACGTCCAGCTCGTTAGGGAAGTACTGAAGATAGCGGCTGATGTACTGGCCTGCTTCCTGATGGTGCAGGTAGTAATGGTCGAAGTCCCAGTAGAAGTGTGCCTTCCCTTCTTTCTGCAGGTGGGCGAAGAGTTGCTGCTCGACCTTCTGCAGCAGGTTGAAGCCAACGAAGAGATAGTGGTCGTATGGAAAGACTGGCGTGGCGTCGGTATCGTGGGTCGTATTGCCAATGAGATTGACACGGCTGACGACCTGACGGTAGAGGGCTCCCTCGTAGGCCAGCCCTTGCGAGGCCAGGCGCCGGTTAAAGTCATGGTAGATGTCGGCAAAGTGGCTCCAAAGGCGCAGAAAGCGTTCTTTCAGCTCGCTGTTGTGCTCTTCGGAGAAGTTGCTGAAGAAGCGGCGTATCATCTGGCGCTGTTCGTCGGTGAGGTAGGAGATGTCGTCCAGCTCGTGGATGTCACGCAGGTTGGCAAAGACACGGTCGGCGTCGGCCATGTTCTTGTCGATGTCGTCGAAGTCTGTGAGCAGCAGCTGTCCCCAGCCGTAGAACTTGTCTAAGGTCTCGGTAGAACCTGTTTGCTGGCAGAACGACTGATAGAGGTCGCAGACTTGCTTGATGGGGTCGGCCACCTGTAGCTTAGACTGCTGGCGGAAAAGCTCGCTGATGGTGATATAGGCGGGGCTCCATAGCGGCCGGCCGGCATGGCGGGCCAGATGCTCGTTGAGAAACAGCGAGGCGCGCTTGTTGGGGAATACCACGGCCACATGCGAGAGATTGGTGCCGTACTTGCTGATGATGTCTTCGGCGACGTATGCTAAGAATTCTTTCATTCCTTACTGATGTGAACTATGGACTAAGTACTTTGAACCTCCTCTATCTTATTGCTATAGACGTACCATAGCCATCCCTTTACATTGGGCATTCCCATGGAGCGGAGCAGGTGCATGTATTCGCGTACCTGGTCGTGATACTCGTCGCGGGGGTGCCCGAACTTGAAGTCTACGACGTGTGTCTCGCGTCCGTCGGTCATGACACGGTCAGGACGACGTTCTTTCATGGCTCCCTGTTCAAAGGTGAGAATGGAGCATTCGTTGAACAGTTGCCAGCGGTCAGAGAACCAATCGCTGACGCGCCGGTCTTCAAGTCGCTTGCGTAGAAGACCGGTTATCTTCTCGCTCGTCACCTCGTCGTCGTAAAGGACGCCGTCTTGCTGGAGCTGCTGCAGGGCTTGCTGAATGTCGGCACGGGTACGGATGGTGGAGAAGATGTTGTGGAGCACGCTGCCTATCTTGATATAGCTGAGGGTGGTGCCTTCGTCTTCGCCCTCGACGAAGTCGCGGCTTTTGTTGCTCTGACGGAAGGACGTCTTGACGGCAAAGGTCTCTAAGGTGATGGGCTTGGGGGTGACGGGCTGCAGGAACACGTTCTCGCTTTGCTTTGACGATGATTGCTGTCCGCCGGTAGAGACGTTTAGTTGGCCGAAGGTATAGGAAAGGGGGACTTCTTCGTCTTCCTGACCCTCAAGGATGCCTCCGTCGAGGCGTAGCTGCGGCAAGACGCTCTCGATGAGCTCAGAGCGGCTATTGGCAGCGTGGCGCTGGCCGATGACGTACAGGCTCTGGCAGGCTCGTGTGAAAGCCACGTAGAGCAGGTTCAGGTTGTCTACGGTGTTCTGCAGGTGTTCGTCCAGATAATGGGCCTCGTAGATGGTGCCCATCATCTGCTTCTGGCTGTAGTCTATAGGTACGATAGGAAGCGCATCGTAGGGAGATTCGGTAGGCTGGCACCATAGAATGTCGTTGTGTTCGAGCCGCCAGTCGCAATAAGGGATGATGACGTGGTCGAATTCCAGACCTTTACTCTTGTGGATGGATAGGATGCGGATGCCTTCGGTGGTGCTGCCCTGGATGGTCTTGCTACAGAGTGTCTCCTCCCATTCGGAGATGAAGGCGTCGATGTCGGTACTGTTGTCCTGGCAGAACAGGTTGAGCTGGTCGTAGAAGGCGCAGACATAAGCACTTTGCTCGTTCAGCCGGTCAAGCTGGAAGATGGTGTAGAGACGTTCGGTGAGTTCGTAAAGGGGTAGCCGCAAAAGGTCCGTGGTGTGCTGAATATATGCTTCGGGCAGCAGGTCGTCGAGGAGCTGGTCCTTGATGAGCAGCTCGTTATCGGGTAATGTGTTGTCGAGAACAGCGTACTGGTAAAGCTTGACAATGGTGGCCTTGGACAGCTTGTCGTCAGGGTGGGTAAGCAGGTGAAGGGCTTGGATGAGCAGGCTTACCGATACCGAGGCGTCCAGACGGAAGGCTTCGTCGCTGACGATATGCAGGTCTGGACGGTGGACGGAAAAATGGTCGGCAATGAGCGGAATGTACTTGTTGTTACGGACGAGGATGGCGATGCGGCTTGGACTGATGCCTTGTTGCAGGAGACGGTCGATGGTCGCGGTGATTTGCTGGAGCATTGCTTCCTGATAGTCCTTCTTAGGAAGCAGCAGGATGCTGACAAAGCCTTGGGACGGACGCTGCTGGGGTATCTTCTGGCAGACGTCAGCATAAGCATGGCGCAATGCTTCGGCACCAAGGGGGGATTCCTCGTGTTGGGCGTTGTACTCCTGTTGGGCTGCCTCGGTGAAGAAGGCATTATTGAACTCGATAATGTGACGCTCGGAGCGGTAGTTGGTCTCAAGGGGACGGATGTCTATCATCTTGTCTGCATGGGGAAACTCCTTGTCGATGGCGTTAAGCAGCC
>Ga0247608_10005887_pt1 | contig 13106 bp, 9 predicted proteins | sample 176DNAGHGlowgp2_FD_193490 | JGI IMG/M metagenome (GOLD analysis project Ga0247608, IMG submission 193490) | Sheep rumen microbial communities from Palmerston North, Manawatu-Wanganui, New Zealand - 1766 DNA GHGlow gp2 | ecosystem: Host-associated > Mammals > Digestive system > Stomach > Rumen ... | reverse complement strand
GGGGTTCTCACACAGGTGATGGCCTCACGGTCGAAGTGATCCTTATGCTCATGGGTGATGAGGATAATGTTGGCCTTGGGAAACTGGTTGTAGTCTGTCGTGGGTTGTACACCGAATCCTACGGGGTCAATCTGGATTTCCGTACCGTTGTAGTTGATTTCCATACTGGCGTGCTTGATGCACGTAATCGTTACCTTTTTGCCGCTTTTGGTGGTGAATTCATCCACCTTCTGGGCAGCTTGGCAGCAGATGAATGTCATTACTGCTGCGCCGATCAAAAACAATTTCTTCATATCTGGTTATCTGTTTAATTTGACGATGAAACGAGCACCATTCTTATAGGTAGTGTCGAGATTAACGGTGCCCCCCAATTTGTTGACAATCATCCTGCAAAGCGGCAATCCGAGACCCAGACCTTCCTTGAATGTATCGAGTTTGACAAAGCGTTCGAAGATGGCCTCTGCTTCTTTTTCAGGGATGCCGATGCCTGTGTCCTCTACAGTCAGTATGACCTGCTCATCATTGGCTTCAGCCATCAGAGTGACAGCACCTTCCTTGGTGTATTTGCAGGCATTGTCGAACAGCAGGCTAAGGACGCGCTTGAACATGCCATCGTTGGTCTGCAGACAGAAACTGTCGTCGAGGCTACTCTCAAATTTCAGTTTGACATGATCCTTGCTGACCTTGTATTCATTTTCCTGCAGGAAGTCGCGTATCAGGTCGTTCACCTCTACGTTATCCTCCTTTACGACTTGGCTTGGGGTGCTCTCGTTGAGTGAGAGTTCCAGTATCTCATCGATGAGTGAGGTAATGAGCTGGGTGTTCTTCTGCATCATCTGTGCAATATGGAGCCGCTCTTCGGGACCTTTCACGAGTTCAGGATCGGCGAGAACCTGCGAAAAGCCACTGATGATGTTCAGCGGGGTGCGCACCTCATGGGTAACGTTCTGGATGAAGGCCGACTTTATCTTGTCTGACTCCAGTGCGTGGTCGTAGGCTTTCTTCAATTGGCGCATGTGACGGCGACGGGAGAAAACAATATATGACAGTGCCGCTACGAGCAGTCCTAACAGTATGATTCCTATGAGAAGGACGATGCTTCTGGTGCGGGCTTCTTTCCGCTCGATGTCGTGAAGTGTGAGTTGTTCGCGGACACCGGCCATACTATTGATCAGGACAACATTATTGGTGGAGTCTTTGACTTCAGTCTCTTTGTGAAGTGCTTGATAGGCCTCCTTCCATCTGCCTGCCATCTCATAAATCTTGGTGATGGCCTCGCCGCTATCTGCACTTAATTCCTTCTTGGCCAGTTCAACGGCCTCATCGGTCTTGCCCATACAAGCGAGGTGATACACCTCTACCGTTCTGCCATGAACAGACGACTTCCCCTCTTCCACACCTTTCAGGTAGGCTTTATAACCCTCCAGGAATTTCTCAATATCGCCACCATTGAAGAAACTGAGCGTTTCGCGCGTTTCTATATCGAACAAGCGTTCCGGCGTATATTTCTTGGCGATCTCCTTGGCTTTTTCCAGAAGTCGCCGGGCTTCTGCAGGGTCGTCGCCATACTCTACATTGACGAGGTTCATGTAGATGGGCGGCATGCTCTCATAGTAGCCGTATTTCTCCATCTCACTGAGCACATAGCGGAAGTTGCGCTTGGCCGCCTCCTTGTTGCCGCAATAACGGTTCAGATGACCTAACATGTTATAGGCCATATACATCTCCTTTTCCCTCTTTTTGTCGCGCAGTTCCATAGAGAGATTGCGGGCCAGGACGTAGGCCTCGTAAATCTTCTGACGGTTCAGCTGGAAGATGATCGCATTGCATCGCTGGGTATAGTATTCATGCAGGTCATCCTGTCGCAGGAGATAGTCCTCAAGTTTTGAAAGGGCAGGGAAGAAACGTGCACTGTCTGCATCGTTGAAGGAGCGGTATACAGAATCTTTCAGTGCAAGATATTCAGTCGACTGCTTGTAATCGTCAGCAGCCTCTGTCTGACCGGTAGTTAGTAGCATGGTCAGTGCCAAAAGGAGATATTTCGAACTCATCGATACGGTTTCAGTGATTTTTGTGGCAAAGATACAAAAAATAATGGAACTACAAAAATATAGAGCAATTTTTTTTGTTTGTTTGGAAAATATCTGCTATCTTTGCACCTATGGAAATACTACCGATAGCCTATTTTCGTTCGCCGTTGAAGTCGAAGTTCGGCATTCCCCGACAGAGTGGCCTTGCGGAGAATCTCACAGGCAGCATCGTCTTTGAACCGCCCTACCGCCATATGGAAGCCCTGCGTGGTATCGAAGATTTCGACTATCTGTGGCTCATCTGGGAGTTCTCTGCAACCCCCCAACACCTAAACCTCACCGTCCGTCCCCCGCGATTGGGAGGCAATATGAGAATGGGGGTCTTTGCCACACGGTCTCCTTTCCGACCCAATCATCTTGGCTTGTCGTGTGTGCGTTTCGACAGAATAGAAGACCATCCGAATCTGGGGCCTGTAATCTACGTGAAGGGAGCCGACCTGATGGATGGCACACCTATTTATGATATCAAGCCCTACGTGGTTTATGCTGATAGTCATCCTGATGCCAGAAGTGGTTTCGTGGATCAGACGGCTTGGAAGTCGTTAGAGGTAGAGATACCTGAAAATCTTGGTAGCCTTTTCTCCCCATCAGATCTGGAAACCTTGCGCCAGACACTCTCCTTAGATCCGCGTCCCTCCTATCATGACGATGCCAAACGCATCTACGGCATGCCTTTCGGCGATTATGATGTACGGTTTCAGGTGGAAGGTGGAATCGTCAGGGTCGTAGAATGTAATCATCTGTAAACTAGAAACCGTCAACTGTCAACTAAAAACTCTCTCCCATCTCCCTATCGAGTCTTCCTCGCCAAAGATACTTCCTGGTCTCATGAACAATAATACCACTGAGGCATAGCAATGAAATCAAGTTAGGAATAGCCATCAGGGCATTCATACAGTCAGCCAGATTCCAGACAATAGCCAAGTTGACGACACTGCCGATTAATACGGCAGCAATATAGATTACTCTGTAGACGAGAACCCACTTCCTGCCTTTCAGATATTCCACAGCCCGTTCACCATAATAACACCATCCCAAGATGGTTGAAAAAGCGAAAGTCAGCAGGCCAAAGGTGAGCAGGGGCGTCCCGATGACAGGAATCTTAGAGAACGCAGCCTTTGTAAGTGTAGCACCATTCTCATAGCTGATGTCGGGATAGGCGATGATACTGCTCACAATAACCATTCCTGTCAGGGCGCAGATGACGACCGTATCCCAGAAGGTGCCACTGGAGGAAACAAGTGCCTGACGAACGGGATTACGTGTCTGAGCTGCTGCGGCAACGATGGGCGCAGAACCGAGACCAGATTCATTGGAGAACAATCCTCGTGCTATACCGAAGCGGGCTGCCATCATGACGGTGGTGCCGATAAAACCACCACCTGCAGCCTGGGGACTGAAAGCTGAGACGACGATCAGTTTCAAAGCAGGCCACAGATAGTCTGCATTCAGACAAAGGATAATGATACAACCGATGACATAAAAGAACGCCATAAAAGGAACCAACATACCACATACGCGGGCAATGCTTTTTACACCTCCCAAGACCACAGCACCTGTCATCAGGCAGACAAAGGTGCCTGTGATATAAGGTGAAATACCGTAGGTTTCGAAGGTCAGGGTGGCGATGGCGTTGGCTTGTACGGTATTACCGATGCCGAAGGAGGCGCAGGCGGTAAAGATGGCAAACAAAATGGCAAGCCATTTCCAACCGAGACCACGTTCTAAGGCATACATAGGCCCCCCCAGCATTTTTCCTTCAGCTGTCTTCGTGCGGTATTTGATGGCCAATAGTCCTTCTGCATATTTTGTGGAGATGCCAAAAACACCCGTCAGCCAGCACCACAAAACGGCACCAGGTCCGCCTAAGGCAACAGCTGTGGCCACACCGATGATGTTGCCTGTTCCGATAGTGGCAGCCAAAGCGGTGGCCAGCGATCTGAATTGGGACACATCACCGCTTGCATTCGGATCGCGCTTCACAGAGAGTCGTATCGCTGTGAAAATCTTACGCTGCGGGAATCGTAGGATGATGGTCAGATAAATATGTGTACCTAATAATAGGATAATCATTGGCCATCCCCATAACCAACCGCTTATTTCTTCCAATATTTGATTAAGCCAGTCCATTTTTGTGTCGATATTATTTCTCGAATTGAATGTCTATGTTCTTATATCCCATTGAGCGTAACAGTTTCTTAAAACTTTCACGGGCATTGTCTTCTGCCGTGTTGAGGTTGGCGGTTGTCAGACAATGGGCTATCATCTTCCTGTAGGCGCGCTTGTACAGGGCTTCACGATCCTCGGCCTTCCAGGTCCCACTCTCAAAGAACGACTTGGTGCGGGCCTCATCGATAAAGTCACGGTCTAAAAGTCCCACCTTGGGTAATGTCAGGAAGAGGGTGTCATTCCGTTGCCGTATCCATTTTGGCTTCACTTGTTTCATATTAACACCTAGGCGCAATGTGCCATAATAGATACGTACCAATTGGTCGTCGCTGAAGAGACGTTTACGGGTGGTGTCCACCAATTCCTCTGTACTGATACTCAAAAACTCCCATTCCCCAACGGCTTTGATACTCTCTATCTGTGTTGGTGTGAGCCCGATACTGTCGTCTGAACCCATCTCCAGACGGGCATCGCCCAAGGAACGATATACCCATACTGCTAACAGGATAACTGCTATGATGGCGGCAGCAACGGTGATGCTTCGGATGTTCTCTATCGTTTTTCTCATGGGATAATCTCTAATAGTTTCTTCAAATCTTCAACACCGTACTGCTTACGGTAAGCAATGGTGATGTTCTCTTCCTGATAGCCTAATTCCGTTAGCATCGGCACTAGGATGCGGGCTGAGTTCTCGCGGGCTATCTCGAAGATTCCTAATTGCGGAATGCTCTGGATGATGGCTGCTCGTCCTTGCTGTTCATAATTGGCCATTTCGGCATCGCTGAAGTGGGCACGCGAGAGGGCTACATATTCGCGAATCTCCTTTTGGTTGATTTTTGAACTGGTCATCACCACTTTTGGCTCTGGCAATAGGATGGTGATCTTGTCGCCAGAACGCTCGACATTCTTCTCTGAGAATTGGCTGAAATCAATATAAGCCTTAAGAGTAGCATCCATAGGGATCGCAATCTTCCGCTCGCCCAAGGGAACCTTGAAGTTGAAGTCTTTTTGCAGCAGACTGCCTTTCAATCGGATGACATCGTCATGGGTCACAATCTTATGGACCTTTACCTCAGCTGTATAAAGTCGTGAACATTTCTGTATCTGCGTAATCAGCATCGGCAATGTGTCGGTAGCCTGATAAACACCGTTTTCGTCTGCTTTCTCACCCTTGCAGGCACAGAGTGTCCAAAGGAGAATGGGCAATATGTAGATGATTCTTTTCATGTTCGTTGGTAAATGATGGGCAAAGATAATAAAAAAATGGCGTTTTGCTGAAAGTCATGGCGATTTTTTTTATTTCAATTAAACTTTTTTGCCGTTTTGGTGTCAAATAGATAGTTGCAAATCAAAATAATTAGTTAGAAACATTAAAAATTTAAAGTAACATGAAACGATTCGTAATGATTATGACCGCTGCTGTACTGATGGGTACAACTGCAATGGCACAAGGTAACAACGGACAACGTCCACAGTTTGACAGAACAGAGATGATCAAGCAGCGCACAGACGCTATGGTTGAGAAGTACAAGCTTGATGCTGATCAGGCCAAGAAGCTTCTGGAGTTGAATACCAAGAATGCTGAGACGATGGGTCCTGGCATGGGTATGGGCCGTATGGGCGGTGGCCGTCCTGGTGGTATGGGTGGCCGTCGTGGCGGTGGTCAGGCAGGTCAGGGTGGTCAAGGCGCTCCCCAGATGGGTGGCGGTGGCTTCCAGATGACTGAGGAGCAGCGTGCTCAGTTCGAGGAGATGCGTAAGCAGAGAGAAGAGAACCAGAAGAAATACGATGCCGAGTTGGAGAAAATCCTGACCCCAGAGCAGTTCAAGAGCTATCAGAAGGATATGGAGGAGCAGCGCGCACAGCGTGGTCGCCGCGGCATGGGCGGCCCTGGTGGCGGTGGTTTTGGCGGTAGAAACTAAAAAAGAAGTCAAAAATATTTGGTTGTTTAGTAAGAAAGCACTATCTTTGCAGCTGAATCATTAAACCAAAAGTAATGAAGAAGCTCGTAAAGATAGTGTTTTTTTGTATGTTGGCCATGCTCGTTGTCAGCTGTAGTGAAAAAAAGAAGCATGACGATATTATAGCTCCGAAGGCCGAGAAACCTAAGTTGCAGGCTCCCGTTCGTATGCAGGACTATAATCAAACGACAGACGTGAAGTGGCTGAACAAGAATTATCAGGTGGTAGTGAATCGTACACCTGACGACAGTCTCCGTATGGTTAAGGATGAAACAGGACAGAAATACGTGGACAATCGTATTTCGTTGCGCATTATCCGTGCCGATGGTAGTGTCTTCTTCAGCAAGTCGTTCACCAAAGCTGCATTTGAGAGCCTTTTGAATGACGATTATCGCAAAACGGGTATTTTGGAAGGCTTGGTTTTCGATAAGGTGGAGGGAAATAATCTTTTCTTTGCTGCCAGCGTCTGCCATCCCCAAACTGATGAATATATCCCGATGGTCGTGTCGGTGAGCAATCTAGGTGATGTAGGCATCAAGTTGGATAATCAGTTGGATACAAACGGAGGAAATCCAGAGGACGATGATGACGAATGAGAAAGGACAGATCACGTTTGATAGTTTCATTCGTGGAGCCATCGGTGTTCTGATACTGGTGGGCATCGTGATGTTGTTGAACAGACTGAGTAATGTGCTCGTTCCGTTCTTTCTGGCCTGGCTGATTGCCTATATATTGTTCCCTTTGGTGAAATTCTTCCAATACCGCTGTCGGATGAAATACCGCGTATTTGGCATCCTTAGTGCCTTTCTGGTTACAGGTGCTATACTGACAGTCGTTTTCTGGCTGATGATTCCGCCGATGGTAGAAGAGAGTCTGAGGGTAAAAGATTTGTTGGTGGCGTATGTGACCAACAATGAGACGATGAGTAACATCCCAAGAATGATACAGGAATACGTTCGGGATCATCTCAGCGCTGAACAGATACAGGCCATTGTGACTCAAGATGGTTTCTTGGAGGGTATTAAGGTCACGCTCCCTAAACTATGGGATGTCATCACACAGTCTATCAGCATCGTTTCGAGTGTGTTTACGCTGACAATGGTAGCTCTCTATACCTTTTTAATATTATTGGATTATGAGGATATCAATCGTGGATGGCCTAATCTGTTGCCGCAGCGTTATCGTGCTTTTGCGATGCAATTGGTCAGCGATGTAGAGGTCAGTATGAACAAATATTTCCGTGGTCAAGCCTTGGTGGCATTGTGTGTGGGTATCCTGTTCAGCATCGGTTTCCTGATTATCGATTTCCCCATTGCTGTGGGTTTGGGCATGTTTATTGGCTTGCTTAATATGGTGCCTTATCTGCAACTGATAGGATTTGTGCCGGCTATCCTCCTCGCAATTGTGAAGGCTGCTGATACAGGTCAGAACTTCTGGTTTATTATGCTGTTGGTGCTCATCGTATTTGCTGTGGTGCAGATCATTCAGGACACCTTCCTTACACCGAAGATTATGGGTCATGTTACGGGCCTCCATTCGGCCATCATTCTGTTGTCGCTTTCTATTTGGGGCTCATTGCTGGGTATTTTGGGTATGATTATTGCCCTGCCGCTCACCACATTGAGCATCAACTATTATCAAAAGTTTGTTATCAGGAAAGAGAAGTTGGCAGAAGAAATAGTACCTCAGGAATCCTCTGAATCTTAACAAAGTTAAAATAACGACCATTCGTATCAAAAAACCGCAATTGTAATCATAAAAAAAACACAAAAGCATAGTCGGGAGGCATAACCTTCCGACTTTATTATTATCTTTGTAATCGAATTTATGAATAATCAATCAGAACTTAGTTTATTATCAACTTTATATTCAACCAACTAATTTATTTATGTACTACTATCAAAAATTCCTTTCTGCCATGTGTGCAGGTGTGTTGATGTTTGGTGCATCTTCTATTCCTGTTCGTGTGATGGCAACAGATGCAGTCGCCCAAGCGCAGACTGCTGTACAGGTAAAGGGCGTAGTCCTCGACTCTAATGGAGAACCCATCATGGGGGCTGCTGTCATTGAAGTGGGTACTCAAGGCAATGGAACGGTGACAGGAGCTGACGGCTCATTCACCTTATCGATTACCCGGGGTGCCAAGATCAGAATCTCTTATGTTGGCTACAAGACCGTCACTATGACGCCTGTGGCAGGTAGAACGACCAACATCACCCTCGAAGAAGAATCCGAGATGCTGAACGATGTGGTGGTCGTTGGTTATGGTACCCAGCAGAAGAAACTCGTGACGGGTGCAACGACGCATGTGACCTCTGAGAACATTGAGGCCGTCAATGCTGTTGATGCCTTCGGTGCTTTGCAGAGTTTGGCTTCTGGTATGAACATTGTGATGAGTTCCGGACAGCCTGGTGAGGGTTACAAGGTAACGATCCGTGGTATGGGTACTGCCGGTTCCAACACCCCGCTCTATGTAGTCGACGGTGTGCCCGGTGCCAATATCGAAGACCTCTCTCCGAACGACATCGAGAGCATCGACATCCTGAAGGATGCTGCTTCCAGCGCCATCTACGGTGCCCGTGCTTCTAACGGCGTCATTCTCGTGACCACCAAGAAAGGTAAGGTTGGACGTCTGCAGGTGTCTTTCGACGGCTATATCGGTTGGCAGAATCCAAATACCAACGACGTGACACCTTTGAATGCCAAGCAGTATATGGAAATCAACGATTTGGCCTACACCATCCAGGGCGTTGCTACCTACGATTGGGCTACATTGATTCCCAAGCAGTACGCACAGATCATGAACGGCACCTGGAATGGTACCAATTGGTTGGAGGAGACCACCATCGACAATGCGCCGATGCACAATGCCTCCCTCACCATCTCAGGTGGTAACGACCAGTCGCGTTTTGCCCTTGGTTTCACGAAATACCACCAGACAGGTACGCTGGGTGCTCCTGCCGATCCGAAGTTCGACCGTTATACCGTTCGTATGAATTCCGATTATTCTCTGATCAAGAGTAAGGGACGTGATATCCTGAAGATTGGTGAGAACATCACCTTCTCTGCTACCGATAAGCGCGGCGTTTCTGTAGGCGGTATTTATGGCAATAGCATTCGTAACCTCCTGGCTATGAGTCCGCTGCTGCCAGCCTACAATGACAATGGCGAACTCTATGAGTACGCAGATATTCTGGCCGACGGCTGGGACTTCAGCGCTGAGATGGCTAACCCGCTGGCTCAGATGAAATATAACAATGGCAACGGCTATAACAAGGGCTGGCGCCTGCAAACCAATTTCTTCCTGGAGTTCTCACCCATCAAGGACCTGACCTGGCGCACCAGTGCCGGATGGCTCTATCGCCATCGCGAGAGCCGCAGCTATACGCCGGTCTATGAGCTCAGCGCCAAGTCGTCGAATCCTAATGACGATATCAGCCAGAGCCAGTCATACAGCATCCGTTGGTCATTGGAGAATACCCTGAATTGGAAGAAGTCGTTCGGTCTTCATAACATCGATGCCCTCCTTGGACAGTCTGTCGAGAAATGGGGATATGGTAATGGTGTCAGCGTGACGAACTCCAATTCTCTCTTCCCGGGTTCCTTCGACCATGCCTATATTGCTAATGCCAATGTGGTGGATCCTGCCTATACCTCTATTGGTGGAAGTCCAGAGTCACAAGGATCTCTTGCGTCATTCTTCGGACGTGTCAACTATAACTACAATGAGACCTATCTGCTCTCGCTCGTACTCCGTGCCGATGGTTCTTCCAACTTCGCCCGTGGCAAGCGTTGGGGTTACTTCCCCTCAGTTTCTGCTGGTTGGGTGATGACCAACGAGAGCTTCATGGAGTCGACAAAGTCTTGGCTCGACTTCTTGAAGATCCGCGCTAGCTGGGGACAGAATGGTAACTGTAACATCTCCAACTTCCAGTATCTGGCCACTATCGCTTTCGACGATCCTTATTATTTCGATAGCAAGGACAATCCCGGACTCGGCGCCTATCCTAACATCCTTCCCAACGAGGATGTGAAGTGGGAGACCTCTGAGCAGCTCGACTTAGGTTTCGATATGCGTTTCCTCAACAGCCGTCTGGGCTTCTCCTTCGACTGGTATAAGAAGACCACTAAGGACTGGCTCGTTGTGGCCCCGATGTTGCTCTCCTACGGTACGGGTGCTCCCTATATCAATGGTGGTGATATCGAGAACAAGGGTTATGAGATTCAGCTGAGCTGGAACGACAAGATCGGCAAGGATTTCAAATATGGCATCACGGCCAACTTCTCGCACAATAAGAATGAGGTCACCCGTCTGGCCAATTCCGAGGGTATTATCCACGGAGGTTCCAATGCTATTGCTCAGAATACCGCAGAGCTCTATCGCCTTCAGGTAGGTTATCCTATTGGTTATTTCTGGGGCTATGAGATGGAAGGTATCATTCAGAACGAGGCAGACCTCCAGGATTATATCGACCGTAACTGTAGTGGCGACAAGGCCAATTCTCTTCAGGGCGCATCTCTGCAGCCTGGTGACGTGAAGTTCGTTGATTACAATGGCAATGGAAAGATAGATACTGGTGACGCTGATAAGACCATGATTGGCGACCCGAATCCTGATTACACCGTTGGTCTGAATATCACCGTGGCTTATAAAGGCTTCGACCTCGGAATCAATGGCTACGGTTCCTTCGGACAGCAGGTGGCCAAGAGTTATCGTCAGTTCTCCGACCATCCCGATGACAACTACTGTACCGATGTCTATACCAAGTATTGGACAGGCGAGGGTAGTACCAATGAATATCCGCGCTTCTCTGACGGTAAGACCGCTAACATGTCTGAGATCTCACGCGTATGGATCGAGGATGCCGATTTCTTTAAGATCTCACGCATCTCTTTCGGCTACGACTTCAAGAAGCTCTATTCCAAGCTTCCCGTGCAGAAGTGCCGTCTCTATGTGTCACTCAACAATTTCATCTGTTTCACCGGCTACTCTGGTATGGATCCTGAAGTGGGCTTCGGCAACGGCACAAGCTGGGCTTCTGGTATCGACTGCGGTTACTATCCGTCATCCCGTTCTTTCCAGGTGGGCATGAATGTCAACTTCTAAACATTGAAGAATTGAAAAAATAAAGAATTGAAGTTATGAAAACGATATATCAATTAATCTGCGCAATCTGCGTAATCTGTGGTATCTGCGCCTGTGAGGACTTTCTCGACACAGATAACCTCACGATGAAGGATACCTCGAACTTCCCGATTAACGAGACCGACGCCACACAGATGGTGAATGGTATCTATTCGGTAATGAACAGAAATCTGGCCGACCCTGAGGAAGACCCCTTCTTTGTGTTTGATATCGCCTCCGACGACCGTCTGGGCGGTGGTAGCCAGAGTAACATCGGTGCCCAGGGCGTCGACCGTCTGATGAACGCTTACGTCGACTGGATGAAACCGCTCTGGAAGCAGCGCTATGCCGGTATCAACCGCGCCAACAATGCCTTGGAGACCATCGACAAAGTGACCGAATGGTCTTCTCCCGACAAGAAAAACCAGCTGCTCTGTGAGATCTATTTTCTCCGTGCCTGGTACTTCTTCAATCTCGCACAGGTGTTCAATGGCGTACCTCTGGTACTATCTACAACACCTCAGAACCTGCCAAAGGCCACACCTGATGAGGTGTATGCCCAGATTGCTTCCGACCTGAAGAAGTCTATTGAGTTTGGCCCGTCAACCAAGTATCCCGCTTTCGGCGAGGGTCGTGTGTCGAAATGGGCTGCCGAGGGTATGATGGCCCGCGTATGGCTGTTCTATACCGGCTTCTACGGCAAGTCAGAACTGCCTCTTCCCGAGGGTGAGGGTGGCAGTATCTCCAAGTCTCAAGTGGCTTCCTGGCTCGAGGATTGTATCCAGAATAGCGGCTTCGGTCTCGTTTCCGACCAGCGTAACCTCTGGCCCTACACCAATCCTTATACCGCCAAGGATTATCCCTACGCCAATGACAATGGCTTGAATTGGGAGACCGACGAGAACAAGGAGAGCATGTTTGCCATTAAGATGTCGAACAAACCGGGTTGGAGTGCTGAGTCTCAGTTGCGCCACAACCGTATTGTGGAGTTCTATAATCTGCGCAAGACCAACGAATCGGCTTTCCCGTTCTCGGTTCAGGGCTATTCCAATGGTCCCGTTTGTGAAAAGTTGTGGACAGATTGGGCTGAAGATCCGGACTATGCAGGTGACTATCGCCGTGTAGGTTCTATCTGCGACCGTGCAGTAGAAATTCCCGATTACAAGGGTGATCCCGCCAAGGAGGTGGAGAATACCAACCTGCTGGCCAAGAAGTATATCGGTTGTGAGGCTTACAACGAGGACCACAGCAGCCGTTATCTCAGCTATGGCTACTACTATGGTAGTGAGAACAACCGTCAGACAGGTCTGACACAGTCTATCGTATGGCTGCGCTTTGCTGATGTGCTGCTGATGCACTCAGAGCTCACCGATGGTAAGGTCATCTATAATGGTAAGAGTGGTCTGAATGCTGTTCGTCAGCGTGCCAATCTGCCCGATATCGCCTATTCTCTGCAGAACTTGAAGAAGGAGCGTCGCTATGAGCTCTGCTTCGAGGCTGTGCGCTGGAACGACCTGCGCCGTTGGGGTGATGTACAGGAGAAGGTGAAGAATCAGGTAGGCAACTACATCACCAACCAGGGCATTCCTGGCGAGTATGCCTTTACCAACGACTTTATGCAGCGTTATCGTGACACCGATGGTGGTTTCTTCAAGATTCCTGAGGATCAGGTAACACTTTCTGAGGGTGTTCTTGAGCAGAACCCAGGTTGGGGTGATGGAACGAACTGGGCTAAGGGTGACTTGCCTTATAAGTTCAAAT
>Ga0247608_10005884_pt1 | contig 13112 bp, 8 predicted proteins | sample 176DNAGHGlowgp2_FD_193490 | JGI IMG/M metagenome (GOLD analysis project Ga0247608, IMG submission 193490) | Sheep rumen microbial communities from Palmerston North, Manawatu-Wanganui, New Zealand - 1766 DNA GHGlow gp2 | ecosystem: Host-associated > Mammals > Digestive system > Stomach > Rumen ... | reverse complement strand
GAACAGAGCGTCGATGCTCCAGGCCCTCAGGCTGTCCGTCGGGAAATGCGCAACATCATGGCGTTCTGGTTCGACAAGGGCATCGACGGCTTCCGTGTGGATATGGCACCGTCGCTTGTGAAGAACGACCCCGACAAGAAGGCCGTGTCGCTACTCTGGAACGAGATGCGTGAGTGGAAGGATAAGAACTATCCTGAATGCGTGCTCATCTCCGAGTGGTCCGACCCTGCCGTAGCCATTCCCGCAGGCTTCAATATCGATTTCATGATCCACTTTGGCATCAAGGGCTATCCCTCCATGTTCTTCGCACGGAACACTCCCTGGGGCAAATGGGAGAAGTATGACTACTGCTATTTCGACCGCTCTGGCAAGGGTAACATCAGTGAGTTTATCGACAACTACACGAAAGCCTATACCGCTACGAAGGACAAAGGCTATATTGCCATTCCATCATCCAATCACGACTATCAGCGTCCCAATGTAGCAGATCGCAATACCCTCGATCAGTTGAAGGTCGCCATGACTTTCTTCCTCACGATGCCTGGCGTACCGTTTATCTATTATGGTGACGAAATCGCCATGAAGTACCAGATGGACCTGCCCAGCAAAGAAGGCAGCAACGACCGGGCCGGTACACGCACACCGATGCAGTGGAAGAACGACCAGACGGCAGGCTTCTCGACCTGCACACCCGACAAGCTCTACTTTCCCGTGGATACGGAGAGCGGCAGGCTGACCGTAGAAACTCAGGAGGACGACCCGAACTCCATGCTGAACTTCGTGCGTCGTCTGACTGCTCTCCGCCATTCGTCGAAGGCACTCGGCAATGATGGTGACTGGCAGTTGCTGAGCGATGTCAGCCAGCCCTATCCGATGGTCTATCAGCGCACTTTAGGCAATGAGACCTACGTCATCGCCCTGAACCCCAGTGGCCGGAAAGTGTCGGCCACTCTCTCCATCGGCCCAGCCCAGCCCGTCATGCTTTCAGGCAAGGCCAGCCTCAATAAGGACAAGATTTCCCTCCATGCCTTCACGGCAGCCATTTATAAAACGAAATAACAATGAAGACTATCAACCGCATATTACTTTGCGCTTTGGCTTTTGTGGCTTCCACTGCCAATGCAGCCGACAAACTCACGCTGGCATCGCCCAACGGACAGATGCAGATGAACTTCTCGCTCACAGAGAAAGGTGAGCCACAGTATGACCTTTCTTATAAAGGAAAGGCAGTGATCAACCCCTCGAAGCTCGGACTGGAGCTGAAAGCCAACTCCTATGAGGAATATACGGCACAGGGGGCTACCCGCACGGCCAGCACCAGTCAGACCAACCTGCAGAGCGGCTTTACGCTCGCAGACCAGCAGACTGCTACCTTCGATGAGACCTGGCAACCCGTATGGGGTGAGACCCGCGACATTCGCAACCACTACAACGAACTATTGGTAACGCTCCATCAGGAGGCTCAGCAGCGCGACATGAAGATCCGCTTCCGTCTCTATGACGACGGCCTCGGTTTCCGCTATGAGTTCCCGCTGAGCCAGAACCTGAACTACTTCGTCATCAAGGAAGAGCACACCCAGTTTGCCATGACAGGCGACCACACGGCCTGGTGGATTCCCGGCGACTATGATACGCAGGAGTACGACTATATGGAGACGAAACTTTCAGAGATTCGCAGTCACATGAAGGAGGCCATCACTCCCAATGCCTCGCAGCATCCTTTCTCTGACACAGGCGTACAGACCTCCCTCCAGATGAAGACCGCTGACGGCCTCTATATCAACATCCATGAGGCTGCCCTGATTGACTATTCCTGCATGCACCTGAACCTCGATGATAAAAACATGGTGTTTGAGTCTTGGCTGACTCCCGATGCGAAAGGTGACAAGGGCTATCTTCAGGCTCCCTGCACATCGCCCTGGCGTACAGTCATGGTCAGCGATGATGCCCGTGACATTCTGGCCTCCAACCTGATACTGAACCTTAACGAGCCTTGTAAGTTGGAGGACACCAGTTGGATCAAGCCCGTGAAGTATGTCGGTGTATGGTGGGAGATGATCAACGGCAAGAGCCAGTGGTCATACACCTTCGACCTGCCCTCTGTACAACTTGACAACCTCGACTATTCGAAGACTAAGCCTCATGGCCTGCATGGTGCCAATAATGAGAATGTACGCCGTTATATAGACTTCGCTGCCAAGCACGGATTCGACCAGGTTCTGGTAGAAGGTTGGAACATCGGTTGGGAAGACTGGTTCGGTAAGTCAAAGGACTATGTGTTTGACTTCCAGACACCCTATCCCGATTTCGACCTGAAGGGACTGAACGACTATGCCCACTCCAAGGGTGTCCGCTTGCAGATGCACCACGAGACATCAGCCTCTACCCGTAACTATGAGCGTCACTTAGAGGCCGCTTATAATCTGATGAACAAATACGGCTATACGGCTGTGAAGAGCGGCTACGTGGGTGACATCATCCCCCGTGGCGAGTTCCATTACGGTCAGTGGATGGTGAACCACTATCTCTACTGCATCAAGGAGGCTGCAAAGCACCATATCATGGTGAATGCTCATGAAGCCGTGCGCCCCACTGGCCTCTGTCGTACTTGGCCGAACCTGATTGGCAATGAGGCAGCCCGTGGCACAGAGTATGAGGCAACCAATGGCAGCAAGCCTTTCCATACCACGATTCTTCCGTTCACCCGCTTGCAGGGTGGCCCGATGGATTACACACCGGGCATCTTCGAGATGGATATGAGCAAGATTAATCCCAACAATCCGAACCATGTAAACTCTACGCTGGCACGTCAGTTGGCACTCTACGTTACCATGTACAGTCCGCTCCAGATGGCTGCCGACATGATTGACAACTATGAGCAGCACATGGATGCCTTCCAGTTCATCAAGGATGTGGCTGTTGATTGGGATGACTCGAAATACTTGGAAGCAGAGCCAGGCCGCTATATCGTTGCTGCGCGCAAGGCAAAGGGCACTGGCAACTGGTTTGTGGGTTGTACTGCCAGTGAGCATGGCCATACCTCTACGGTGAAGTTTGACTTCCTCGACCCAGGCAAGAAATATATTGCCACCGTCTATGCCGATGCGAAGGATGCCCACTACAAGACCAATCCGCAGGCTTACACGATTAAGCAGACTACTATTACGGCTAAGTCATCCATGAAACTCACAGCAGCCCCAGGGGGTGGTTATGCCATCAGCATTATTGAAGTTTCAAAATAGTAATTTAGGTTCATACATCAATTTTGTTTTAGGTTAATTAGTTAGTAATAATTATTCCGGCAGTCAGGCATATGAAGCGTCAGCGCCTGACTGCCTATTCATTTCCTCCCACCGCCATCACGTGATGGCCTTGTTCTCGGTTATCACATTGGACTCGGATATTATTTTACAAATCGTAGCCGTTACCTGTTCCTTTTGAGTTTATCGGTATGTAAAGGGTAGTTTCTCGTAATGTAAGCAGTAGTTTATTACCGAGAAACTACCCTTTTGTCGTAATGAAACTTTTCGTCCGCTAACTGTCTGGATATCAACAGGTTACGGAAAAGGTTCAAAAATGCAAAATATGTTTACATTTGTGAAGATGCTAATACCAGCATGTTAAGGGCATACTCCTTCAACGAGCCTTCTTTATGCCGTTGCCACGTCTGGTGTGCATCAGTCAGCACCTTGTCCAGCTGCTTCGCTCCGAAGTAATAGTCCAGCCATTTCAGGATAGCCTCACGGGGCCAGTTCTCTATACCTACACGTCGAGCCATGTGTAAAGCCAACTTGGCATCAATGTAGATGTCCAACACCATATAGGCCTCATCCCATGCCACCTTATATTCTTTCCTATAATGGCGAATAAACTCTCCGAAGTAGCGATCGTTCATATCGGCGTCGGCACGGATATCACTCAAACCCTTGTAGATGCGCTTGAGGGCATCCATATTCGGGGTGATGTGGAACTTAGGCACATTGCCCGCCAGCAGCACGTGCATGTCGATGCCATACCGATGCTGCCGCTGGTTCTCCGATATCTTGTCGCGATCATTATCGTTAGCCAGGGCATCCACCTTGCAGGCGAAGACATCGTAAGGTATGGCAGGCTCCTCAATCTCCTGATTCGGCGTAGGCACGAAACGGTCGCCTACGAAAGGCGACATAAACGCCTCCATCCTGTGCGTCTCCTTGTTACGCACGATGCGGAAGGCTTCCGAGCGCTCAATCAGTTCGGTAAGTTCCGAATCCTGCTTGTAGCCGAGCATCGAGCGTAACTTGTTAAAGTGGCTGCTGGTATAGGCCAGCGTCACCTCGTCCATATACTCTTCTGCCCCGTCGAAGAGGTACTTGATCTTGCCGATATCGTTCCACGACAATTTCCTGGCCCGCCAGTGGCGGTTATAGCTGCGGGCACTCGTAGCGGCCAGCGCTATATCGTTCTTATGCCTCATTCGTAAATGATATATATTTTTTTCATTCGGGGTGCCTCCAACAGGCACCCCTATTTAATTTAATTATATATGGCCCTATTTATAGGGAATAGGGCCTATATCGTATATAGGCTTTAAAGAGAAGTTCGGTATTTCCCGACACCCCCCGATAATCCCTGCAAAGGTACAAACTATTTTTGGAAAAACCGCATAACCAGTTGAATTTAACGTGAATTATTCGTGAGTGAGTCTGATCACGGCTTTCAAGGTAAATGTCATACTCCTGCTTTTTCAGCAGGGCGATGATCGACTGTTCTAACTGGCTTTCGTTGAAGGTACTTGTCGGGGTACTTGTCGGGGTAGCCAAATTTGGCTGTACGCGCCATTCTTCCGATGGGTGGATATGCAGATAGCGGTTGCTCCTTGGGTAATGATAGATGTTTAACGAAAAAATAAATCAAAAAAACTTGCACGAAACCTTATTTCTTACTATATTTGCACACAAAAAAAGACCTAAATGAGAAGTATTACTATTATATACATATTGCTTTTATGCCTTTTGCCCATAAAATCGGCAACCAAACGAGCTTTGCTAGTTGGAATTTCTAATTATCCAAGTGAAAGTATGTGGTCACCAATTCACGGGACAAATGATGTTCAGTTAATTGAGCAGACTCTCAACACACAAGGATTTAAGGTGTCAACATTGAAAGATTCTAATGCGACTGCTTCCAAGATACGCAAGTCTCTTGCAAGACTTCAAGCAGAAGTAACCTCTGGCGACATTATTTATTTGCATTTTTCTTGTCATGGCCAGCCTATTGAGGATATAGATGGAGACGAAGATGATGGTTGGGATGAAGCTCTGATTCCTTTTGATGCAAAGAAGAAATACCAGAAAGGAACATATACCGGAGAAAACCATATTACTGATGACGAGCTGAATAGTTATCTTAAAACTATTCGCAAGAGTGTTGGACCAAAAGGATTTGTATATGTCGTCATTGATGCATGCCATGCAGGATCTTCATATCGTGGCGATGAAGACGAAGATAGTGTTGTAATTAGAGGAACTGATAAAGGGTTCTCGAAATCTAACAAGCAATATGCCCCACGTATTGACAAACGTGGCAAAATAAAAATTGAGAAGTCTAACGAGATGGCCAATATTTGCATTCTCGAAGCCTGTAGATCTTACCAAGTGAATAGTGAGATCAAAGAGAAAGGCAAATATTATGGTTCACTCTCCTTTTATGTAGATAAGATATTAAGGACAACAAAATTGGACAAAAACACTTCTTGGACAGAAAAAACTGCTGAATTAATGAATCAAGACACTCGGCTTCTACGTCAGAACCCAGTAATAGAGACCTGTCTTTAAATTGTAAGAATATGATTGTCAGTTTACATAAGCATAAAGATGAGAAAGAGAGGCGCCTGGCTAAATTTGCCAAAGAACAATGGCAAAAAGTTAGGGCAATTCTTATTAGCCGCTATTCTTTGTCTGAAGAAGATTGCGCAGATGTATTTAATGAGTCACTCGTTATATTGTGGCAAAATTTGAAAGAAAACAAGGTTGATGTGGATTGTATGGGGCCTGAAGAGAAGTCCAATTCGAACTACTTTATGACCATTTGTAGAAATAAGACAATGGAACTGCTAAGAAGTAATAAGAGATATGCAAATATTACTCCTAAACAGGACCAAGATAAAGATACAATCCAATTCTTGCCTGACAAGATTGATTCAATTCTTGCATTAGATGAGGACTATAATGATTATCAAGAAGAGAAAGATAGCCTAGTAAGAACTATCATAAATGACCTGCCATCTCCTTGTAATGAATTGTTATGGGGCTATTATGGAAATGGAAACTCAATAAGAGAGTTGGCTGAAGATTATTATAAAGGTAGCGAAAGTGCAGTCAAGGTTACTAAACATCGCTGCACTAACAAATTTCGTGAAAGGTTTAACATAGAATATCAGAAGCTTTTAAGAAAATACAATGGCAAAAATTGAAAATATCATTCAAGAAAAAGACCTTCTCAATGACGAGCGAATCAGCCGTTACATGCAAGGAAAGATGAATGCAGATGAAGAGTCTTCATTCATGGAAGAACTAAAGAATAATGAAGATTTGCGTAATCAGGCCATTGCACAAGCAAGACTTGTGAAGGGCATGAAACAAGTGGATGAAGAACTAAAAGATGCATTCCGTGAGGCAGATGAGCAAACTATCGGGAGAATTGCAAAAGAGGCCGTTGGCAACAAGAAACACTCTGCCCGTTGGTTAGCAATTGCGGCATCTATAGTATTTATTGTATTCGTTGGCTTCAAGTCATACGACTACTATGATACAACCAGCCTTGGTAGGGAATACGCCAACACATTCCCAACATCAACGATAATAAGAGGTGAAACAAATGCTGATGTTGATACTGAACTTGCCAAGTTATTTAATAATGTAGCAGAAGGTAAAGATTTGGATAATACCACTTCTCGGCTCAAAACGTTATGGGAGCTGTCAAAACAGGAGTCCTACAATGATTATACAGATTATTCTCCGTATATTGGGTGGAATCTTGCTATAGGCTATTTGGAGAACTATGAGAAAGCCAAGGCCAAAGAAATCCTGAAGGAAATGAAACAAGTATATCCTGAAGGAACGGCTCTTGGTGATAAGATAAGAGAGGTCTTAAATAGATAATGAGAGGCAATAATGGCTCATAATTAACATTTTCTATGATATACAAGAACCTATACATAATTGGTAATGGTTTTGACCAGCATCATGACATTCGGTGTGGTTTTAAGGATTTCATGAAATGGGTGAAGAAAAACGATGCAGGTCTTTTCTTTAAATTAACTCAGGTTTATAATAGTGCCTGGGAATATAATTGGTGGAGAGATTTTGAGAATAGCCTTGCCCAATTAAACATTAGCTATTATGCCAACAAAAAAGGAAACTTATATGACCCTGAATATATTAAAGAAGGTTCGATAGAAGAAAAAACAGAGTTTACCTCTCGGAAAGTTATTGAAGAATTTGACTGTATTAAAGATTCTTTGAGACATGACTTTCAGAAATGGTTGTCAGAGGCGTATGAGAAGAGACCCAAAGAAAAAAAGATACTATTTCCAAGCGAAGGTAGCATATTCCTCACTTTTAACTATACCAAGACTCTTGAGGACATCTACGAGATAGATGCCAAGCGCGTTTATCATATCCATGGCGTAATTGATGACAAGGATTCAATGGTAGTTGGTCACGGACTAGGAGAAGAAGAGTTGAATGATATGCTTAAATGTCACGAACCACGAATAGGTGAAGTCTGGAATAAGAAGCTAAATATGCTGACTCGGATTCAGTTAGTTACACCAAAACATAAAGATCTGGCAACTTTGAGCTCGTTAGAATCTATAGTGTCTTTGAAGAAAGATGTAGAGGGGTGTATAGAAAAGAATCAACAATTCTTTAATGATATCCTTGATGTCGAAAGGATATATGTGTATGGATTCTCGTTTTCATCCATAGATATGCCTTATTTAGAGAAAATTATTAGGCGAACAAAGCCAGAAACACATTGGGTGATTTCATGGTATTCGCAAGATGATAGAAGGCGATTAATGGATTTCGTCATAAGATATGATATACAAAACATTACAATGATTAATGGGATTAAATATCTTGATATACACGTATGAAAATAAACAAGATACTCATATTGGTCACTATTTTTCTGAATAGTTGTTGTATTGTTCTGGCTCAGTCATTTGAAAAAGATTGGCAGTGGTTAAAATTTGCAGAAACAACTGCCGGCACTACCAGTTCTGCATATGAAAATGCTTTGCTCAATCTTGTTGCAAATAATCTGAAAGATTCTTTAATGGTTTCGTATTATGATAGTATCGCTACTCGACTAAACACGATTATCCCACAAATAGAAAACAAATATGGAATAGCATCAGAACAATACTGGAAACTGATTGATGCTTGCAGTGTCGTATTAACAGAAAGTGTCCACAATCACGTTAAAATAAAGAAACGTAAGCATCTTGTAAGTTTCCTTAAATCTCTAGAAAAGCACTATTATCAAGCAGGAGAAAACGAATATATATTTATTGTTGGACTTTCAGATGTGTACAGTTATTTAGGCGATTTTAATAAAGCGATATATTGGGGGAAAAAGCGTTTTGATTTTGCCAAGGAATATTATAATTCAAATGAATTAGCAGGTGCATATTGCGTTCTAGCAGAATTGTACATTACGCATCACAAAAACAAAGATTTTGAACATTTTTTAAATGAGCTCTTTGTTGATACAGATATTTCACATCAAACTAAGAGAGTTATTATTAACCGTTTCTTAGATACAAATTACGAGAATCTGTCCGATAGGAACAAGTCTGACATTGCCAAATGTCTATTAGGATTTGATGATATCAGATTTGGGGATTTGAAGATACTTTGCTTTGAAGCGTCAAAACACGGAGACTACTATATTTTTGACTTTATTGAAAATTCAAATAATTTTTCTAATTTCAGCGTCGAAGATAGATTTGAATATTATGAATGGAATTCGACAGGCTTTCATATCAAAAATGATACTAAGCGATGTGTTGATTATTTGCTGAAAGCAATACGCTTTGCTGAAAGCAATAATCGAGATGATTTGAATTGGCATTATCATGGAAATGAATCGACCCACAAAACCCATAATTGGTTGTGGGTTGCCTATTACTATGAAAATGAATTGTTCGATAAGACAAATGCTTTGTTATTCTACGATAAAAACATTGATGCTGTAAGAGATTATTATGGGGAAAATTCTACCATTTATTACAACGAGTTGTTTACTCAAGCACATCGCTATGGCTTATGGCGTAATGATATAAAAAAAGTAGCATATTATGATAGTCTTGCTGTGCAAATTTCTCAAAATGTATTCGGAACAAATTCCAAAGAATATGCAAATTCTTTAACAGACTACATTTCTTGCTTGCGCAGGCAAAATCAATTTCGTAAGGCACTTTCTTTATGCGATGAATATTTCTCTGCATCCGATTCAACAAATGTATATTTGCACATAATATACAATCAAGCAGCGATATGTTATAAATCATTGGGCATGAATGAAGAAGCTATAATATCCTTCTTAAAGGCTATTGACAAGACAGACGACAGGAATACGAAATCATTATATACCCTTAATTTATCACCTCTTTTGGTTGATGGCAATAATGTAAAAGCCGGATTGGATTTTATTGAAGAATATGAGCCAAAAACCTGCAATCCAATCTACCTTTATTCGTTTTTTAATACAAAAGCAAACATTCTTTCTAATATAGATCGTAATAAAGCATATAAGGTTTTTTGCGAAGCTGAACAATACGAAACCTCGAAAGATGTTCAACTTTTGGTTAATCGTCAAATAACTCATTATATGGATAAGGCAAAAGTCGCCCCTGATTTACATCTTAGATTTTCTGCACTTCAACAAGCCTTAAAAATATTTGACGACAATGACGCCTCAGACAGCTTAATGTATGCTCACATAATAGCGGATATGGCCGATTACTATAATTCGGTGATGGATGTTGAACAGGCTACCTTATTATACAAACATGCTTCTGATGTATATATTCGAAACAGCAAAGAAATTAGTATTGATTTCCTTGATTTCTGCGATAGAGCCTTAATGTTTGAGTTATCTCATGGATATGACCCTCAACTAGTTTATGCTGCCGAGAGATCCTTGGCTACGAGGAAACAAATGCAAGGAGAAATGAACTACACATATGTTCTTAGAAAATTTCAATTGTTGGATATATACAGCAGGTTTGGATATGATGTCAAGGCAGATAGTTTAGCAGAAGAAATAAAATCAGCAAAATTGCCCCCAGAGTGTGAACTTGAAAGAGATTATTATCTGGGACTATACGAGCAGCAATCTAGAAAAGACTTAAAGAAAGCTGCTGCTTATTATGAAAGTTATTTATCTTCCTCAGATTTTTCTATTGCAGGGATCCGCATATATGGAGACCTTATGGATATATATAAGGAATTAGGTGAATATGACAAATTTGATATTACGGAGGATAAATATATAACTATGTGGTACCAAGATGTGGAATCAAAATGGTATCATATAACAGATCTGGAAAGGGCGAATTTTTTGCAGCTTCTCAAAGGTTGGCAGATAAGTTTGGCCCAATATGCCTGTACACCAAAGTCTATAGAGAACGCTGTAAATGCTTCTCTTTTCTGCAAAGGTCGCTTAACACAAACAACAAAAGCAATTAATGAAGAACTATCGCGTTTAGGTAAAATCAATCTTGTTTCAGAGTTCTCTCAGTCTCATATAATAGACACCGATGAAGAAAGTGAACCTGCAATTAGTGTGTCTGATCATATCATAAGTAGTCCGGATTCTATTCGTCGTAGTATCGTATATAATGATTTGTCAACAAAAAGATTAAAAAATATTGTCAATAGTAACATCACACGCGTAAAGAAAACACTTATAAAAGGTGATGTGGCTATAGACTTTATCAATGTTGACACTACAACAATTTATGCTTATATTATCAAAAAGGATAAGCCAATAGAACTCAAACAAATTACTTTCATAGATGGGTCTAAAATGTTGTCTCATGAATCGTTAGAAGACATTTCTTCAAATATTAAGGGGGCAAAAAGAGTTTTCTTTTCTCCTTCTGAAACGATGTCAATTACTCCAATAGAGTCCTTTTTTAGAAGTAGATTACCTAATATAGAGGTTCATCGCGTCCTAAACTTAAGCGACATTCACAAAGAAAATAGTATTATCATTAAGAATGTCGTAGCAATAGGAAATCCACGATTCAATGATGAATCAACAACAAAATCTCCACAAAACAGAGGTGCTGTCTGGCAACCTTTACCAGGAACAAAGATTGAAATAGACTCTATTTCTGATATGTTCAAAAGAAATAATATTAAAATACAAGCATATACGGAAAATAGTGCTACTGAGTCTGTAATCAAAGATTTCAGTAGGAAGAATATTGATCTTATCCACATTGCAACGCACGGTTTCTTTAATGTTGAAAACTACGAATCAGGTCTTTTGTTTACTGGCGCAAACAGAGGACTTAATGGTGACACATTGAATAATATGGATGATGGAATCCTGACATGTGATGAAATAGAGAATCTACATTTCCCAAATCTAAAACTCGTTGTGTTATCGGCTTGCGATACAGGTTTAGGTAAAACCAATATAGATGGTGTTTGGGGACTTCAACGAGCATTTCGCATCGCAGGGGCTAAAAATTTGATTGTAAGTCTAAAGAAAGTGGACGATGAGCTAACGCAATCATTCATGATTAATTTCTACAAGAATCTTACAATCGGTAAGTCCATCTATGACTCGTTTGTGGAAGCAATGAATAATGCTGATGAAGATACTCGTAATTCATTTATCTTAATAGAATGAAGCAGTTATGAAGAGATTATTATTTATCGTGACAATATCAGTATTCACACAGCTGGTTATAGCTCAAAACAAACGAGCCTTACTAGTTGGTATTTCCGACTATCAATGTGTAAACAAATATGGTGGATGGAATAATATTCATGGAAAAAATGATATTGACATGTTATATCCTACCCTTAAAAAATGTGGTGCATCTGTATCATGCTTGTATGACAAAGGAGCTACTAAGACAGGGATTGTTAAAGCCTTGAAAGTGTTGATATCTCAATGTAAAACTGGCGACATTGTTTATCTACACTTTTCCACTCATGGACAACCATTCGAGGACGAAAGTGGTGATGAGGATGACGGTTGGGACGAATCTATTGTGCCTGTGGACGCACCGATTGAATATACCAAGGGAAAATACGAGGGAGAGAACCACTTGATAGATGACGAGCTGCATGAGTACTGCACAAGAATTAGAAAGGCAATCGGTACAAAAGGAATGCTATATGTCGTAATAGATGCATGCCATGCAGGAAAGGCTTCCATGGGAATTGAGGATGACGTAATTCGAGGCACGAAAGCAGGTTTTACACGTAGTGGCAGATATTATCGTCCTCAAAAGTTGGAGAAGGGGAATTTCTATAACATACCATCCTCACCATCACTCGGAAAAGTAGTTTTTATAGAGGCTTGTAGATCTTATCAAGTCAACAAAGAAATAGTAGAAGGTGGTAAGCACTTTGGTGCTTTATCCTATTATATAAATCGAATTCTATCTAACAATGAGCTATCTAAAGACAGCAAATGGATAGAGACAGTGAAAGAAATGATGGAAAAAGATCCTCGATTAGTAAATCAAAACTTGGTTGTGGAATATAGCAAATAAAAAATGGTATACAGAAGGATTATTAATGGCGGCAAATAATGCATGGAATGATAAGTTTACCTTGAGAACGTAAAAGATGGAATTGATTATTGGTATATACTCGAAATGTCGTAGAATCAATGAATGTATTGCTGAGGGGGATTTTGTCTTTTGCAACATATTATAGAGAAATAAGAATCAATGAATAATTACTGCTTATCACTAGTGTCCACTAAATAAAATTAAGAGTCAATTGACCATCATCTGCAACATACTCAGGTTCCTTGGTAAAGAGTTCCTTGATAGGAGTCTTATCCAACAGCGAAGCGCTCAAAATTCTCAACAC
>Ga0247608_10005883_pt1 | contig 13114 bp, 11 predicted proteins | sample 176DNAGHGlowgp2_FD_193490 | JGI IMG/M metagenome (GOLD analysis project Ga0247608, IMG submission 193490) | Sheep rumen microbial communities from Palmerston North, Manawatu-Wanganui, New Zealand - 1766 DNA GHGlow gp2 | ecosystem: Host-associated > Mammals > Digestive system > Stomach > Rumen ... | reverse complement strand
AAGAGAGCAGTAGCCGGTGGCTATGCTATCCCAGCTTTCAACTTCAACACTATGGAGCAGATGCAGGCTATCGTACAGGCTGCCGTTGAGACAAAGTCTCCAGTTATCATGCAGGTTTCTAAGGGCGCTCGCAACTATGCTAACGCTACTATCCTGCGCTACATGGCTGAGGGTGCTGTAGCTTATGCTAAGGAGCTCGGCTGTGAGCATCCTGAGATTGTTCTGCACCTCGACCACGGTGACACCTTCGAGCTCTGTAAGGATTGTATCGACATGGGCTTCTCTTCAGTGATGATCGACGGTTCTTCACTGCCTTACGAGGACAATATCGCTCTGACAAAGCAGGTTGTTGAGTACGCTCACCAGTTCGATGTAACTGTTGAGGCTGAGCTCGGCGTTCTGGCTGGTGTTGAGGATGAGGTAGTAGCTGAGGAGAGCCACTACACAAAGCCTGAGGAGGTTATCGACTTCGCTACACGCACAGGTTGCGACTCACTGGCTATCTCTATCGGTACTTCTCACGGTGCTTACAAGTTCAAGCCCGAGCAGTGCACACGTGACCCCAAGACTGGTAAGCTCGTTCCTCCTCCACTCGCATTCGACGTTCTGCACGAGATCGAGAAGAAGCTTCCTGGATTCCCCATCGTTCTTCACGGTTCTTCTTCAGTTCCTCAGGACGAGGTTGACACTATCAACAAGTTCGGTGGTAACCTGCCCGACGCAGTAGGTATCCCCGAGGAGCAGCTCCGCGAGGCTTCTAAGAGCGCTGTTTGCAAGATCAACATCGACTCTGACTCTCGTCTGGCTATGACTGCTGCTATCCGTAAGTACCTGGCTGAGCACCCCGATCACTTCGATCCTCGCCAGTACCTGAAGCCAGCTCGTGAGAACATGAAGAAGATGTACATCCACAAGATTGTGAACGTACTCGGTTCTGACGGTAAGCTCGCTCAGTGCTAATCGTTAATCGATTAAAATAAATAATTAATCCTCGCCAAATGGCGGGGATTTTTTTCATGCTTTAATGTTTTAAAATGGCGTAACGATGTTGCCATTATTAATTTTTTGAGGTATAATGTGTACACTTTCACACTTTTTTTGTATATTTGCAAGCAAGAAATCAAAACCTAACAATTACATAGCAAATGAAGAAGAAAGTGCTGAATGCGACTATCGCTGCTGTATGCTGCCTAACAATGGCAACATCGTGCACCCATCAACCAGAAACGGCAAGCAATAAGCTTACCACCGTAGGTAACCCATATCTGCCCCTGTGGGAGCATATACCCGACGGCGAACCGTATGTGTTCGATGATCCTGACCACCCTGGCAAGCAGCGCGTATATATTTATGGTTCGCACGACGACCTGAAGACTGCCTATTGCGGTCGCGACCAGGTAGTTTGGTCGGCTCCTGTCGAGGATCTGAACAACTGGCGCTACGATGGAGTAATCCTTGTGGTAAACAAGAATGCCAAGGGCGAGCCATTCGACTCGGCTAAGACTGCCGATGTGCTGTATGCTCCTGATGTAACTCTGGTAAACGACAGTAATGGCAAGAAGACATATTACCTTTTCCCCAACGACCAGACTGGCTATCGCAATGGTCTGATAGCAAAGAGCGATCGTCCTGATGGTCCATTTAGGGTGTGCAACTGGAAAGACGATGACCCTAATCAGGTTACTGGTATCTATGGTTTCGACCCCGCCGTGTTTGTTGACGACGATGGAAGGGTTTACGGCTATTGGGGCTTTGAGCACTCATACGCTGCCGAGATAGATCCTGCCACCATGTGTACAGTTAAGCCTGGCACACAGGTTGTTGACGGAATGATTTCTGGTAGAAACGAGCCGGGAATATTCAGCTTCTTCGAGGCATCAAGTATCCGTAAGATAAAAGATAAATATGTATTTATTTACAGCCGCTTCACCAAGGATGGTGAGTTTGGTCTGCCTACATCCAACTACACTCTGGCTTATTGTTATAGCGACAATCCTCTTGGCCCTTGGACCTACGGCGGAACAATCATCGATGCACGTGGTCGCGAGATTAACGAGAAGGGCGACACCATCGCATCGGGTGTAGTGGATGGTAACACCCACGGATCTATCTGCGAGATTAACGGAAAGTGGTATGTGTTCTATCATCGCCAGACCGGCACCGACGAGTATGCTCGTCAGGCCATGGTTGCTCCAATCGAGGTTAAGGTGCAGGAAGGCAAAGGTGGCAAGGTTGAGATCAGCGAGGGTGAGTATAACTCCGAAGGTTTTGCCACCGACGGACTTAACCCGCTTGAGCGCCACTCTGCAGGTATCGCTTGCTGGCTTACCGGTCCAAAGGTTGCCGTACACGATTGGCCAAACAACATATTCTCTGGCTCGTACGTTGAGGTATCGTATGGCACCGACAGCAATTTTGACGAGCCTTACGACCTGAAGAACAATACCAACCGCGTTATCAACAATACCGATGGTTCTATCGTAGGTTACAAGTACTTCAACTTTACCGAGACCAGCGGCAAGGAGAATCTGCACATGAAGATTAGAGTTACTCCACAGGGTGTTGAGGGTAAGGTTGACGTTATGATCGACCGTCCTTGGGAGAGTCAGGGTGGAAAGCTTATCGGTTCGTTCCCAATAACATCTCACATGGTGCAGAACTCTACCGACCTCACCGTCGACCTGCCCGAGTTGGCACAGTATACTGGCAAGCATGCCATCTTCTTCAAGTTCTCGTCCGACACCAAGGATAAGTCGATATGCATACTCGAGGATTTTGAATTCAAATATTAATAGTTGCGGATGGAGATACAGCCGATAGCGCATTTCGAATCGCCATTCAGCACAAAGTTTGGTATTCCCCGTCAGAGCGGTCTCGTTCCCGACCTGACGGGGCGTATCGTCTTCGAACCCGAATACCGCCAGATGGATGCCGTACGTGGTATCGACGGTTTCGATTTCCTGTGGCTGGTCTGGGAGTTTTCGGCCAACCGCGATGCAGAAAAGAGTCTCACCGTGCGTCCGCCTCGATTGGGCGGTAATCAGCGCATGGGCGTGTTTGCAACACGTTCGCCCTTCCGTCCCAATAATCTCGGTTTGTCGTGCGTAAAATTCGATAGAGTAGAGAACGATTCCAAACTTGGTCCGGTTATCTACGTTCGTGGAGCCGACCTGATGGACGGCACACCTATCTACGACATCAAGCCCTACGTGGCCTATGCCGATGCTCATCCAGAGGCACGCAGTGGCTTTGTGGATCGCACAGAATGGCAGCCCCTACAAGTGGTACTGCCAGACGATTTGGCCGTCAAAGTACCTGCCGACCAGATTGAATCCCTGAAGGCCACACTAGCCCAAGACCCCCGTCCGCGCTATCACGACGACCCCAACCGCATCTACGGTATGCCATTCCTGAATTTCGACGTAAGATTCAAAGTCGCTGGCGATGTCGTGACGGTAGTAGATATTCTCATAAATTCCTAAAACAATATTTTAAATCATCAAAGCATCATGAAAAAAGCACTTATAGTAGTATGTTTACTTGCAGTCGGTATGGCACTGCACGCCCAGACTAAGACAGACCAGATAAAACACATCCGCCAAGTTTATGCACAGGCCAAACAAAAGGTGGCCAAGATGGGGCAGGACGGTAAGGCTGCTCATACTGTGCATATACGCCAGATAGAAATGGGGGCGCCTGGTGACGAATACACTCCTGAGGAGGATACCGATACGCAATTCTACTTCGACCGTATCGGCGGCGATAGCGAACAGGGCATCACGGGTAAGGCTGTGTGCTATTTCATGTCGGTAAACTGGATGGCCGATGGTCATACCAACTACCGTGAGTATCTGTTCGACCCTGTGAAGGGCCATCTGCTCTTCGCGTTTATGAAGGCTGAAACGCATGCCGGATTCAAGGTCGAGACGCGCTATTACTACGATGCCAAGGGTAACTGCATAGAGCAGAAGCATAAGGTGCAGGACAAGGAGGCTACACCCGAGAGCCACTCGTGGAACGACTGGAAAAGTGAACTGGCGCAAGGTAACAAACACAAGGGCCTGTTTGATCTGCTGCTGAACACAGAGCTACCATATCCTGAACTGGGCAGCGCGCACTATCCATCGAGCACACCAAAGGCTAAACTTCTTAAGGATATTCGTGCCGCCTATGCAAAGGCTAAACAGAAGATAGCCGAGAACGACAAGGACGGTGGACTGAAGAACGATATAGAGATAACCATCCACGACCAGAAGAGCGAGGATTTCCCACCTGTAACAACCCTTCTGAAATGCTATTACGAGCATATTCAGAAGCCCAGCCCATATCAGAGATACTACTTCATCAGCGAGAAGACCGAGTCGATGTATGGTGAGACCTACGAGGAGTATCTCTTAGACCCCAAACCAGATACTCAGAGCGTTGTATTTATCTACAATCAAGGATATGCAGAGGGCGAGGAGATGGAGATGCGCTACTATTACGACGAAAACGGACACTGCTTCGAGTCGAAGGTGTCCGATATCGTAGAGTCCGAACCCGTGCCTGCACGCAACAAGGCCGGATACATATTCTCAATCTTTGATGAGTTTATGCAGTAAAATCGCTGCCCTTACAAAGATTTTTCTTATTAAACTTCATTTGGTTTCTCTTCGCGGTGTACGGAGAGGCCGAATCCGTAAAGACCTACTACGATGTAGCAGAGTAGGGGGATGATGAATGGCACAACCATGTCGGTGGCATCAGCAATGACGCCTACCAGCAGGAATCCGCATCCTCCAACAGGTGTCATCATAAGAATGCTTGAAGCACTCTTAGTGAGCGATCCCATGCCACGAACAGCGAGCGAGAATATTGTTGGGAACATTACTGCCTCGAAAAGGTAGTTGCCCAGCAGACCGATCATGGAGATTTTACCGAAGTTCATTAGTACAAGCATGATGCAGGCCACACATCCGCATCCGCAGATGAGTAGCATGTTCTCGGCTGGAATCCAGCGCATGATGAAACTGCCACCAAAACGACCAACCATGAAGAATGCTAACGCTCCTGTCAGCACCATCGAGGCGGTACGGTCGTCCATCCATCCCATGCCTGTTACATAATTAATAAAATAGCTGTTGATAGAAATCTCGGCAATCTCGTATGACAGCAGAGCTATCAGTCCGTAGACAAAGAACTTGCGCCGCCAAATGCGCTTAAGTGGGTCGCGACCGTATTTTGCCTTCTCGGCTAGTCCGTCGTTATGTCTTATCTCAGGCAGTTTTACCCTGGTAAAAACGATTGCGATAAGAAAAACTACGAAACCAAGAATTACGTAGGGAATCTCAACATTTCCACCATCACTGCTAAACAGAAACTGTCCAACAGCAAATGTAGCAAACAGACATCCCAGACCGTTGAACGACTGTGAGAGGTTCAAACGGCTTGAAGCTGTCTCCTTGCCTCCAAGTTCTGTTACGTATGGATTGGCTGCTGTTTCAAGGAATACCAGACCTACACTGATTATGAACAGTGCAAATAGGTATGCATCGAGTGTGCCTGCCTCTGTACATGGCACAAAGAGCCACGAGCCGAGCGCAAAGAGAATAAGTCCGAATACTATGCCACGGCGATAGCCGAAGCGGTTGATAAATAGTCCTGCGGGAATTGCCATCAAGAAGTATCCCATATAGGTGGTTACCTGTATGAGCGACGACTGGGTGATAGAGATATGCATCTCGTTCTGGAAATGCTTGTTCAGAACGTCGAGAATAGCTCTGGCAAATCCCCAAAGGAAGAAGAGAGTGGTAATCAATATGAACGGCACCATATAGTTGGCGCCGTTCACTCTAAAAAGTCCGTTGTTTGTTTTGTTCACTATTTTGATTTATATAAATTTTACTTCTCGGTATCGATGAGTTTCCAGATGCCGGCAGCACAAGCACCACCAACAAATGGGCCAACGATGAATATCCAAAGATTAGCCAGTGCTGTGCCTCCCTCGAAGATGGCAGGAGCGATAGAGCGGGCTGGGTTAACTGATGTGCCTGTATAGCGGATGCACACAAGGTGTACAAGAATGAGCGACAGACCGATGGCTAGACCAGCAAAGTTGTTGGTAGCGCCGTTTGTCTTGGCTGTAGCTCCAAGAACAACAAGTACGAATACACAGGTGAAGATAATCTCGGCAAGCAGTCCGCCCAGAACACTTACATTTACCTGCAGGTCGTTAGCACCTGTGCCCTCAAGACCTGGAACATTCTCGGTAAGTATATACAGCAGCAATGAACCGATGAAAGCACCGATAACCTGGAAGAGCATGTACATTCCACAATCCTTACCACTCATTCTGCCGCTGAGGAAGCAACCTAATGTGATGGCTGGATTAATGTGGCAACCGCTGATACCACCGATGGTGTAAGCCATAGCTACCACTGAAAGTCCGAAGGCGAAAGCAGTACCTACAACAGCGGGAATGTTGTTTACAGGATCACAACCCAGACTAACGGCAACGCCGCAGCCCATCAGTACAAGCACCATAGTGCCTACCATTTCTGCTAAATACTTTTTCATAATTCCTTAGTTTTAATAAAGTTTGTTATTATGGTTTCTGCATGCAAAGATACAAATTATTTCGTTTCGAGCAAATAAATTCGCATTATTTTTGTAATTTTGCACCATGATGGATTTATTTAAAGGTAAAAAGGTATTGTATGTGCACGGCTTCGCTTCGTCAGGGCAGTCAGGCACGGTTACACGTATACGTGAGGTCCTGACTCAGGCCACAGTAATAGCTCCAGATATTCCAATTCATCCGGAGGAGGCAATCACATTATTAAATAATGTATGCGAAACCGAAAGGCCCGACCTTATCATCGGAACCTCGATGGGTGGCATGTATGCTGAGATGTTGCGAGGATACGACCGTATTCTTGTGAACCCTGCGCTGCGTATGGGCGACACAATGAAAGAGCATGGTATGATAGGTGCCCAGCACTTTCAGAACCCTCGTCAGGATGGTGTGCAGGATTTTATTGTAACCAAGGCTTTGGTTAAGGAGTATAAGGATATTACCGACCGTTGTTTCGATGGTATCGACGACGAAGAACAGCATCGCGTGTGGGGACTCTTTGGCGATGAGGATACCACTGTGAATACCTACGATCTGTTCCGCGAACACTATCCCCAGGCAGTACGATTCCATGGCGAACATCGTATGAACGACAACTCGTTTATGCACTCGGTAGTGCCGGTTATACGCTGGATTAGCGATAAGCAGGAGGGAAGAGAACGCCCGATAGTATACATCAGCACCCGTGCTCTCATCGATCAGTATGGCAAGCCTCTCAGCTCGTCGCAAAAAGCCATCCGCCAGCTGCTTGAAACATACCAGTTGTACTTCGTGGCTCCGGCACCTGTTGATGCCCAGCACTATGCCGATGTTAATGCATGGCTTTACGAGTACATAAACGTACCTGCTTATGCTCATACCATTTTTACCAATCAGTTGAACCTACTTTATGGCGACTATCTGATTGATACTCAGAAGGTTGATGGTATGGCTACGCTGATAGAATTCGGTTCGGATACATTCAAGACCTGGGACGACATAATTCCATACTTCGAACGCCTGGGAGGACAATGATATTTTTTAGCATAATTTAGAGGAAAGAATTTGGCGGTTACATAAAATCTTCATATTTTTGCAGAGGTTTTAACTTCTGTACTTTACATATGAAATATATCGCCTTGCCTACCAACGAAAATCGCCAGCTGTCGTTTTATCTGGCGATGGAGGAGTATGTGGCGCGACATATGCAAGAACCTGATTGCTTTTTTATGTGGCAAGTTGCCCCAACCGTAATCTTCGGAAGAAATCAGGTAGTAGAAAACGAAGTTAATCTGGAGTATTGTCGCGAGCATGATATACGTGTAGTTCGAAGGAAAAGTGGCGGTGGATGCGTATATGCTGATATGGACAACCTGATGTTGTCGATGGTTACCGATGGCGACAACGTTGGCTTTACCTTCAACCGCTTTGTTACTATGATACAGTTGGCCTTGCACAAGATTGGTGTTACTGCCACAAGCACCGCCCATAACGACATTATGATTGGCGACCGAAAGGTTTGCGGAACGGCTTTTTATCAGTTGCCTGGACGTAGCATTGTTCATAGCACCATGCTCTACGACACAAATATGCAACACATGTTGAACGCCATCACTCCAAGTGCCGAGAAACTTGAGAAGAAAGGTATACAAAGTGTTCGGCAACGCATAACCCTGCTTAAAGATCACACCCCGCTCTCGCTCGATGAGATAAAACAGAAGATACGCGATACACTATGCGACGGCGAACTGGTGCTTACCGAGGAACAGGTGGCCGGGATAGAGGAAATTGAGCAGACATATCTTAAACAAGACTTTATTCACTTAATACAATAACAATAAAACAACAATAATCTATGGCAATAAAACAAGAAATATTCGTAAAAACCAAGCGTACTTGTCTTTACGACAAGCATATTTCGCTTGGCGCTATGATGGTGGAGTTTGGCGGCTTCGATATGCCCTTACTGTACCAGAGTGCAGGTATCGCACCCGAGCATACTGCTGTTCGCGAGCATGTAGGACTGTTCGATGTATCGCACATGGGCGAGGTTACAGTTAAGGGCAAGGATGCAGAGCGCTACGTGCAGCATATTTTCACCAATGATATCGCTGGAGCACCAGTAGGTAAGATATACTATGGTATGATGTGCTACGAGAATGGTGGTACAGTCGATGACCTGCTGGTATATAAGATGGGCGAGAACGACTTCTTCCTTGTCATCAACGCTGCCAATATCGATAAGGACTGGGCGTGGATGCAGGAGAAGGCCGAAGGATTCGATATCGACTTGCAGAACCGTAGTGACTACTATGGTCAGATAGCCGTTCAAGGCCCTGAGGCAGAACATACAGTTGAGACAGTTCTTGGTATCCCATGCGCAGAGATGACATTCTACACCTGCAAGACGATTGGCGATGTTATCATTTCTCGTACCGGATATACTGGCGAGGATGGATTTGAGATATACGGCTCGCATGAGTATATCAACGAGTGCTGGGATAAACTGATAGCTGCTGGTGTTCAGGCTTGTGGACTAGGTTGTCGTGATACACTGCGCTTTGAGGTTGGCTTGCCTCTTTATGGTGATGAGCTCTCTGCAGACATCACTCCGATTATGGCAGGCCTTGGTATGTTCGTTAAACTCGATAAGGCTGAGTTTATCGGAAAGGAGGCTCTTGCTAAGCAGAAGGCTGAGGGACCAGCAAAGAAACTTGTTGGTATTGAACTCTTCGACAAGGCTATCCCACGTCATGGTTACACCGTACTTAATATGGAAGGTGAGCCTATCGGTGAGGTAACCACTGGCTACCACACCCTGTCGTCAGATAAGAGCGTGTGCATGGCGCTTGTAGATGCTGCTTATTCTAAACTCGATACCGAGGTGCAGATTCAGATTCGCAAGAAAGTGTTCCCTGGTAAGGTGGTTAAGAAACAGTTCTATAACAAGAGCTACAAAAAATAGTATAATTGTAAAAAGTAATAATAGTCAAATTAACTATGGCAAAAGTAATTGAAGGACTCTACTACTCAGAGTCACACGAATTTGTAAGAGTAGAAGGTGATTTTGGTTTTATCGGTATCACAGACTATGCCCAGAACGCTCTGGGAAATGTGGTGTATGTTGATATGCCCGATGTTGATGACGATGTTGAGGCCGGCGAGGAGTTTGGAGCCGTTGAGAGTGTAAAGGCTGCCAGCGATTTGTTCTCACCAGTCAGTGGTAAAGTAGTTGAGGTAAACGAGGCTCTTGAGGATCAGCCAGAGCTTATCAACCAGGATGCTTTTGAGAACTGGATCATCAAGGTAGAACTCAGCGATAAGTCAGAGCTCGATGCCCTCATGGACGCTAAGGCTTACGCCGCTTTCTGTGAGAAGTAATTTCAGCAACGGACTACAGGACTTAAGGACTTTTTTATTGAGAATCTTATAAATAGTCGTGTTAGTCCTGTAGTCCGTTGCAAAAATTAATTAGATTATGAATTATAAGTATTTTCCGCATACAAGCGACGACTTGCAGGCGATGATGGAGAAGGCCGGGGTTAAAGACCTCGACGGACTCTACGCCCAGATTCCTGATAGCATCCGCTTTAAGGGCGATTACAAGTTGCCTTCGGAGATGAGCGAGATGGAAGTGCGCCAATTGTTTGAGAAACTGGGTTCGCAGAACCAGCAGCTCACCTGTTTTGCCGGCTTTGGCGTTTACGATCATTATATGCCATCGGCGGTGCCTAGTCTGTTGCAGCGTTCAGAGTTCCTAACCTCTTACACGCCGTACCAGGCTGAGATTTCCCAGGGCACATTGCACTATATTTTCGAGTATCAGAGTATGATGAGTGAGCTTACTGGCATGGACATCAGTAACGCATCAATGTACGATGGCACAACTGCTTGTGCCGAGGCTATGATGATGGCTGTGGCTGCTGGTAAGAAAGTTAATAAGGTGTTGGTCTCTGAGGGCTTGAATCCCAAGACACGCAAGGTTCTTGACACCTATGCCCTTCATCAGGGCATCGAACTGGTAACGATACCTCTCAAAGATGGTGTTACCGACCTCACAACAGCCAACTTCGACGGTGTTGCTGGTGTCATAGTTCAGCAGCCAAATGTTTATGGTATAGTTGAAGACTTCACTGGTTTTGCCGATGCATGTCATGAGCATAAGGCACTATTCATTATGGATAGTGTGGCAGCCGATCTTGCTGTGCTCAAGACTCCTGGCGAGTGGGGCGCTGATATCGCTGTTGGCGATGGTCAGTCGTTAGGTATTCCTATGTTGTTTGGTGGTCCTTATGTGGGCTATATGTGTTGCACAGAGAAGTTGATTCGTAAGATGCCTGGTCGTATCGTAGGTATGACAAAGGACAATCGCGAACAGCGTGCTTTCGTGCTTACCCTTCAGGCTCGTGAGCAACATATCCGTCGCCAGAAGGCAACGTCAAATATCTGCTCGAATCAGAGTCTGATGGCGCTCTTTGTTACCATCTATCTCTCGTTGATGGGAAAACAGGGAGTAAAGGAGGCTGCTGAGCTATCGTATGCTGGAGCTCATTATCTCTGCGACAAACTTGTTGAAACAGGTAAGTTCCATCTGGTTTACAATCAGCCTTTCTTCAATGAGTTCTATGTGAAGTACGACGGCGATGTGGATAAATTGCAGAAGCGTTTCATCGATGCCGGATTCCTTGGTGGCGTTAAGTTTGCCGATGGTATCCTCTTCGCTGTTACTGAGAAGCGTACTAAGGAAGAAATTGATAACCTCGTAAAGATTGCTGCCGTATGAACAACCGACTATATGGAAATCTGATCTTTGAACTCTCAAAGGAGGGTCGCAAAGGATACAGTCTGCCAAGGAATAACTATGGCAGTTACGAGATACCTGCTTCGATGAAGCGTGCTGAGGATGCTGAACTTCCTGAGTGCGACGAGCTTACCGTGGTGCGCCACTATACCAATCTGTCGAATAATAACTTTGGTGTAGATACCGGCTTCTATCCGTTGGGCTCTTGTACCATGAAGTACAATCCTAAAATCAACGAGGAGATGGCCGCTCTGCCTCAGTTCCAAAATCTGCATCCAGAACAGCCTCAGAAGACGGTGATGGGTGCCTTAGCCTTGGTATCATTGTTGGAGAAATCGCTCTGCGAGCTTACTGGTTTGGCTCACTTCACCTTTAAGCCATACGCTGGTGCTCATGGTGAGTTGACGGGACTGATGACTATCGATAACTATCATCGCCAGCGTGGTGACATGCAGCGAAAAAAGGTGATTGTACCTGATAGTGCACATGGCACAAACCCTGCCTCGGCAGCAGTATGCGGATTGGAAATTGTTGAGGTAAAATCACTGGCCAATGGTCAGGTCGACTTCGAGGATCTGCAGCGAATTGTGGCTGAACAAGGTCAGGAGATAGCAGCTATGATGATGACCAATCCTAATACCCTCGGCCTTTTCGAGACTCGCATCCCAGATATTGCAAAACTCATACATGACTGCGGTGGATTGATGTATTATGATGGTGCTAACTTGAATCCTATGCTTGGTGCTTGTCGTCCTGGCGATATGGGCTTTGATGTAATGCATATCAATCTGCATAAGACATTTTCAACGCCTCATGGTGGCGGCGGTCCTGGCTCAGGTCCTGTAGGTGTTCGCGAGGGATTGCAGGATTGCTTCCCCTTCGTGTCGCCCTATCACGGCAACTATGGTGTGATGATGCGTGCTTATGCCTACATACTTTCACTCGGTCGCGAGCATGTAAAGGAGGTTGGACCGCTGGCTGTGCTCAACGCCAACTATATCAAAGAGTGCCTGAAGGATGTATACGAGTTGCCTATCGACACTATCTGTTGTCATGAGTTTGTGTTCGATGGTTTGAAGGATAAGTCAACAGGTGTTACCACAATGGATGTGGCCAAACGCTTGCTCGATTATGGCTATCATGCACCTACCATCTACTTCCCATTGCTCTTCCACGAGTCTCTGATGATTGAGCCTACGGAGAATGAGAGTAAGGAAACACTCGATAGCTTTATCGCAGTGATGCGCCAGATAGCCGATGAGGCTAAGACTAACCCCGATGAGGTTAAGTCGGCTCCTCATACTACGCCTATCGGCCGTGTAGACGATGTCCTCGCAGCCAAGCATCCTGTTACGACTTATAAACAGTTGAAGAATGAACAAAACTGATCTGATTATCATCGGCGCGGGCCCAGGCGGTTACCGCGCCGCTGAATATGCAGCCAAGAAAGGCCTGAAGGTTGTTATCTTCGAGGGCTCTGAGGTTGGTGGTACATGTCTTAATGTGGGTTGTATTCCAACTAAGACTTACGTGCATAGCTCCACTTTTGATGAAGCCCGTGAGCGTATGGCAGCAGTTGTAGCCCAACTTCGTCAGGGCGTTGAGGGCATTCTTTCGCTTCCAAATATCACACTGGTTCGTGAAAAGGGCGTGTTTACAGATGCTCATACCATTGGCGACTATACCGCTGATAACATCATCATTGCTACAGGTTCTGAAAC
>Ga0247608_10005882_pt1 | contig 13116 bp, 8 predicted proteins | sample 176DNAGHGlowgp2_FD_193490 | JGI IMG/M metagenome (GOLD analysis project Ga0247608, IMG submission 193490) | Sheep rumen microbial communities from Palmerston North, Manawatu-Wanganui, New Zealand - 1766 DNA GHGlow gp2 | ecosystem: Host-associated > Mammals > Digestive system > Stomach > Rumen ... | reverse complement strand
CATCCGAGTTGGGCGACGGTGTCTTCGAGGTGAAATCCACCAACGGCGACACGCACCTCGGCGGCGACGACTTCGACCACAAGATCATCGACTGGTTGGCCGGCGAGTTCATGAAGGACTACAACGTCGATCTGCGTAAGGACGCCATGGCGCTGCAGCGTCTGAAAGAGGCTGCCGAGAAGGCCAAGATCGAGCTCTCCAGCTCCAACTCCACGGAAATCAACCTGCCGTACATCATGCCGATCGACGGTGTTCCGCAACACCTGGTGCGCACGCTCACCCGTGCCCAGTTCGAGCAGCTCTGCGACGACCTGATCCGCAAGACCATCGAGCCTTGTAAGAAGGCTTTGGCCGACGCCGGCTACAAAACCAGCGATATCGACGAGGTCATCCTCGTGGGCGGCTCCACCCGTATCCCCGCCATCCAGAAGGTGGTGGAAGACTTCTTCGGCAAAGTGCCCTCCAAGGGCGTCAACCCCGACGAAGTGGTGGCCATCGGTGCCTGCATCCAAGGCGGTGTGCTGAGCGGCGACGTGAAGGACATCCTTCTGCTGGATGTCACTCCGCTGTCCCTCGGTCTGGAGACCCTCGGCGGTGTGATGACCAAGCTCATCGACGCCAACACGACCATCCCGACCAAGAAGTCGCAGGTCTTCACCACGGCGGCCGACAACCAGACCTCTGTGGAGATCCACGTCCTGCAGGGCGAGCGTCCCATGGCGGCCCAGAACAAGAGCATCGGTCGTTTCCACTTGGACGGCATCCCGGCGGCTATGCGTGGTGTCCCGCAAATCGAGGTCACCTTCGACATCGACTCCAACGGCATCCTGAACGTGACGGCTCACGACAAGGCTTCCGGCAAGGAGCAGAAGATCCGCATCGAGGCTTCCTCCGGCTTGAGTGACGACGAGATCAAGCGCATGAAGGCCGAGGCCGAGGCCAACGCCGACGCCGACAAGAAGGCAAAGGAGGAGATCGACAAGCTGAACAACGCCGACTCGCTGGTGTTCAACACCGAGAAGCAGCTCAAGGAGTTCGGTGACAAGATCCCCGCTGACGACAAGGCCAAGATCGAGGCGGCGGCCGCGAGACTGAAGACCGCGCACGACAACAAGGACTTCAGCGGCATCGACACCGCGATGGCCGAGTTGCAGAGTGCCTGGAACGAGGCTTCGCAGAAGATGTACGCCGCACAGGGTGGTGCGCAGCAGCAGCCCGGCGCCGATTTCAACGGCGGCTTCAACCAGCAGGCCGGTCCGCAAGGCCCGCAGGGCGGCAACGGCGGCAACGACTCCGAGGTCCAGGATGTGGACTTCGAGGAGGTGAAATAATCCCCCACATACCGAATACCCCAACGCGGGTGCCGATGAGGAATCGACACCCGCGTTTTTTTGTTGCGCCTGCCAGGGTGGCGACCGCGATTGTCCGCACCCCTACACCCGAAGAACTATGCTTGCTGCTACCTTGCAGATACTGCTCTGCTGCTGCTCAGCTACTGCTCAGATGCGGGATGCGACGCTGGAAGCGTCGGCCCCTATCCTGGCAACACCTCGTCCGCTGGAATTTCCATCCTGCTGAACGCGAACAGCTTCTTCCCCAGGTCTTTGAGGGACGCGCCGAGGTGATAGACGGTGTCGTCGAGGATGAGGAAGCGGTCTTGCTGACCCGCTGCTCCAACCGTTCGATCCGTTGGTTGAAGGCGTGACCGCGAAGAAGATAGCCCTTTAGGACCCTATTCGCCCACTGACGGAAACGAGTAGCATCGGTTGAGTTGACCCTGAATCCGACAGAGATAATCATGTACAAATTGTAATATTTTACTTCGCGTAATACCTGCCTTTTCCCTTCTTGTTGAAGCTGTGCAATTTTTTGCACATGTTGCGGTTTCGTCCAACTCTTTGGTTTTGTATATGTTTCCAATATGTTTTACTAGCTAGATACAGGCAAGGTGGAGTTCAAACTGTCCAAAGGCCATATATCCTTCATTGTGCAAAATGACATCGCATCAGCCGTCCGTCATCGTCACGTAGATGCATGCCGTTTCCTTGGCAGAACGCCCACATATCGCATTCGGCACATTGTCCGGTGTGCATCCACTCCCGGTCACGATAGGTTTCAAACTTCTTCTCCCACACTTCCGAGAAACGATCTCGATAGATGTTGCCTTCGTGATATTGACTCCGTATGCTTAGACATCCGGAAATGGAGCCATCCGCCAAAACAGACGCCACATTTACACCCGCCTGACAGAAAAATGGATAATCACGCACCTCGCATTCATAGTCGCCCAGAAATCCCTCACAACTGTAGCTCAGGCGGATGGACTTTTCCTGTCGGGATTTCACAATAAAATCCATCATTTGACGGAATTGTTGGTTATCAAGCTGAAGATCAGGGTAGTTTGCCGCACGGCCCATCGGCACAATACTGAAAAGCCGCCAACAATTGACCCCGATCGACAACAAATACCTCTTGAATTCCTCCAAATAATTGATATTACGTTGGTTCACACACGTGATGACATCCCAAACAATTTTTTTGCCAACCAAGTTGCGCACCGCTTTCTCAGCATTCGCAAAACTAACCCCACTACCCCGCATCCAATTGTGCTCCGGGGAAAAACCGTCCATGCTGATGGCGATGGTTTCCAAGCCTGATGCAATTAACGCATCACACATTTTCGCATCTAACAGCATTCCGTTACTCACCATGCCCCAATGAAACCCTTTCTGCCTGATAGCCCTGCCACAATCGCAAATGTCTTTTCTCACAAGCGGTTCACCACCTGTGGTGACCACCAATATCCGATCAGGTCTCATGACCGATGCCACGTCGTCAAGAACAGGGAGAAAATCCTCAAGGGGCATGTCTTTCGTTTCTGCAATCTGGCGGCAGTCACTTCCGCAATGGATGCATTTCAAGTTACAACGGAGCGTACATTCCCAAAACAACTGCTGGAGAATATGCTTGCTGCGGCGTTTTTGATACTGCCCGTCGGCATATTCCAAATATTTCAGTTTCGAGGGGGAAGGTTTTGTCAGGCTCATATATCTAAAAGTTCAGAAGCTGAAACATCATCGGAGTCGAAGATATCCGGGGCTGGACCATAAACATCCGCGAACGGTTCTGTTTCAAGATCCGGATTCGGGCCATAAACCACTCCGATTGGTTCTGTTTCAATATCGTCTGATTCGTTCAGTTCCTCATTTGGCATCGCAACCGTGACATTTTGGGCAATCTGAGCGTTTAGCGGCATGCCATTCTCATTCACCAGGACATTTCCCTCCTCATCGGTCTCCAAATCCAATATCACCATATCCATCTCTCCGTCGCGGTCTGAATCCAGAATCAGATCGGGCTTTTCATTGTCATTCAAATCGGCCACAACCGCATCGATTCTGCCGTCCCCATCCACATCAGCCACATCCATAATGTTCTCCGGTTCAACCACATAATCCACCGGAGGGGGACCATATACACTTGGCTGCGGATCTTCCACAATATTCGGCACCTCTTGCGCCGTGGCAGGGGTTTCTGGTTTTTGAATAGGTCCCGCTGTCGTGGAAATGGGCTCCTCTTTGGTTGGAGTGTCCACCACCGACCCAGATTGTGCGGGGGATTCTTGGCTAAAATGGTGTTCGGCGGCAGTCCCACCTACGAATCCTCCTGACATTCCGCCTACCATTCCACCCGCAGCTGCCGAAGCCGCCGCAGGATTCATCTGTTTCTTGTCTTTCACCTGTTTTTCGGGTGCGTTCTCTATCGTTTTTTCGGTCATATAGTTATTTGGTTTTAGTGTTTCGATCTATGGGTCACTTGCGCTTCGGGCGTCTTGGTTTTTCGAGGCTGCTGCGGACCAATGCGACACGGAAGCCAATGTAAAAATGGCGGTAATTCTCGGTAGCTCCAAGCCTTCGAGACACTTGGCAATCTCTTGCATCGTGAATAAAACTACCTCCACGGTACACTCGGTATTTATCCGAAGATGATCCTTGTGGGTCAGTTTGTGGATCACTGTTGTATTCATCTTTCCAGTCCGAGCACCACTCACAAACGTTGCCACTTATACCAGCAAGGTATAGTGCGTTAGAACGCTTGTACTCGTCAACAGGATGTGTCTTGCCATCGCTGTTACCCTTATACCACGCAACATCGTTTATGTTATTTCCACCAGCATACTTATGTTTGCTATGTTTTTTGCCCCCTCGGGCTGCGTATTCCCACTCAGCTTCAGTTGGAAGGGTAAAGTACCAGCCCTGCGGCAATTGATCACGAAGTCTGCCGTTAAGTCTCTCACAAAAATCCAACGCCTCCATATAACTCACATAATACATGGGATAATTATAGCCTACACCCAAAGACAGTAATTGTTTTTCTGAGTATTTATAAAGGTTTATCGCTTTTTGGCTCTGATCTCGGAGCGAGGTATGCATTACCTCATACCACAACTCCTGCGTCACCTCCGTCTTCCCTATCCAAAAATCGGATACCGTCACTTGATGGGCGGGTTTCTCGTCTTCTGAGCAATCGCTACCCTGCTCGGTGGTACAGCCCATGGTGAAGGTGCCACCCTCCACATAAACAATCTCCATAGTCACACGATCGAATGGTCTTGGAGCATCTTTCACAGTGAGAACCACCTCATCCCTCCCTTTTCGCCATTCTTCCTCTCGCAAGCCTTCCCGTTTTCCTTTCACCTCCGCCACATATCTCCCCTTCGGGTATTTATTCAGATACTCATCGCATTTTTCCGCAGTTGTACAATTCGCGTAGGTATTGTCCTCTTCCAGAAAGTTTATCTTCGTGTCTGTCACTAAGGAGACATACCTGCCCTTCGGGTACTTTTTCAAGTACTCATTGCATTTTTCGATACTCACACAACCATTGTAGACATCATCCTCGGCCTGTAGCTCTTGTTTCTTCTGCTTCACTTCGGCCACATACTTACCATTTGGGTATTTGTCAAGATATTCGTTACAAGAGCTTACACTTGTGCAACTATTATAAGCTTCCGATTCTTGTCTTGCCGCCTCTTCATCCTTAATTCGGGTATCGCACTTTCCAATCCATGCGTTCGCTTCCGTTGTGTTCGGCATTGGGCAATCTTTGGCGGCCACGAACTTCGCCTTGGCCTCGCTGTATCTGCCAATGTTGTAGAGCGACACTCCTTCCGCGTACTTCTCCTTGTAGCACGGGGAGTAGTTCTGCGCCGCCACGGTGAGAGTGGCGAGGAGGAGGATGGTTGTTAGTAAGTTTCTCATATCGTTTTGGTTTGGTTATTCGTTATATCCCAGGGCTCACTTCGTTCGCCCTAGGTTGGCATACTTCAGGCCTTCGGCCCTTTTGGAATGGTTTCGTACTGCTTAGCGTTCAATCTCGGAGACAGCGGACAGAAAGGCCATCCGTCTTTTCTGAACTACTTGCTGTAAAATACGAACTCCTGAAATTTAACGTGAATGACATTGCATCGTAGTAATAAACTTCAACCTCCACCCCATTAACCGTACTACGGTATACGTGTGATTTAGAATCTGATGTGCTCCAAAAGTAGGCATCGCCTCCAAAAAAATAAAAACCTCTAGAGCCGCCCTCGTAGTCAGGAATAGCAGATTTGCCAGCAGGAAGTGCTGAAAATCCAGTAGCATTGTTCAGATGAGGGTTATGACCGGGGGTATCGCGGTCCAAACAATCATTCCATCCAGATGTAGCACAAAAAAACTTGGCAATCCTTGCATTTCTACCGTCACAGTTTTCAGTTTGACGGCACACATAATCCGTCAATTGAGTCCACTCGGTACACGAGGGTACATGCCATCCGTCGGGACAAACACCCTGCACTTCTGATGGTATTTTGTCATTAGCGAGACTGCCGTGCATAGCAGCAGGCCAATTATAAAGGTAGCCATATTTGGGTACCTCTTCCTCGTCATTATTGGGACAATAACGGTATGGACTTGGATTCCTTGGATTATCGCTTATTTTGTCTATGTCGCCGACAGGAATCATGTCACCATTGGAATAGTGTTTAGAACGCAAGTTCTCTGCCATCCAACATTGATTCCCTATTTGGACAGTGCTATAAGTGTTACCATCGAAGTCTGTGACTTTACCACAGGACATTGGTGTCGGAAATTTCGGCATTTTCTCTGCACCAGTTGAGGTCGATTTTTGTTTCGGCTGGGGGTTCAGCTTCGCGTTGCACTTCCCTATCCAAGTGTCGGCCTCCTTCGTATTCGCCATCGGGCACCCCTTTGCTGCAACGAACTTCGCCTTGGCGCCGTTGTAGTCGCCCTTGTTGTAGAGTTCCACGCCTTCCGCGTACTTCTCCTTGTAGCACGGGGAGTAGTTCTGCGCCGACACGGTGAGGGCGGCGAGGAGAAGGATAGTTGTTAGGATGTTTCTCATATCATTACAAAACATATAATAATTCAACTCAAAAAAATAACAACTAAAACTTTCGAACCGCTCTATATGCTAGTTTAGAACCAGGCCCATAGTCCGCATAAGTAGCATCCCAATCAAATGAAAAAATCCAACCATTATTCACTTCTGATAAACTGCTCGTGAAATACCCACGATGACGCTTCGCTGACAATGTTATCCCCCCATTTCGAGACAATCCTACACTGACAGGACCTTGCGTACCAGAGCGTTTATTGGCCACACGAAGCATATAAAACATTTCCCCATTAGACGGCAGATACCAATCTTTCCCATGAGACCTAGCCCATGTTGCAGGAATCACATCATCACCATAGGCATTGATAATTTTTGTAGTTAACTTCATGCCCTTGCCGACATTTATTGAAGAATAGGATTCATACGTGTCTCGCAATTCTTTCGGAACATTGACTCCATTCGGATTCTTCCAAAATGGCCCATATCCTTCATCCATTGAGACGACCAGCCCGTGTTCACCTGTCTTGTCCACGTAAAACACAACACCTTTTGTTCCATCATCAAAGACCACAAGATCTCCAATTGCTCGTTGTTTTTGCTTTTCTAATTCGGCTTTTTTGTTCGAAATCTCCTTGAAATAACGCCCTTCAGGATAATTCTCCAAATAGGCTTCACAATCCTCAATTGTGGAACATCCTTTATATGCCTCTTCTTCCTGTAAAGCAATACTGTCGGCGACAAACTTGTCCACAAACTGTTTGGCTTCCTCAAAATGCTTGGCTGTTGAACCATATTTGCTGATATATGCCCTGTAATCGTCCACTGTTTGACAGGATTGGTATGTTTTCGTGTCCGGATTCTGCAACGAGCCTATCACGATGGCGGCAATCACACCTACAGCCACTATGCCGCCGATAATCCACGGGAGAAGTTTGCGATGGGTTGGCTGCGGTTCGTACTGTGCGGACATCTTACGATTTTCCAAATCAGAATTTTTGGAGGCTTTCCGACTGGGATTCTTTTCTTTCTCAAACGCCGTGTCATCATCAGTGCCGTCCCCATCAATTATAACATCCGTATTCTCACTATCCTTTGGCCCAACCTTCGCGTGACCATTTGTGTTCTTTCTGATTATTTGTAGCAACTCCTCCGCACTCTTCACCCTTTTCTCGGGGTCAACAACCAGACACCGTTCCAGCACCTTCCGCCATTTTTCCGGCACACTGCCAAGACGACCGCCGGTGTCGCCGTTGATGATTTTGTTGTAGATTTCCAAATCCGCCTGCGCACTGTTTGACGCACTGGAACCCGCCTCGAAGAGCGGATTGCCGGTGAACAGCTCATAGACGATAACCCCGTAAGACCACAAGTCGGTGTTCAGACGTAAAGGCTGCCCCTGCAGCTGTTCCGGAGAACTGTAACGAGCCGTACCGCCACCGAAACTGTTGGAGAACATACTGCGGTCGGTAGTGTCTGCCGCCTTGCTCAACCCGAAGTCGGTAATCAGCGGGATTATCTTGCCATCGTGCTTCACAATCAAGATATTGCCGGGTTTGAGGTCGCGATGTACGACATGATGCTGATGCAGAAACGCCACGCCATCTAATAACTGTAGGGCCACGTTCTCCTTCTGCACAGGGTCTAATCCAGCTTTGATGAGATTGGAAAGATTGCCATCGGGGTAGAACTGCATCACCGCATAGTCGAACACCCCCTGCGGACTCTCGAACGAGTAGAATTCCTCGTAGTTGGCGATGTTCGGGTGGGGTGGCAGGCCTCTGAGCGCCTCAAACTCATCCTTCAACGAGAAAACCTTGCCGTTGGCGGCAGTCTTCACCTCACTCACCTTGATGGCCACCTCGCGGTGCAGCGTGTTGTCGTAGGCTTTATAGACAGTGCCGAACCCGCCGCCCCCAATTTTGTCGTTGCGGACGCTGTAGGTGTATCGTTTGAAAAATTCTTCTTGGGTCATAATTTGGATTTGGTTATCTTTGTTTCTGTTCCCGCAACGTAGAGACGCAAAATTTCGCGTCTCTACGCCGTGCCGGACAACCTTATTGGTGAACTAAAGAAAGGCGGAAACCGACATCGAAGCGGTAGTCGGGGGTGTCGTAGAAGCGGTCAGACACCCGGCAGCTCTCGGCGGAGCTGCCCACATAGCCGCCACGAGACACACGGCTCGAGCGCTCCGAAGGACCTTTAGGGTCAGCCTGCACAGAACTGCTGTAGAAGGCGTACCAATCTGCGCACCACTCAGACACATTGCCGCTCATGTCGTACAGTCCAAGCTCGTTAGCCTGCTTTGTCTTCACCGGACGTGTATCGTATCCTCTGCTGCCTCTATACCATGCCACATCGCCTATGGTGTTGCCACCCGCATACTTGTAGTGTTGGCTTTTATTTCCACCACGAGCCGCATATTCCCACTGCGCTTCCGTGGGCAATGCAAATTGGTAGCCTGACGGAATTCTGTCCTCCAACAGTCTGTTCAGTTTGCTAATGAATTCCTGACAATCGTACCAGGAGACATGTTCAACTGGCAGGCGATTGCCTTTGTGTGAACTTGGATTGTTCCCCATAACAGCCTTCCACAACGCTTGGGTCACTTCCGTTTCTCCGATACAGTAAGCGCTCAATACCACCTGATGAGATGGTTCCTCATCTGCTTGGCAATCACCGCCCTGCTCGGAGGTGCAGCCCATAGTAAACGTGCCGCCCTCTACATACTTCATCGTGAAAGAAACGCCTTTCACCGTATAGGTTTGAGCCAAGGCTCTAAGATCCGCATTCCGTTTCGCCGTCTCTGCTGCCTCTGCCTTCCGTTTTGCTTCTTCCACTTCTTGCTCCACCTTACGCTTTGCCGCCTCCGCGGCTTCTGCTTGTCGTTTCGCCTCCGCAGCCTCTTGTTCCGCCTTTAGCTTTGCCTTCTCTGCTGCATCTGCCCGCCGTTTCGCCTCCGCAGCTTCCCGTTCAGCATTCCGTTTTGCTCCTTCAGTTTGTTCCTCTACTTTCCGTTTCTCATCAGCAAGTCTGTTAATCTCCTTATTACACTTCCCTATCCACTCGTCGGCTTCCTTCGCATTCGCCATCGGGCACCCCTTTGCTGCGACGAACTTCGCCTTGGCGCCGTTGTAGTCGCCCTTGTTGTAGAGTTCCACGCCCTGCGCGTACTTCTCCTTGTAGCACGGGGAGTAGTTCTGCGCCGCCACGGCGAGGGTGGCGAGGAGGAGGATGGTTAAGAGGGATAGGTGTTTCATATCTTTGTCTTTTTTATCTCTATTCAGCATAAGTTAAAGCGCAATAACAATCCGAAAGCCTCTGTAATCCCCTCGAGAATCAGGGTACGTTCCATTACGTCTTGTCACGATACAATCCTCTTCGACTGAGAGCCAGCTACCGCCGCGTGCAACGCGATTGGTGCCCGAAGATGGACCTGTAGGGTCAATTTGTAGTGTGTTACTATTTTGATTTTTGTAGTCATAATAGTCAAAACACCATTCTTCAACATTGCCGCTCATATCATACAGACCAAGCTCATTCGGTTCTCTGGTCTTAACAGGATGAGGTCTGCAGTTGTTTTTTTCCCGTTTTTTCCAACTATCCTCTCCAGACAAATAATGATCTCCACTATTGGATAGATACCATGCCACATTGCCAATGTTGTTGGATCCCGCATATTTGTTGCCGTTGTTGTGGTGTTTGCCACCCCGTGCCGCATACTCCCATTCTGCCTCAGTGGGCAAACGAAACGTCTTGCCCGTCAGTTCATTAAGCTTTCGGATGAACACCTGACAATCAATCCAACTCACATATTCCACAGGAAGGTTGCTTCCAAAGAAGACGGAAGGGTTACCACTCATTACTGCTTGCCATAATTCTTGTGTCACCTCCGTTTCTCCTATGCAGTAATCACTAACTGTCACGCGGTGTTCATCATAGGTGTTACCCATAGTGAACGTTCCGCCCTCCACGTAAATCATCGTGAATGAGACCCCATATACAGAATAGGTTTTGGCTAAGGCTTGGGTTTCTGCTTTCCGTCTCAGTTCTGCTTCTTCCTTGCGCTTTGCCTCGTCAGCTTTGCGCTTCGTCTCCGCCGCTGCCGCCGCATCTGCCTCGGATTTTCGTTTTGCTTCCGCTGCCGCGGAATCCGCTTTTTGTTTTGCTTTATTTGCCCTTTCTTCGGCTATCCGCTTTTCCTCGGCTTGCTTGTCTATCTTCGCAGTACATTTCCCTATCCACTCGTCCGCCTGTTTAGTGTTTGGCATGGGGCAACCTTTAGCAGCCACAAATTTTGCTTTGGCGCCGCTAAAATCTCCTTTGTTGTAGAGAGTTACCCCCTGCTCGTATTTTTCTTTGTAGCAGGGAGAATAGTTCTGTGCCGATACAACAACAGCAGCACAGAACAGTATGAGAGTTATGGTATTTCGTAGTTTCATACCTTTCTTGTTTTGTCCTGCAACTTATAGTGAACGTGCTGCTAAAACATACAGAACGCCACTCTTATTTGTTGTGAAGTCTAAAATACTTACTTCTTGCGTCTTTTTTCTTCTGTCCGAATCTCCTTTTTCTGTTTTTTGATTTTTTTATCACAGTCTTTGATTCTTTTTTTTAACTCCTTCGCTCTGTACTTGGAGGGAACATAATGTTCAGCTTGGACATAATAGGTCTTCGCTTTACTAAACTCACCTTGTGCGTAAGCGTTGTTCCCTTTCGACATATTTTCTTCGAATTCGCCAATAGCTTGCTGAGCGGAAAGGGAGTAAGTGGCGAAAAATAATAAAATGATAAAAATGAATGTGTGTTTCATAACTTTTGATTTGTTTGTTAATTATTGTTATTGATTAATTGTTTCATAACGGATTAGTTGTGAATAATGGAGAGGCGAAATCCGGTATGGTCACTGCGGTATTCAGGAGTACTTTTCTCACGACAAATTACCCAGCAGTGTTCCCAATTGCAACCGCGACAAACACGAAACTTACCAGAAGGAGGGCCTGGTGGATCTTTGGATGGTGATATGCAGAAGTAGTCTGTCGAGTACCAGTCTTGGCACCACTCGTCCACATTGCCAGTCATGTCGTACAGACCCAATTCATTTGGCGACTTTGTTTTCACCGGCTTGGGCCCCTCATAATGTCTATTGGTGAGACACCATGCCACATCGTTAACATTGTTACTTCCGCTGTATAGATAACCTTTACTTTTGTTACCGCCTTTTGCTGCATACTCCCATTGGGCTTCTGTGGGTAATGTAAATCGGCACCCAGACGGGAGCTCGTTGCGCAAAAGATTATTGAGTTTGTTGCAAAATTCTTGACAGTCGTTCCAGTTCACCTGTTCCACAGGCAAGTCGTCGCCTTTGTATTTTGACGGGGTGTTTCCCATCACCGCTCGCCACAAGGCTTGTGTTACTTCTGTCTCGCCGATATGATAGTCACTCAACGTCACCGAATGTGCAAAACTCTCACAGCTAGCACAGTCAATTCCCTTTTCGTTTGAACAACCCATGGTAAAGGTGCCTCCCGCCACATACACCATTTTAAATGTAACGTTCCTTACGGTGAAATTCAGGGTCTTTTTCATAGCTGCAGCTTCTTCCTCCACTTTCCGTTTTGCTTCCTCTGCTGTAGCTTCTTCCTTTCGTTTAGCTTCTTCCGCTGCCTTTTTTCTGTTTGCCTCTGTTAGCTTAATGTTGACCAACGCTATACGGAAGCCATGAAAGTTGTCATAACCGGAACTTGGACTTTCATGATATCGATAGGATAACCTGCACCATTTTTCATCGGATCGTCGATTACAACCTCGCGTAACACGTTCCTTTCCTGACATCGGTCCTATAGGATCAACCTGTGAAGTTCCACTGTACTTCTCATACCAGTCGCTGCACCATTCTTCCAAATTGCCACACATGTCATACAATCCTAACTCATTTGGTAGCTTTGTTTTGACAGGATGGATTTTATCCCCACTATTGTTTTCATACCATGCCACATCGCTTAACTTGTTACTTCCTGCATAGGTGTATCCTTTGCTTTGGTTACCACCTTTTGCTGCATACTCCCATTGCGCTTCTGTAGGAATAACAAATTTGCATCCATCTGGTAATTGATCATTAAGAAGCGTGTTCATCTTATTGCAAAAGTCTGTTGCTTCGTCATAACTTACAAAATACATGGGATAATTCGGGCCTTGACCACGAATAACATACCCACTATGTTTGCTTTGTTGCTGGGATAACGAAGTGCCCATTACTGCCGTCCACAAAGCCTGGGTCACCTTTGTCTCCCCCATCCAAAAGTCAGTCAATGTGACCTGATGGGCAGGTTTCTCGCTGTCATAGGCATACTCATCATTAGTGCCCATGGTGAACGTACCACCCTCCACAAAGACCATCTTAAAAGCAACACCCTTTACAACACAGTTCAAATGGTTTCCCGTTGCTCTTGTTATGGAATTATGTTGCGGTGTAATCTTTGCATTACACTTCCCTATCCACTCGTCGGCTTCCTTCGCATTCGGCATCGGGCACCCCTTTGCTGCGACGAACTTCGCCTTGGCGCCGTTGTAGTCGCCCTTGTTGTAGAGTTCCACGCCCTGCGCGTACTTTTCCTTGTAGCACGGGGAGTAGTTCTGCGCCGCCACGGCGAGGGCGGCGAGGAGGAGGATAGCTGTTAGGATATTTCTCATATCGTATGGAGGTTGGTTATTCGTTTC
>Ga0247608_10005881_pt1 | contig 13119 bp, 15 predicted proteins | sample 176DNAGHGlowgp2_FD_193490 | JGI IMG/M metagenome (GOLD analysis project Ga0247608, IMG submission 193490) | Sheep rumen microbial communities from Palmerston North, Manawatu-Wanganui, New Zealand - 1766 DNA GHGlow gp2 | ecosystem: Host-associated > Mammals > Digestive system > Stomach > Rumen ... | reverse complement strand
GAGTTTCCATTGATGCTAAGTGTTCCGTATCCTTTTACGGTAATTTCTGGATGAGAGTCAAACAATGTGGGATTCTCGATTGTGCCACCATTCGGAACTATAACCTCTTCCTCTCCAGAAGCTAAATACCTTTGCGGTTTCCTGCTGAATTCGATTGCGAATTTAGCCATCTGGCGGTCAGGGGAGAGCTTCGGCTCAAGCCCTCCCATATATCTTGCAAAGTAAAATTCTTCAGGATGAATACTGTCTCCCAGTCTCATGTATCCGAGGTTTTCCATCATAGCGTTACGGAACCATTCAAGATTACTGGCGGCGTTCTCGTAAATCACACCCATATAACGATGTTGCATGTTTTCAAAGGTTCGATTACTCTGAAGCAAAGCCCCGTTTCTTCCCGGAACTTTGATTTCGGTCATGAGACTTTCAGGAGCTTCATCTGTATTCAGATCAAAGAGCCACACATTATAATCTCTGGAATCTATATCACCAAAGATAAAATAATCCATCATGCAAACGCCCTCCTTTTCTGATTATTCCACCTCGTAAACAGCTTCATCGTTTCTTCTGCAATCCTCTTTTCGTCTTGTCCTTCTCTCGGATAGATGTTAAATGTGATGCTATCAGCAGGATAGGCACGGCCTTTTCCGTCGTCATCGATGCTCATCGTCATTATGTCATCCGTGAAATCCGGGCTTTCCACATCACTGAATAACGAGTCTCCAATATCATCAAACATTGACATATCAGCATCGGCTACAGAGTCAATAGCATCCTGCAGAACATCTTTCATTTTCTGGATTGGCATGGCCTTTTCAAAGCCGACACCGATGCCCTGAGCGATTGGTTTTCCTACCAAATCACGGAATTTCTTTGATGGTGATGCGATACCAAGAAAACCCTGAGCGGCACTTATTAATCCTTCAGATACCTCTTTTACTTTGTTGTAAAGGTCTTCTGCGTGATTACCAATACCGCTTTTTATGCCGTTGATGATTTCCTTTCCGATTTTCCACCATTCTATTTCTGTGAATTTTTGGAATGCAGTTTGAGCTATTTCCTTCATTTTGTTCGGAATATCAACAAATAGAGCCTGAATGCCATTTCTAATCAGATTGATTAACGTTCTTCCGAGTCCAGTCCAATCAATGTTCTGAACGTAGTTGAAGGCATTTCTGGCAATATTGAGCATCAAATTAGGAATGGCTGTAATTAATGCCGTTATTCCGTTAACAATAAACGTGATAACCTTCTTACCGAGTTCAAACCATTCAATATCTTTGAAGAAATTAAATGCCGTTTCACCTATCTTTTTAACTCCGTCAGGAATGAGCGAGAACAGAGCTTTTATGCCGTCCCAAATCGTTTGAATAATGGTTTTCCCCACCCAGCTCCAATCGGCATCGAGTAAAGATGTGGTGATTGCGGAAACAATAGCAGGCAGATTTTTTATCAATACCGGAATCGCAGAAATAATCCCTTTCACGAGCGCAACAATTATTTCAATTCCCTTCTGTACTATCGTTGGCAAATTATCCGTGATAAATCCAGTAACAGTAGTTATAATTCCAGGCAAAGCTTCAATTAGTCGTGGAAGCGAATCGGCAATACCCTGAGCGATTGATAACAGGAAATTCCCTCCAGCCTCAACAATTTTAGGAAGGTTTTCACGTAGCGTTGTTAACAGAGTTTCTACTACCGTAATAGCACCATCAATAATTCCCGGCAGATTCTCCGACAACCACGAACCAGCATTATCAAACAAGTGAGCTAAGGCGTCCGCCAACTTCGGAACACCTTCTTGTATTCCGGTTATTAGCTTTTCGAGCAACCCGGCTCCTGCTCCTGCAAAATCAATTTCCTGAATAGTTTCAAGAATTGTTCCGAACAGATTCACAAGCGTATCTTTCACGAGTGGAGCATATTCTTTTACGATTTTCGGAATGTTTTTAATGATTTTCGGTAACAACAGATTTACAAGCTTCCCGACGCCCTCTATTGCATTTTTTGCAACCGGAGTGATGTTGTCGAAAACAAGCCCTATGCTGTTTACTAAATCATCCACTTCGTCTGAAATGTCGTTATTTCCATCCCCTAAAGCTATCAACAAATTGCTCCATGATGATTTCATCATGCCGATAGAACCTGAAATTGTATGCTCCGCTTCTTGTGCTGTGGTTCCAAGCTGTTCAGAAACTACTCTTCCCGTGTTTTGGTATATCTCAGCAACTTCTTCGGCTGTTCTTCCTGATATGCCCATTTCGCCCTGAATTGCGTGAATTGCTTCTGTGATGTCAGCAAAATTATCTATATCATAATGAATGCCAGTCAGCTTTTCTGCATCAGCAAGCAACTTCTCCATCTGCTCTTTTGTGCCGCCATAACCAAGTCCAAGACTGTCAAGCATCTGGAACTGACCCCTTGAAAATCCAAGGTATGCTTGTTTGATGGTGTCTAAGTCGTTGCCTAACTTGTTTGCATTATCTGACATATCCATCAAGGCCATGTTTGCAATTTTCGCGGCTCTTGTTCTGGATTCAGCTGTTTGTTCTACAGCCTCACTCATATTTCCATCAGTAGACTTCAAGAGTTCTTTTTCTTGTTTGATGTATTCTTTTAATTCCGTCAGTTTGTCGGCGTTGGATTCTTTCAGGGCGGCAAGCTGTTCATCATTTGATTCTTTTGCGCTCTGCAGTTTTGCGTCATTTGCTTGTTTTACAGCATCAAGCTGTTCTGACTGTGCTTCTCTCAGACTTTCCAGTTCACTGTTCTGCGACTCTTTCAGGCTTTCAAGCTGTGCTTTTTTCGACTCCTTAAAGGCGTTCAGGGTTTCTTTGTTCTGTTCCCTAACGAGTTCCAACTCTTCTCTGTTGGATTCCTTCATCTGTTCGATTCTTGCACTGCTTTCTTCCTTAATCGCCTTGACCTGTTCGTCCCTGCGTTCTTTCAGTGCGTCTTTCTGAGCATCTGCTTCATCCTTGATGTTGTCTTTCTGATCTTTCAGGGCTTCAATCTGCTTTTTCCGGATGGCGGCATTTTCCTTCTGTCGCTCTTTTTCCAGAAACTCATTCAGTTTTTCTTCTGCAAGCTTCCTATCTTCGGCTGTTTTTGCATACCGGATAGCTTTCTCATACTCAGCTTGCTTTGTGGCCTTTTCTGCGGCTTCTGCGGCTCTGTCTTCCGCTTCTGCCTGTTCGTTCAGGGCATCTATTTGAGCATCAATAGCTTTCAGACGTTCATATTCCTGCCTGTCGATGTTCTTGAGCGATTCCTTATACTCTTTATCGATCAGCTCTAATTTTCGCTCTGTGGCCTTCTCATAGGCTTTTACTTCAGCCTCCTGAGCCTTCTCAACCTGTCTTTCTCTTCGTGACAGCGATTTCTCGAGTGCAGAAACTTCTCTGTCAGCGGCTTTCGATGCGGCTTCATACTGCTTGTCAAGCACTTTCCGTCTTGCGTCATACTGTTTGTCCAGCGACTTGCTCAATTCGTTATACTGCTTATCAAGTGATGATTTCAGGTTGTTATACTGAGCGTCTAAAGCTTTTTTCTGTTCACTTGTCTGCTTGTCATATGATTTCTTTGCCGCATCATACTGCTTATCAAGTGCTTTCGACATGGCTTCTGTGTCTTGCTCCACGGCTTCAGACGTGCTTTCTGCAGTACTTTTCAGTAATGCTCCAGAAAACGATATTACCGTTTCCATGTATTCGTTAGCACTCATTCCGGCGTTTTTATATGCATCTCGTGCATACTGTTCGATAGTGCCAGCAGACTCCTTGAAAAGCGTCTCAACGCCACCTGTAAGTTGCTCAAAATCAGCAAAGGCGGAAACGGACGATTTAGTTAAAGCACCAACCGCCGTCACCGCCGCACCGATAGAAGCTATCGCCCCCGCAATACCAACTTTTATAGCACTTGCGACACCATCAAATTTCCCGCCAAAACTTTCAGCGTTTCTTTCAGCGTCGTCAAGCCCTCTTGTGTATTCAGACGAATCAAGTGACAGGCTTGCCATCAAATCAAATACGTTCATTGTTTCCCCCTAACGCATCTAATCTGGAGCTAATGTCTTCTATAATTTCGTCCGATGTCCTGTCATCTTCTACTTTTGCCGTTTTTCCGTTTGTGAACTCGATAAAGTTCAGGTTCATGACTTCGCCACCTGCCATATTGGCAGTGTTTTTCGTCAGAACTTTAATGCCTTCCGTCAGAAATCCACGGTACAAAAGTTCATTAGATGATTTTCCAATTCTCGCCATCAAATACTTGATGAAAAAATCTACTCTTCTGGTTCCTCGATATTCTCCGTAGCAGAGCCAGAACTCTCGCTGTCGATCTTCTGACTCTGCAACGAAAAAAGCATGGCAATCTCCGGCATCTTCATAATTTCCATAAGCTTCAAAGGCAATCCAAAGATGCTCGGATTATATGTTTCAGGGTCTTCCTGATCTATCAAAGCCATCATATGCAGGATTTCTTTTTTATTCATTTTCAGCAGTATCCGGACAATCTCAAGATTGTTTTTTGAATTTTCTACCGCTTCACGAAAATCCTTATTCTCGTAGATTTTTATAATGTCAGGCAGTAAATCTGCAAGCAGATCAATGCCGTCTTCACCTTTGTAATCTGACAGCTTCATTGGCTCTCCCCTCTAAATTAATTACCTGTGGTTCCTCCCGTATTTCCGCCCGTAGTTCCACCTCCAGATGTTACAGGTTCAGCAGAGTAGAACTCAGCTGGAACTACGTCCTGTGCGTTAATGGAAACGTGTCCTGTGATTGTGCAGGAAATCTGTCCCTTCCCTGATTTCGTAGTCTGTAAAGAGAATCCACCAGTTGACAGTGCGTTGCTGATCTTTACAGCGGCAAATCCGCCGTCAGACCTGTCTCCAACCCACCAAAGAGTACTGAAATCCGTTAACTCTAATTCTCTTCTCGGTGTAACCTTTTCTGTCCCGGTAATATCCGCCGCACCAAGTGCAAGTTTGATTACATCTGCACTGACGGACAAAGCTGTGAAGGTCATGGTTACCTCCCAACTTTCAATCCTCTTTAATTCCATCATGTTTACCGGACAGTTATCTATATCTTCACCGAAATCGCTGAATGTCGGCACACAGCTTACGCTAATTCCGCCTGTAGTAGCAGTTACAATATCAGCCTCGGCAGGCGCGGCAGGGCTTGAAGGATCAAAATCCTTTAAAACCATTCCTGCTTCGACCTGCAGTTCATCAAAAGTATTCTGCGGGATTTTAGTAAAAACGCCCATGTTATCCTCCTTTGTAAAAGATTTCAAACATGGAGTGTCGGTGTCATTCCGCAGTTAAGAACTCTACTTCAATATTGATTACGATCCTTCGTATCATATCGTTTTCATCACTCATTCTCTGAGCAAACGGGTGTCCACGCTGTACCCAAACACGACCAGAATCAAGTTTAAACACCTGTCCACCTAAACCAATGGTTTCGGCTATCTCTTTTGCCTTCTGTGAGATTCTCGTCCACGAAGTGCCATAATCCCACAGGGAGGCATTCGGATAAACAGGATGCTCTAACTCATCTTCCATCGTCATGTAAGTGATATATGGCGGTTCAACCTGCTGTCCATTGAGCTCCCTCGGAACAGTTGCTTCATCAAAAGCAGGCCATCCAAATTGGCTCCAGAATGTTTGATACCAGTGTGATTTATCCATTATTCAGAACAAATTCCTCCGCACTTACTTGACGCATATCTAAGGTTGCTCTGGTAGGTGTAAATTTATCATCACCATCAGATGTAACTCGGAAGACTTTCCCGTCTCTGTTTCGTCTAAAAACATCGTGATACTGCAGATTTAGTACCTTGCTGGTTGTTACGGTATATATTCCTGTAACTCCCTGCTGTTCTGCCATTTTCGCCTGTATAGAGGTGTCAAGGACAATAGCGGCCTTAAATTCAGCCCCTTTTATCCAGATTGTGTTATATCCCCCATATCCGTCCGATTGAGTCTGCTTGTTAAGTATCACACAATCTTCCATGGATTCTTGTAACAACATTACAGCTTCCTCCATCTGTTCAGGTCATCGGCAAAATGACTCCGCCAATCTGCAGGGTTTCCAGAACCAGAACCAGATCCTGACCCACTCTTTGAGTAGGAGTATCCGCCAAAAGACTCGGAATTATAAGGGCTGTCTATAATTTCTTTATTCTCTTCCTTCCATTGTGCAATCTTTTCAGCAAGCTCAACAACAGAAGGTGGTATACCCATCGACCATACCGCACCTTCAAATTCTTCATCTTTCAACTCCGTTGGGTACTTGTAAACCCCGTCATTTAACAGGCTTCCAATGATGCGGAAATGCTGACCGTTAAGCAGGCTGATTTCCGCATCGTCTACGTAAACTGTGCTACCAGAAACACGTACAGTTCCAATCCACTTGTCGTGTCCTCTGTCGAACCAGTTCCTTAATTCCTGACATAATTCGGTCAGCATCTTTGCACCCCATTATTCCTCTTCAGCCTTCTTTTCCGGCTTTTCAACCTTTTCAATCAGAGGCCTTCTCTGTTTGTTGTTTGAACTCGCAAGTTCTTCAATCCGCATTTCGGTGACTTCCAAGCCTGTGCGCGGGTATTCGTCGCCTACTTCATACGGATGTAAATTGTCCTGCAAGTCCACAAAATACTTTATGACTTTATACATCATTCAGATTCTTCGGATTTTTTTCCTGAATCCGCCTTTCGTTTAGTCCTTTTTCCCCCTGACCCATCTGACTTACTGATCAAAGGCTCACCGATGCGGTTTGAATTGCTGAGTAATTCCGCAATTCTTCCGCACGTCGGGTTAAGCCCATCTCTCGGATAGGCATCACCGGATGTGTACACATGTCCGTTGTCTGTAACGTCAGCAAACTCATGTATAACTGTGTAGGCCATTATGCACCTGCGCTTACTGATCTCGTGTAATATGTTTTTCCTGCAACGACATCGGCATCAAGAGTTTTGAAATACTCATTGGTTGTTGCATCCTTCTCAAAATATGTTCCGATGTTGGCCTTTAAAGGGCTTTCAACAGCGGTGAATGTTGCAGTACCAATATCAACAACAGCAATACCATCAATGTATTCCGCCATGAGGGTTAATCCCATGATTGCGAAAGATTCAGATACCGCCGTTCCATAGTTCCCGTCTACGTGATAACCGATAAGCGGTGTTTCGCCTTCAGTTGTATAGACCATTCCAGCTCTTGAGAAATCAGAATCATCAGGAGAAACATAATAAAGGATCATGTTTTCAACTGGAGTTGCAAGGATTTTCCCTCTAGGAACTTCACCTGCAGAGCACAGGAAAAGTCTGCTGTATCCGAGGAAATCCTCAATATACGTCATTCCAAAGGCTGTTTGAGTGGTGATGTCGGCCGCACCAAGGTAATCATATGCATCTAAGATGTTGCAAAATCCTACAATCTCAGTGATGCCTTTGTGCATTGACTTCCACTTATTTCTAACCCTGCCCTGAGCCTCAGCAAGAGCCGCCTGAAAAGTTGCCTTTGCAGAAATTAGAGTCCCAGTTACGATATAGTCATAAAACCTGTCAGTGACGTTCGTTGTTAACTCGAACATAAACTGTCTATCTGTCAGATTAATTGCATCATCATAACCGTGCTCGTTAATCGCCTCAATCGACACACCCTTCCTGAACTTCTCGATTGCAATAGGAGCATAGTCTTTTGTGTATACATGCGCTTCGGAATATGGGATTTCTGTTCCTTCTGCTACAACTCCACTTTCAAGAGTTACCTCTGCATACTTTGACTTCAGCACAGTTCCCGGAGTTTTGCGAATCAGTCTCATGATTCCCATGATTTCTCTGAGATGTTCCCAGTTGTTCTGAAATCTCGTTACAAAATCCACTTCTCTTGCAGTAGTCTGAAAATTTGCAGTCTTTGTTACTCCTGCCATTCTCGTTCACCTTCCTTTTAGAAGCCAAACAGTTCGTGCCTTTCCGCTATAGCGGCCTGTCTTTCGGTGTCATTCTTAATTTCCATGATTTCTTTCTTCGTCATGCCACCGTACTTTCCACCTTTACTCCCGGTATCTCCCGGCGGATTGTCTGTGCCAGCGCCTTTCTGTTCTTCCTGCTCGATGTAGTCCGCCCAATCGTCTTTGATGGATTTTCTTAATTCCTTTGCGTTGGTAATCTTTCCATCATCGTCAAGCTCTACACCATTGACACCCTGCCACTTCATAATCATTTCAACTCCTTTTTCAGATACTTTCATATCTTTCAGGAGTGATTCAAAGGCGGTTTTCTTGACTGCTTCTGCAGCTTTCTTTTCCTGTTCAGCCTTATATTCTTCAAACTTCTTCTTTAAGGCATCATAGTCTTTGCCTTCACGTTCCTTCGCATCGGCTTCAACCTGTTTCTTCAGTTCATCCAGTTCCTTCAGGACTTCCTTCAGTTTTTTAGAGTCTTTATCCGCTCCATCGAGTTTATCTTTGAGCTTTCCAATCTCATCCTGCAGAGCGTTGACCGTTTCACTGTGGCCTTCAATGATTGCGTCAATCTGAGCAGGTTCTAAACCCATAGCAGATAAGTCTTTCCTCTTTAATGCCATATATTTTTACCTCTTTTCTTTGAGTGCTGTTCTTCGCTACGCTAAGTATACCATATAATGTAAAAAAATCAAATTTCTTTCTAGACTTACTTTAATTCCTCTTCCAGTATTCTTTTGTATTGTCTGGTATGATTTGTAAATCCACGGCGCAAAAAATGACTGTGTTGAGGTTCCTTTGCTCCACCTTCTTCTATGCGTTCTGCATACTCGACATTAGTTCCCACAACAACAGAATGTTTGTTTGGCGTTCCATGCGGTGAATAATCGTTGCTTTTCTGCTCCGCTCCATTCTGCAACATAGAATTATTTGGGCTTCCTTTTCCGCCTTTTGTGGCATAATTGATACTTGCGGCAAGCCTTCCGGTAACAACCGGACTCAAGATTGATGAATTTGCTTGCCACTCAATACCAACCGTTGTTAATGCTCGTTCAATTTTTTCGTCCAGTTCTTGTAATACTTCCGCCTTGTGATTGTTTATTTTTAATCCCATGGCTTTTTCTCCTTGCTCATACAGGCTTTCCGCCACTCATCATAAGTGACGCCATCCGGAAGTCTTGAAAAACGGTTCTCCAAATCTCTCGGATTGACTTCACTGTATTTTGTTCTGCCGATGATTCTACATCTGCACTGATAAATTTCTGATGGATGTGCAGACGGATCACCGGGATACATGAGCTTGTATCCAGCTCCACTTATAAAAGGCTTGTTTGTTTGCTGAGTCTGTCCATCGAGCAGTCTGTGGCTGTGCCGGGTCTTTCCGTCAACAGTAGCAATCCATACCTTTTCCACGCCAATACCGAGGTCTTTTGCCCTCTCAAAAGACCTCAACCTACCGCCATTCTGTGCTGATGTTGTCGCTGTCCTTGCGTTCCTGATGGCAGAATTTCTATTCATTCCGAGTACACGCTCATACCTTTTGGCTATCTTCTGCACGGATTCCCCTTGCAAGATCCCCTGAATCATTTCATTCCTTAGCTTTTTCGAGTTCCATGCAATATCTTTCGCTTTGTCTACTCCGACATTCGGCAAAAGTTCAGGATTTTCAGAAACTAATCTTTCCACCGTGTCTTTACTATACAATGTGTAGTTTGTATAGTATCCAACTTCACTGTCGATTTCATATGCCGTCCTGTTTGCATTCAGGGCATAAACATCATACGTATGATCTTTAATCATTTGGGCGGCAATTGCATTGCTGTTATATGTGTCTTCCACAAGCACTTTAACCATTTCCCTGTTACTCGGACTTTGGTATGCGTTTTTACTGAGCCATTCATCAAACTCAGCCTGAGTGACCCTTCCCTCATCCAAGTCTTTCTTCCATTTGTTAATCTGTCTGCTATATCTCTCTAACTCATCACGGATCTTCTTTTTCATCTCACGGACAGATCGGTTATACGTCCTGCTGATCTTCGCTTCCAGCCTCTTCAGCCTCTCCTCCGTCATCTCGTCTGCTGTCGTTAAATCCATCATTGATGTTCATCCTCTCAAGTTCGTTAGCATCCATTTCCGCAATCAATTCATCTGCTAAATCAGCATCACCTAAGATTGTCAGTACCTTTCTTGTGACATAATCATTAGGCAAGTAAGAGGCCGCTTGTAGTACATTCTGAATCTCTTCTGTCTTGTTGACAATCATTGAACGTGTATATGATGGATTGTCATCTACACCTGCAACATCGAGCAATCCCTTGATAAAGTCAGTAACATAGCCTTCAAAGTCGTCTGCCTTGCTGTTCAGAGGTTCATAAGCGGCTTTTATCTGCGTGGCGGTAACCGCTCCGCTGGCAATATTCCTCGGATCAAAGGCCATGAAATCTCTGTATAAATCTCTTTCGAGTCTGTCAAGCAGGGATTCTTTCGCCTGATGTGGGACTTCCAGAGTATGAGCTTCTGCTTTTGCCCCGTCTTCGTCAACTACTGCGGCTTTCGTCCTCCGAATTTGATTCAAGAAATTAGCTAAGTCTACTTCATCCATCCCTCCGGCGTTCTGAATCAGCCAGTAAATTTCTCGTGCTTCATCAATATCGTTGGCAAATCCGGACTTTATGAGGTCATAAGCGTCTAATGCTTCTCTCTGGCCTACGATCATGGATTCTTTGCTTTCCTGAGAGAAAAACGGAACAATCGGGAATGTTGGATAATTTTCTCCTGCGTAAATTGTCATGCCATCCGCTTCTGTTCCACGGTATGACAGGATGTAACTCCGCTTTTCCTGCATGATTTCACACTTGCTGTCAATCCACATGTATTCAGTGTATCCGTCAAGCTCGTAAAGTGTGGCTCTCAGTGGCTTTTCGTTGTCGATCTGCCAGAATCGTATACCCGCTTTCAAAGCTCCGTCTTTTTCGTCATACAGAGGGCAGAATTCCTCTATGCTGAATATCTCTATATGGTCTAAGTTAAAAAAGCCGAAAGACGTGCCACCAATGCACGCCTCTTTTGCCGCTTTTGTTAATTTCTTTTCAAAGTCCTCACCTAACTCTTTAGGCTGTTTTGATGATTCCCATGTAACGCCGTTTCCAAGGAGAAACTGCACCTGCTGTAACACAAATTTCTTGAACATGCCGTTCTTTATTTTGTGGTTAGGGCTTTCTTCATCAACAAAAACCTGTCCTGTGACCGTATAAAGCAGTTTCTGATATGCTTCTATCGTTGGATTGTGGTTGTATAGATATTGTCTTGCGATCTTTGACGTTTTGCAGGCGTCTCCTGACTTATGCTTCTGAATAGTTCCGTATATAAAACTCTGTCTTGCGTCTTCCGATACGCAAGCAAGCAAATCCTGATAGGTTAAAATAGTAATCACCCCACTTTTTTATAAGACCAAAAAAATCCACCAGCAGAAAGGCATTTGCCAAGACAACATCGTGAAATATCTGCCTTTGGTATTCCTAAAGTTTTCGCCGCCTCGGACATATAACTCCATTCTCTTACAAAGTCACCATTTTTTTCATACTGATATACTTTTTTTGCCCTATGATGGTTTGTGCCCTTTTTTGAGTCACTAATGTGTTTTTTGTGTTCTTCCGAAAAACCGTCTTTTACTCTTGCTTGTCTTATCTTTTCTCTTGCAACGGCAGTATGTTTTTTCCCGCACATCCCACCGTATTCTCCTCCATCTTGAATGTTATATCCATATTTCGGATTTTTTAAGTTAAATGTTTTGATTATCTCTTTTTCGAGTTTCCCGGCTTCTTCTTTGTCTAATCCTTCTCCAACTATTATGTGATTAAATTTATCCCATCCGTACTTTGATATATCTTTTGAAAAACCCTCATTTTTGTAACCATGCCCTCGCTTCCATCTATTTTTTGGTGTCTGCGATGTCATGCCAGCATACATTTTTCCATTTTCCTTGTTTTCGTGAATATACACTGTATATTTTTTGTTGTTCACCAATTTATTCACCTCCTATTTCTGAGGGCTTTTCTTACGATGTGTTTCGTTTTTACAAAGTAGCGTGTGGAGTCGCAAAGATGGTCTGCCTCTTTGATTGGTTGTTCTTTCTCTGATTTCTCATCCCACGTATATCCAGCAAACTCTTTTTTCCAATTTTTCAGTTTGTTTGATACTTTGATCAAACCGAGGTTCATTGCTGTTGCTGTTTCCCGTATCCCGTTCAAAACATCGTTGTCGGCTTTTCTTACTTTGTACCTTCCATGCTTCCTGAGCATTGCGACAAAAGATGCGGCAGACGGGTCAATGATCGTCTCCAATTTCCCATCTACAAGATAACGCCCATTTTCATCTTTTTCGAAAAGCCATGCTGTGAATTTGTCCAGATCGTCTGCATAATCATCATCTGCTTTCTGCGTTCCCGTTTCTCTTCCGGAGTAGTAATATTCGTCTATGGCGTACCATATGTCTTTACTCTTCCCCCAGATGATTGCGGCAAAGGCATTTTGCGTGCCGTAGTCTATTGACATGGAAAAATCAGAATATTCAGTTGGAATATCATCCACTATCGCAGATTCATACATTGGGTATATAAGACCTTCGGCACGTGTCCATTCTCCAAGTATGTATCTCGGATAATATACAGTGCCTTCATACTCTGCACATAAATCCTTTATAAACTGTTCTGGGAGATAGGGATTGTCATGAATTGTATAATGCTGCTGATAAATATCAGCGTCGGAATCTAAAAATTGTTTGAACCAATGAGTCGGTGAGTCGGGATTGCAAGTGCCATCGAATCTGCTATATTCTTTGTCAAGTCGTGATTTGAGCATGTCAAAAACGGACTGATCCCACGTCGTGATCTCATCACCATAACAGTATTTTATAGACATGCCACGGATTTTATCTACGTGGCCTTTGTTATCTGCTCCTAAGATGAAAACTTTTTCCCCGAACATTGTGCAGGAGTTGTCAGAATGGATACTGCTGATTCTTTTTACTCCGTACATGTTTTGCATCGGTAAAAGGATATTTCTTCTCACTGTTTCACGTGTGTTGCCAATAATGACGTTGTGGCCTTCTTTTCCACGGACAGCAAGCAACCGTTTCGGAATAAGAAAAT
>Ga0247608_10005878_pt1 | contig 13127 bp, 18 predicted proteins | sample 176DNAGHGlowgp2_FD_193490 | JGI IMG/M metagenome (GOLD analysis project Ga0247608, IMG submission 193490) | Sheep rumen microbial communities from Palmerston North, Manawatu-Wanganui, New Zealand - 1766 DNA GHGlow gp2 | ecosystem: Host-associated > Mammals > Digestive system > Stomach > Rumen ... | reverse complement strand
AAAGTAGCGTATATAATATAGTATTGACGGAGCTTTTTTTACTTGATACAATAAAAGCGAGTATACTAACATCATAGAAAGGAGATCACAATGTCACCACAATTCGTCTTATCAGCCCTAACCAGAGCAACGTTACAATCCAAACTAAAGACAACAAACCAGCGAATCGTTCAGATCAAGAAAACCTTCGGCGATAAGTCACCGATTTATAAAGAAGCGCTCGGAATACTCGAGAAGGGTGGCGCTCAGAAGTTCCTTGATATATCCGCGTCCGGTAACGTAAAGATTGGAATGAGGAAAATTACGAACGCGTTAAAGGATCCTGACGGCCTATCGGAAGTAAACGAAGTATTAAGCCGTATAGCCGGAATTAAGATAAACTCCGACGGCTCTATCTCCGATCTACCACGCCAGGGAGTAAAGACAGTAAAAGAGATCAGGAAACAGATCAAAAAACGCCTGGAAGGAATGGGAGAAGATCCAAACGACTACACCCAGGACGAACAGGTGTCTATCTATGAAGAAATATTACAATTCTCGCAAAACTTCGAAACGGCTTACGAAGCGGCCTTAGCGAATGCCGGAGAACAGGCGATCCGAAACGATCCTATCACCAGGCGGCTATACAGCGAGTACAGAAGATCGGACCGGCGGCTTACTTATAGGGAACTGGAAGAAATAAAAAACCGTCTGGATCTTCTCCGGGCCGAAGCAAAAGCCGGCGCTTTATCATTCGAGAACGCGAATAAAAAAGATTTATAAGGAGCAACGGGATGAAGAAAAAACGTTTTATATTAACAAACAAGGAAACAGGGAAGAAAGAATCTTATAATTATATTCCGGTCGATACGGTAACACCGGAAGACATCAAAAAGCTCTTTGGAAAACGGAAGACGTATTTATCCGGTTATATTTCGACGGCTTTATCCTTCGATATTGAAACGACGTCATTTTACAGTAAGAAATATGATACCGAAGTAGCGAATATGTATATCTGGCAATGTGGCATAGACAAAAATACGATTATGGGCCGGACGTGGGAGTCGTTTATCTGGCTTATAAATACCATCGCTTCCGCGCTGAAAGAAAAAGAGCGCGTTATTTGCTGGATCCAGAATTTTTCTTTTGAGTGGCAATTTATAAAAGGCCTTTTTGCCTGGAATCGTACGAAGACCGGAGAAGTCGATTTATTCGCAAAGACAGAGCGCAATATCTTATACGCCAGGTATAAAAATATCGAGTTCCGCGATTCGATGGCACTTACGGCGATGGGACTCGCTAAGTATAAGAAGAATTATAATCTGGATATCGGCAAGCTCGATGGCGATCTCGATTATTCCCTGGCGCGTCACGCACTCACGAAACTAAGTAACAAAGAGCTTTCCTATTGTATCAACGACGTACAAACGCTTAACGACTGGCACGTAAAATATATCGTTCCGGTTTATCTCGAAAACGAGATAAAAATACCGCTTACGTCGACCGGCATCGTACGACAGGAAATAAAAGACGAATTTAATAAGCTTCCGAAGGACGAAAAGAAGAAAATACAAACCAGGATAAGAAACGCTCAGCCGTCGGAGCAGCTTTATATCTTATTCCGTAATTTTCTCTTCCGCGGCGGCCTTACTCACGCAAACACAATCCGATGTAATTATTTAATCGATGAACCGTTCGCGTCGTTAGATTTAAAAAGCGCGCATCCATCGCAGATGTTATTTGAGCGCTTCCCGTGGAAGTTTAACCGGCGCAATACGTGGGCATTTAAAGGCGTACTCGAAGAAGCCAGGACGAACGAGTACAGCTTCTTCGGTATATTTACTTTTCATAATATACGCTGCTCCGGCTGGCACTCGCTGGAAAGTAAAAATAAACTGATCGACTTTTCCGAAGATGCTACCTTTGACAACGGACGTCTGACTTTTGCGTCTACTATCAAAGTAGCGCTTACGGAAGTCGACTGGTTTAATTATGAGGACCTTTATACCTGGGATTCTTTCGAGTGTTCGACATTATACCAGGCGAAAAAAGAACCATTACCTGACTACGTACGTAGAGTTGTCCTTCGCTATTTTACATTGAAGGAAACGGCGCCGGATGAATTTACCAGGAATCTTACAAAAAAGAAGCTTAACAGCTGCTTCGGTATGGCGGCGACGAGTTTACCGGAGCGATCGATCATTTTCGATACTGATCAGAACATTTTATTACCGGGCGGAAAGCCGAAGAGCTACGAAGATCTGACAAGATATTTAATTATGCTTCCACAGTGGGCGATCTGGATAGCAGCGTATACACGCCGTTGTATCGTGGAAAGTATAAAAGCTTGCGGCATCGATTCGATTTATTACGATACCGACAGCAACAAGATCTCACACTATGAAAAATACGCGCCGTGGTTCGAAGAGTTTAACGCTAGGCAGCGCCACAAAGCCGAAACGATGGAAGTCTATGACTTCGACCGTTCGCTTTTCTTAAAGCTTGGCGGCTTCGAACGTGAGTATATCGGCACAAAAGCGAAAGTATTAGGAGCGAAACGGTATCTAATCGAACACGACAACAAAGTCCAGTGCACCGTTGCCGGAATGGTAAAAGGGACACTCGAAAAGTATTGTAAAGAAAACGATCTCGATATATGGGAACAGTTTACGGACGATCTGATCCTTTCTCCGGAATACTCCGAGAAACAGACGACTATATACAGGGACGAACCGTTTACGGATGTACTGATCGATTACAACGGTATTCCGGCAGTCGTAACGGAAAAGAGCTGCGTCGCAATCATAAATATACCGTTTACAATGAACGTCCAGGAAGAGTTTTTAAACCGTATCGAAGCGCTTCGGGAAGAGCGCGAAAGAATGATATATAAGGGGGTATTTTAATGAATATACAGGATAAGAGAACAGAAGGAGAAAAACAAGCTTATATGGAAGGTTACAACGCCGGCCGTAAGATAAGTAGTTATAAACATAAGCTTGAAGAAAGATTTAAGAAAGAAATCGCATACGCGAACGTAGATATTGACTTAATGCCTGAACAGGAAGAATATATGCGCGGATATCTAGGCGGTATTTTATGCGCTTACAGGATTGTTTTTGGAAAGAATTACGAGGAAAGTGAGGAAGTCAGCGAATGACAAAAGAAACATTTATTAAAACTTTAAAAAAGAAAATAAAAACTTTAAAAGTTCCGGAAGAATACTGGGGTATCAATATAGACGAGTTCTTCTCTTACCAGTGGAATATTTATTTATCTATCCGAGAAACGGCTGGTAAGACGACTCAATCGCTACTTTTTGCGCTTTGTGCTGCTTCCATCCTTCCGGAGCATTACGGGACTTTTGTATACTTACGCAACGACTTATCACAGATCACAAAAGCACATATCGAAACGCTCTTCGGTACCGTTGAGAAGTTCGGTTATATTGCAAAGATTTATAATAATCGTTGGAACTGTGTCGAGTATAAGTCACTCTCCCGTAAGTTTTACTTAGCACTCCGTGACGACGAAGGTAACATCGTAGACACGGCGCCAGATCCGATCTGTTCCGTTCACGCGGTCGAGAAGTGGCAAGACGACAAGTCCAGCGTAAACATACCGAACGCAAATATTATTATCTATGACGAGATTATGGACACAAACCGCGCGACTTACCGGCTGTTTACAGAATTATTAAATGAAATTTCCACTATCGGCCGTCCCTTATCTCCGGGCCGGAAAGAATGGTTACACCTTCTTTTATTAGGAAATAACACGAACGAGTACGGCTGGATCTTCGACGATCTGATGATAAACGAAGATATCCCCTATCTTACGTACGGCGGCAGTATAACGTTTAAAACCGAGTACGGGACAACGGGCGTCTGTAGACTTTTAGAGCTTGGAGAACCGCAAAAGAAACGCCTCGAAGATAAAAATATCCCGTTTTTGGGTTTCCCTGGGAAGAAAGCTGCTTCCTTTACAGGTGCGACGGAGTGGTCCGGTAAAACATATCGGCATATTGACTTTGATCTAAACTACGACGATTGTTACTTCCGTCGATGCTATATGCACCACCGCGGCCGTTATATTCAGTTCGATTTATTCGCAGACGAAGAGCGCGGCCGTTACGCGTTCGCGCACTTCTCGGATGCTCCGCGTTATGACGATAATCTGATCTTCACACTCGAGCCCGAAAGGGCGAGAGATATTTACGGCTTCGGAAAGTATTGCCGGAATGAAAACGTTTTAAAAATCTGTAAGCGCATTACTGGAGCGATCCAGGAGAACCGGTTATACTACGCATCGAACCGAGTCGGAAGCCTGGTAGACGATTTTATTAAAAATATAATGTAAGTATATTGACATTTATATGTTATAGATGTTAATATACTTATGTCGGAGTTATTCCGGCAGAAAGTGAGGTAAATATGTGTATGGAAACTCCAAAAACATTCGTAATCGCGAAACTCGCGGACACCATCAAGCTGGTCTTTCCGATTACTGCTTTGTGGTATCGGATAGACAAGGAAACGAAGGAAGAATACGTAAGTTATACTTTCGCAGCCGTCGGGCCGGATAACAAAGTCTATTTCTATCAGAAGGACATCTGCGTTACGGCAGACTCTAACGCTGCGATGATCGACGACGTATGGAAAGCGATGAAAGAGAGGTTTAACTAATGATATGCGAAAAGTGTAACCGGGAAACGGACGAAAATTGTAAGAGATGTTCGGAGTATGAAAAGCTGGAAGAGGAAAGAGATAATATAATTGCTTTGTCTTTGTTAGTTCGTAAAACGCAGACGAATGCGAAGCTTTACAATAAGATCGCAACTATGATTTACAACGATTTAAAAGTGAGTAACGCTTACTTAAATCTTGTCGCTACTTACGTAGCTCTTAAATTAAAGGAAGAAGGGTGGCCGAATGAATAAAATAGATCCGATTTTTGACAAAATCAAGAAACGCCTGGAAGCTGCGGAGTGCTTCCTTAATGAAGACGGAAATGTAATAAAATTACAGTTTCACGTTGACCAGTACGCGCAGTTTAAGAATCTAATGATCCAGACGTACGAGGACGGCTTCCCGTACGCAAGGATTACAGTCAATATTAGGCATCTGCCGCTTAATATGTTTGCAGTCGATACAAACAACTTCCCGGAAGCAGAGAATCTTCTTATATCGAACGGAATCGCATACGATAGCGGTCTACGTGTATACTCCGGATATTGTGAATATCCTGTATACAGGCTGGAGAAGTGGGTATATGAAGAATAGAAAGGACGGGCCTATGTTAAAAATCGTAAGCGCAGTTACTATTTTCTCGATCTTGATTTACGGCTTCTGGATGCTCTTTAAGCTGAGCTTCTTAGAATACTTAGACTTTATCGAAGAAGAAAGGAGGGAGGAAGAATGGAAAGAAAAACACTCAAACCGCCGACACGGAGCGAGTCGGTAAAGACATATAAAATCGCTTCGTACGCAAACCGAAAGGATGCAAAAAGACACCTGGTTAAAAGCTTCCAGGCATCCAGCGAAGAAGAAGCGGTAAACTACTTTATTCGTAAAGTAGCAGCGGAAGGGATCATCGAGAAGTACACTTATAAGCTGTACTCCGGGGACTGGCAAAGATGTATTTACACATTTAATTAGAAGGAGATTAAAATTATGGCAGTAAGTAAAGCAAAGAAGACAGAAGAGAAGAAGACCGAAGAGAAGAAAGTAAGTTACAAAGAGTTTAAATATACCGGAAAGGTATTTGAGTATACCGGACGTATTTTTCCCGGCCGTGACGGTTCCGGAAAGATTAAACGCCGCTGGGGACTGACTATTACATTAAATGGAGTGCTGGACATTAAAGGATGCACTCTTACAGAAACGGACAGTAATTATTTTATCAGCTGGCCGCAGTACCACAACGAAACAAAGAAAGAATGGGTAAGCTATATTTACGTCAATAAGGACTTAAACGATGAGCTTGACGGCCTTGTAAATGAGCTCATGAAGGTCGTGGGAATCTCCGGCGAAGATGTCGCCAAAGCGTCCGAAAAGACCGAAGAGCTTCCATTCTGATAAATAATTCCTTTGAGCAATGAAAAACCCCGGTTACCAGCCGGGGCTTTTTCTTTGAAATCTTGAAATTTCAGAAAGTGAGGAATAAAAATGCCTTTGTGATGCTTCTATTGTACAACTTCCACGATAAAACCGTCAAACCCTTTTTCTTTCAACTGCTTTTGCATCTTAATGGCGTTGTTTTTCTGCGCATAAGCTCCGACCTGTACTTTATATAATACTTTCGGCTGCGTTTCGTTTAAGCGCCTGTTTACTTCTTCAACAAAACTTTCAGCGTGATTAACGAACCACTGGCCCGGACAAGCCACTTTCTGATAATACCGATGGAACGTCAAGATCATTTCTCCAGGATGTATTTTGTATGTTTCCGCTGCCGCTTTACTTCCCGGATAAACGAGTTTCGTTCTTTTATAACGTTTCATAATATCAACTACCAGATCAACGAGTGCATTATATTCGACATCACTAAAAGCATATGGAGCCGTGGCGTCGCAACTTGTTTCAATGGTAATTGCCCGGTAATCGTTATGCGCATTTCCGCTTGTCCACGCTCTATGGTCTTCTTGTACAGATAAGCAGTAATCTCCCGATTTTCCGACAATCCAGTTACTGGATGCTTTTCTTGCCGATTTTGCGAACCACTCCGCAACGGTCTTCGCTGCGAAGTGTCCGACTACACAATGAATTGTAATACGCTCGATTGGATTCGCTCCGCGCGGGTTACAGTTCGGAGATAATAAAACATCGTATTTCATTTTTTGCTCCCTTCTTTTGCGTCCAGCTTGTCAGCGATGCGGTTTAAAGCCAGCGTGTTATTATTGACTGCTTCCGTCGTTGCTTTGGAATCGTCCCGGTATGCTTTAAAAATTGTGATCAAAGCATAAATCAGACCTCCACACATTACAATGGGAAAGAAACCGTTATTTATTAGATTCATTATATTTTCCCACGTCATACAAATACACCTCCTTTCAATAGTGACGTTATTTCGTTCGCTTCCTCTTCCGTCATTCCGTAAGTGTTCAGTTTCACCGTGTCAGCCTGTAAGAAGCCGGAGAAGTTCGAAACTCTTCCGGAAGCTGCGCTCGGTCTTCCGTACAGATCTGTCAAAAGATCCGGGATAATCAGATCGTGAACGTCAAAGCGGAATATTACGTACTGAGGAAGATAGGAACCGATGGAGCTTGTAAAGTTTCCTTTCGTATGATTTGAGTCTTTTGGGGTTCCCTTCTGGGACATCTTAAAGACTCCGGCCGCCAGACTTGCGCCACCGACCACGGCAGCACCTGCAACGGCTCCGACTGCTGTACCAACTCCGGGAATTGCGCTTCCCATCATTGCACCGGATAAGGCACCTCCCACCGTACCTCCGGCAGTTCCTAAAATCGAATTTAATGCGCTGTTTGCGTACTGACTGAGCATCTGACCGGTTACCGGTAATTCAACTCCGATCGTGCCGGTAAAATAGTCTATCATAACACCGTTAGCAACTAAAGCAGCCGCACAAGCTCCAGTATAGATATCGATATAGTACCGGATATTTACCGTCTTACCGAAGTAGTCCGCGATATTTAACTTCTGCCATCCGATATATGGAAGATAAACAGTAAGGCCGCAATATGGTTCAAACGAACGGTAAGATTTCTGTACCGGTGTAAGTGTTACGGTTCCGGCATCAATATAGCCGCCGGAGTTTAAGTTTACGACCTTATCCACCGTCACTCCTTCGTGTTTGTATGATCCGAAGTAAATATAATTCTGCGAAGCAGCCGTTACAATATTAGCGAGTGAACACGGAAAATATTTAAGACCACAAAGCGCCTGGAAAGGTTCCGCACCAAACAGCTCGAGTCCCTTCTTAATATTGTCAATAATTGAAGTGTCGTTACTGTAAAAGGCGTTCGCTACGTTTAATACGTCGTTACGCGAGCAAAGATATGTAGACACAAACGGAGAAGTTACCGCGCCGCTTCCGAACGTAGTAGCTGCTTCCGGATCACCTACGACCGGCGGACTGTAATATTTATTATCCAGGTCGTACGCGTTGACTGCTTTCTCATAATCTCCGGACTGCTCCGCTTCTTCTGCTTCTTCCTGGTTCTTAAAGATATAACAGTTTGTTGAAAATGTGAAACCATATGTATATGTTCCGGCATCAGGCAAAGTGCCGTGAGCGTCCGCATAATGACTAACGTCACCGTAAAACGGACCTGTATAGTCAAGCCGCTTTTCCGGCCAGTCTTCTTCCGGTATATAGTCGATTGTGTAACCGGGTCCGGTCGTTGCTTTACTTGCTACGACGGAAGAAGCAGACAAACGCATCTCGAATCCGTTACCGGTGAAATATAATACCGGTGTTTTATTTGCTTTAATTCGCATCGAGTGCCAGGACTGAGAGCCGGACGGAGTAACGGAGCCGTAAAGTAAATTACCGGTACCGTACTGGTTATAAATAAAGTACGTCTGTGTTTCTTCGACGCTATATTCATTTCCGGAGTTTAAACACCCTGTAAAGTCTTCTGTAACGACGAAGTTTTCCCAGTCTTCCTGTGTTGCAAAAATAGGAATGTTCGGACTGTTAAAATGCCACTCGCCGTCTTCTCTTGCTGTTAATTTCCAGCTGACGTCATAACCCGCCTGGTCGCCGTCGAACTGTGTCGTTCTTCCGTTTATGGTTTCTTCACCTAAGAACCAGAAACGACCGGCGGTATATGCTGAATCGTCTATTTTATAAGCAAGGCATAAACGAAGCTCTACTTCTCCGTTATTCGTTTCGTGAATATAAGCGCAGCATAAAAGACGACTCTGGTCGTACTCGCTGCGTTCCGTATAAATGTCTTCCAGGTTTACGCTTAACGTGTTTCCCGGTCCGCTTCCGTTAAATTCTGCAGAAAAGTGCGAAGAAAACGACACCATCACGGGGACGACTTCGTCGTAATTCTGTTCGATATGGAATACGTGCGTCTTACCGAAAGACGTTTCGAAGTTGTAAATTCTTTCTGCCATTTTCCACCTACTTTCCAGCAACTGTCAGCACATAACTTCCGGAAGTACCGAACGGGGTAGAGCTGGCGCGCCTTGTATAATATGTAACGGTTCCCTTATCCGGGCAAACCGGATCCGGGATAAACGGCTCCGGTGCGGATGCACTCCGGGCCGCTATAATTAGAGAATTAAGTATCGCGTTTCTATGGGACATTAAGACGTCACATTTACAGCTTATTTCAACCATTCCGCCGTTAAGAATTGTTTTACCGGTAATTGTATAGTACCGGTTCCACTTCGGAATATAAACATAATTCGAAGAGATATAAGCGTCGTTATAATCTAAGATCAGAACCGGCGCGAGCATATCGCAATTATCCGTTATTTTACAGGTAACATTTACCGCGTTCGTAAGATTCTTAGTAAGCTGCCTTACGTCGCCCGTGTTAGTATAAAGAGTCACATTCATAATAAGCTCCTATCTCTGTCACGATGGTTAAAAAACAGTTTTTAAAGAAGGAATAACTGCGACGGAGTCGTTCTTCTCTTTCCAGTAAGTCGGTCGCCGACACGGTGCCGATGTTTCCGGCTCTGTCGATGGTGTCGACGTGCTGCTTGCTGGTAACGGTGTCCTTTGCCGCTGCTTCTTCGTTTTTATACGGTGCTTCGTTATTTACGCGCTGGCCGGTTACGTCGGTCGTCTTGTTATCGTTTACCCAGTTCGAAGAATCGTAAGCGTAACGTTCTCCGGTGCTGGTATCAGTGCCGGAGCCGAAGGTCCTTTCTTTTGCTCCTTCCGTATGCTCACGCTTACCAATATCGGTATCGGTAACGTGCTGGCCGTAAGTGGTCTTCGTATGCTCTTCGACGTTATAAATCGGATTGTAGTCGATAAATAACGCGTAATAGAGTCTTGCCCAGGAATTTAAATATAACTGATGGATCGCTCCGGTCATTTCTTCCCACTCTTCGAGAATATCTTCTTCGGTATCTCCGTAAAAGTCGACGCACCTGTCGCCGTACTTTCTTACGAAGTAAGCATCGAAATGCTCTTTATTTGCGTTGTAGTCGGTAAAATAGTTCTTGTCACTGTCTTCGAATGTCGGATAATTTTCCGGTGACTCAGTCGGAAAGATAAACGCATCCGTTCCGACGAGTTCTTTAAGCTGTCTTATTGTCAGTGTCATTGTTTTCCACTCCTTTCTCCATTTTTTTGTCTTTTTCTTCCGCAGCTTTGAAGGTTCCTTCGGTAATGTCTTCCGGATTCGGTTCATCGTAGAAAATCGGATTTCTTACAATATCAATATCGAAGCCGTTTTCTTTCATTTCTTCGACAAAGTTCTTACGCATTTCATACATTACCAGGTATTCGAGCGTTGTTACGTCGTCAAACTGTTTAATTTCTTCGTTGCTTACCTGGGCGCGTTTGTCGATTAGATCAAGATCAATTCCGAAGTCGTTCGCTTCTCTTTTCTGTAAGCTCTGGTAAAAGGTTGAGAGATATTGCATTTTCTGGATATCTTCGTTGTCGGTTAAGTCCAGCGTGTCAAGTCCGTCCATTACGTTCGTAGTAAGGATTAAAGGATTGCCAAGGATAATATCTTTATAGGCTTTTTCAATCTGCTTTTTCTGCTGGTCGTTCGCTGCGATAATGGCCTTGTTTAACCTGGATAAAATCAGCTGGGACAGGATGGAAGCGTCGGCCTCTGCTTTAATCTCAGCATAAAAGCGACGCTCGTCTTCAAACGATCTATATAACGGAGTGTTTCCGCAGACGATAATATCTTCGTGGTTCTTTGCTTCTCCTGTCTTAACGTTGTTTGTATTCATCGAGTGATATACGTAAGTAGTAAAATCGCCGTACTCATCCAGAAGACCGTTAAACGTTCCTAAAACCCATCGCTTTTCCTTAATCAAAAAGCCGATAGATCCGTTCGTCGTAAGCCAAAACTCCGGATTAAAAGGAAGCTTAATCGCGTCGCTCTTCCATTTAAATAAAATCGCGTCACGCTCTAAGCTTCGCTTCTTATAATTTACTTCTCTTCGCTGCTTAAATGGCAGCGGACATTTTTTATCGATCATTCTATAACTCCTTTCATACGGAAAAAGGCAAGGGCCTTAAACCCTTGCCCGTTCCGGGGATGGTGAAAACTTTAGAGGAATACTATTATGCCAAAGTCAGAACTACGGCCGTGTTACGCGTGTCGATTGCGTAGCTCTTTATTACGTGATGGAAAAAGCTGTTAAAGTCGCCTTTTGCAATGTAAGCGCTGGTCGTCTTTTCGAGCTTATTCGTAATGAATGCGCTGTACTTGTCGTAGAAGACTCCGACAACGTGGTCAATGGTGGTCGTCTTCGTGCCGGATCCATCGGTTTCAGTTTCCTTAATCTGGTCGTGCAAGGAACCTGACGCGATGGTCGGGAGCAAGTTCTGGGTTCCGTTCTGCCAGTAGTTAATCGTTCTATAGCTGCCGGTTCCCTGTACCATTTCTTTATGGTAAACGGATCCGAGAGCAACGTCTAACTCAGCGGCGAACTCGGTAAGAAGTACGGCTCTTGTTTCGTCTTCCGGAGAGAAGCAAGGAACAGTCCCGTCGTTGTACTTCTCGTTCATATCAGTCATATACTTACGAAGCTCGAGGATAATAGTCTGTACCCAGAGCTTGAATGAAGTGGACTGTGTCCAGTTCGCAAGAGTGATATATCCGGGATCGGTAGAAGTAAGACCCATCTTCGTATTATAAGTAGAGATCAAAGGAATTACTCTGCTTCCGTTCTTTGCGGATAAAATCAGCTGACGAAGCACGCTACGAGCTAAGCCGTTAAGTTCTACTCTTAAAGTGTTGTCGATGGTGGCTTCGATAAGTGCTACGAGCTTCTGAACACCTTCCGCGGAAGTAAAGTAAAACTTAAACTCAGACACCGGGATAGAATACTGGATCATAAAGCCGACATCTTTCGTGTAAACCTTGCTATCCCACTTAGCGCCGTAATACTTTCCGTCGTTGTAATCCGGGCCGGAGTCGGCAGCGTTTACCAGGGATAAAATAGGAGTATCGGAAGCGCTGAAGAGCTTCGCTTTTACACGCTGTAAAGCTCCGCCGTATTCTACATCGGAGATAAACAGGTCGTAAGTTTCGTCTTTGTAACTTCTGGTATCGCACCAGGTATCGAACACACCGACCGCGAGAGTCTGCGCGTAGTTAAGAAGATCGGAAGCGGAAAGATTCGCCAGGGCGGTTCCGAGATCTACGACGTTACGAAGATCTTCGGCGATGGTAATAGCGGATCCGCCGCTTTCTCCTTCTCCGAAAATGTTGGGAACGATTGTGTTATTAAGTAAAGTAGCAATCTGTGAAAGTAACATGATTATTCTCCTTTCTTAGAGGTTTTCTTTTTGATTTCGTTTCCGGGTGCAAGTGCCGGTGCGGGTTTTACATATCTTGCAACGGCAAAATAATTACAATCGGAATATAGTGATGACATAGAAGTTGCTGAAATATTGCCGTTTGAGTCATTAAATTGTAAATTGTACAAAGTGTGATACCTTCCGTTACTATCAATAGAAATTAAGTAGGCCTCTATAAGATAACAACCTATTAAGCCAGAAATAACTACCTGACTTGCGGTTTCCGTAATAGTCTGAAATGTTCCGGTTCTCACTATTTCATATACATCACGTCCATCAATCCATTTTCGGCCGGTTAAAATCTCGGTTTCCGAATATGCCGGTGGTATATAAGAATATTCGTCCGATAATTCATAACCATCGGATCCGACTTTTAATATTTTCCCGGTATCACCGGCGCCGGGTGTTGGCAATTCGGATCCGGCTTCTTGTACCATTACTTCTAATTTCTTAATATTATCGGCAATAACGCCGACGTTCATAGAATCAGGTAACATACGTTTAATCTCCTTTCATAAGAGTTTAGTATTTGTTAACTACTAATTTAATATTAGTAAATGTTCCACGAATTGTCAATAATGTTTCACGAATGTTTCACGGATGTTTCACGCGACCGCTTGTGATCTGCGCCAGGCTGAAAAAAATCGCTCCGGTTTCTCTATTATATACGCTACTTT
>Ga0247608_10005877_pt1 | contig 13128 bp, 5 predicted proteins | sample 176DNAGHGlowgp2_FD_193490 | JGI IMG/M metagenome (GOLD analysis project Ga0247608, IMG submission 193490) | Sheep rumen microbial communities from Palmerston North, Manawatu-Wanganui, New Zealand - 1766 DNA GHGlow gp2 | ecosystem: Host-associated > Mammals > Digestive system > Stomach > Rumen ... | reverse complement strand
TTCCCTTGGAACAGTGACTGATTTCGATGGTAACTTCGTGTTGAAGGTTCCTTCTGAGTCGACTACACTGGTCGTCTCTTATGTGGGAATGACTTCTCGTGAAGTGAGAGTCGGTAAGGAGCGTAACATTAAAATTACGCTGATGGACGACACTCAACTTGAAGAAGTCATCGTAGTGGGTTACGGTCAGCAGAAGAAAGCATCCGTAGTGGGTGCTATCACGCAGACCACAGGTGAGACACTGCAGCGTGCCGCCGGTATTACCGATATCGGTTCTGCCCTGACGGGTAACCTGCCCGGTGTCGTTACCACAGCGTCTTCAGGTATCCCTGGTGAGGAAGACCCGCAAATCATCATCCGTGGTCAGTCTTCATGGAACAACTCTGCTCCACTGGTGTTGGTGGATGGTATCGAGCGTCCGATGAGTAGTGTCGACATCCAGTCGGTAGCTACTATTTCTGTATTGAAGGATGCCTCTGCCACTGCCGTCTATGGTGTGAAGGGTGCTAATGGTGTGATTCTGATTACCACCAAGCGTGGTAGTGAGGGTAAGGCACAAATTGGTGTGTCAGCCAATGTCATCATGAAGATTCCTTCTATGTTGCCTGACAAGTATGACTCTTACGATGCCATGGTGGCTCGTAACACAGCTATCGAGCATGAGTTGAACATTGCTCCAGAGGCTTTCGCTTACATGAAGCCTATGAGTTTCATCGAGAACTATCGTAACCAGACCACTGTGGAGCAGCGTGAGCGTTATCCGAACGTTGACTGGCAGCGTACGATGTTCAAGAAGAGTACGATGTCATACAATGCTAACTTGAATATTAGTGGTGGTACGAAGTTCGTGAAATATTTTGCTTCTGTTGACTTCGTCAGTGAGGGCGACTTGTTCAAGAGTTTCCCGACCGGCCGTCATTATGACCGTTCTATTTCTTATAATCGCGTGAACGTGCGCTCGAACCTTGACTTTAATATCACGAAGACAACCGTGTTTAAAGTGAACATCGCAGGTTCTAACGGTAAGCAGACCAACCCTTGGGAGCGTGGTCACGAGTGGGACAACGGTTCTTCACTGGGTTGGCAGATGTCTCAGATGTGGGCTGGTGTCTATAATATCTCGCCTGATGCCTTCCTGCCACAGTATAGTGATGGCTCTTGGGGCTTCCTGCCTGGTTCTACCAATGTCAGCAACTCCGCACAGGTATCTTCTATCGGTGGTGTACAGACCATTACCACGACCCGTATCAATACCGACTTCGTTCTGGAGCAGAAACTCGACTTCATCACGAAAGGTTTGTCTTTCCGTGGTCTGATTGCTTGGGATAACGTGTTCCGTGAGGATCGTCGCGGTATCGCCGACTTGTATAATGACCCGCAGTTGAAGTGGATCGACCCAGAGACAGGTATTGCACAATATAAGCAGCCTTACGAGGGCTATGACCGCTTCGACTACACCATGGGAAACAAGTGGACTACCCAGGGCGGTGAGGTTAACAACAATGAGACGCAGCGTAACCTGAACTATCAGTTGCAGCTCAACTGGGGTCGCCAGTTTGGTTTGCATGATGTAACAGCGATGGTGAACTTTGGTCGTCAGGAGTATGCAAAGGGTTCTATGATTCCAAGTTACCGTGAGGACTGGGTATTCCGTGCTACTTATAACTACGCTGGTAAATATTCTTTCGAGTACAACGGTGCTTATAACGGTTCTGAGAAATTCTCGAAGGACAACCGTTTCGCTTTCTTCCAGTCAGGTGCTATCGGATGGACCATCAGTGAGGAGCCATTCATGAAGTATCTGCGTGAGAAACACATCATTGATATGTTGAAGTTCCGTGCTTCTTATGGTGAGATTGGTGATGACAACATTCCTTTTGCCCGTTTCTTGTACATGACGCAGTGGGCTTATGGTGGCAACACCTCATTGGATGTCACGCAGGGTGCTTCTCCCTACCAGTTCTATCGTGAGTCAACCGTAGGTAACCCTGACGTACACTGGGAGAAAGTGAAGAAGTTCAACTTCGGTATTGACTTTGGCTTCCTTGGTGGCTTGGTCGCCGGTTCGTTCGATATCTTCCATGACAAGCGTGTGGATATCTTGGTTGCTGGTTCTCGTCAGGTTCCCTCTTACTTCGGACAGGCTGCCGCTTTGGTAAACCAGGGTGAGGTAAAGACACACGGTTATGAGTTGGAGGTACGCTTCAACAAGGTATTCGCCAACAAGATGCGTCTATGGGCTAATATGAGCATGACCCATGCTGTCAACGAGGTGATTATGCGTGATGACCCCGCATTGTTGCCCAGCTATCGTAAAGCAGAAGGCTATGCTATTGGTCAGACCCACTCTTTCATAAGCAAGCACATGACACAGACCTACGATGATATTTATGGTACACCTAAGCACGATACCAGTGACGGTCAGAAGTTGCCAGGTGACTACTATATCGTCGACTTCAATGGTGATGGTGTTGTAGATAATACCAATGATAATGTTCCTTATGGCTATTCTGGTTCTCCACAGAATACCTACAATGCGACCATCGGCTTTGAATACAAGGGCTTCAGCTGCTTCGCACAGTTCTATGGTGTTACTAACGTAACCCGTGACGTGACGATGATCAGTTTGTCTGACCGTATGCAGGCTAATGTCTATAACCAGGGAACATGGTGGAGCAACAATCACACCAATGCTGAGGTGCTGACACCACGTTTCATTTCTCAGCCTTCTTACTATTATGGTACGCAGTATCTTTGCGACGGTAGCTATATCCGTCTGAAGAACGTGGAGGTTGCCTATACCTTTAATCAGCCTTGGGTTCGCAAGTTGGGCATCAAGGACTTGAAGGTCTTCGTCAGCGGTAACAACCTCTGGCTGTGGACCCGCATGCCAGATGACCGTGAGTCGAACTTCTCAAGTAATGGTGGTGCCACGGGTGCTTATCCAACCGTGAAGCGTATCAACTTTGGTGTAAAGTTCAATCTTTAATATGAGAACAACAATGAAAAAGCTTAATCAATATATATTATTAGGTGTGGCAGCTGTGTCGCTTTCTTTTGGAGCTACCTCCTGCAAGGACTATCTGGACAAATCACCTGATTCTGATGTAAACCCGGAGATGGCGTTCCAGAACTTCAAAAGCTTCCAAGGCTTTGTGGAGGAAGCCTACAACTGTGTTCCTAACAAGGAATCCAACTTCTGGTGCTGCACCTTCAACTGGGGTGAGGATGAGATTATGAATACTGGTGGTGGCGACAGCCATGTAACAGCTCACTTCGATTTGGGTGACTATCGTAACTGGTACGGCAACGACCAGAGCTATCTGCACAGGAATAGTGGTAATCTGAATCCTTCTTCTACAGATAAATTCGCTCATTCCTTGGAGCATGCTTGGTATTGCATCCGTAAAATGAACCTCGGTTTGGAGAATCTGGATAAGATGACCAATGCGACCCAAGAGGAGAAAAACCTCATCAAGGGTCAGCTGCTCTTCTTCCGTGCCTGGTGGCATTTGGAGCAGATGATTTATTTCGGTGGTCTCCCTTATGTGGACCATGTGATTCCTGCTGCCGGTCCTTTCGACCTGCCACGTCTCTCCTTCCAGGAGTGTGCGGAGAAATGTGCCGAAGACTTCCGTGCCGCTGCAGACCTGTTGCCTGACAACTGGGATAATACTACCGTCGGTAAGAAGACAGTAGGTCATAACGACCTCCGTATCACCCGTGTTTGTGCATTGGGTTACTTAGGTAAGGCACTCTTGTGGGCTGCTTCTCCATTGAATGAGATTGGTGCGCAGACAGGTGCTTCCAAGAATGGTAAGACCTATCAGTATAATACTGGTCTTGCACAGCGTGCTGCCGATGCCCTTGCTGAGGCTATTGCCGACATCGAGAGTGGCAAGTCTCCATACGCTCTTGCAGAGTATAAGTATGAGGATATCTACAACCATGTCGCAGACAAGAGCTCAAGCTCTAACTTCTCTGATATTTTCTATACCACAGGACAGAGCTGGAGAATGCCAGGTAGCGTAGAGGCTATCATGCGTGGTCCGATGCCCGATATCAACGGTTCTAACTGGAACTTCGCCAAGTTGTGGGGACCGAAGGTAAACAACCTCGTTGAGCACGATGCTATCATCCACATGCCTACTGCCAACTATATCAATTATGCGTATGGTATGGAGAATGGTCTTCCTCTGGATGATCCAGACTCTGGTTTCGACCCAACCCATCCTTTCAAGAACCGTGACCCACGTTTCTATCATGACATCATGTTCGATGGCTTTAAGTTCCTGAACACCACTCCTGGTGATGCCGACAAACCTTTCCAGTACTTGGAGATGTTTACCGGTGGTAACATGGTGCCCACAGGTGATCCCGCCCGTTCTGGTAACGGTAGCCGTACCGGTTACTTCTGTCAGAAGTTGGTTCCCCACCAGTGTAACAAGTACGATGGTATGTACAACTGGGGTGGTGCCCTGCAGACCTATCTGCCCTATATGCGTGTAGCAGACATCTATCTGATGTATGCAGAGGCAGGTGCCGCAGCAGGTGGTCCTTCTTACAAGAGCAGCAAATGCAGTGAGACAGCTGTTGACGCCATCAACGTTCTTCGTGATCGTGTAGGTGCTGGTCATGTAGCAGAAAAATACCTTACCGACAAGAATAAGTTTATGGACGAGGTTCGTCGTGAGCGTGCTTGCGAGCTTGCCTTTGAAGGTTTCCGCTGGAATGACCTGCAGCGCTGGTTGCTCCTCACCGAGGCTCCTTACAATATCAAGACCCGTCAGGAGTTCTACCGCGTAGGAAATTACGACTTCGCCAAGAATGATCCTCGCGATGCTGAGGTTACTGGTTGGCACGAAACAACCATTGTGGAGCGTGCCTATGGTACCAAACACTATCTGCTTCCTCTGAAGGATGATGAAACTTACCTATACAGCGAGTATCCTCAGAATCCCGGATGGTAAACAAACAATTAAAAATTAGTAATTAGAAATTAGTAATTATGATTACCAAGAATATTAAATATGCCTCATTAGCTCTCTGCCTGACAGTTGCTTTGCCAGCAGCGGCTCAGATTGAGACAGACGCTGACTCCCTCGTCAACGTTGCTTTCCGGAAGGTGGCAAAGGAGGATGTGCTGGGTGGTGTCTCGTCTATCAACTACCGGGAGCTTATGGAGAAAAACTATAATACGTACAGCCTTGACAACATGCAAGGTTACGTTGCAGGTTACACAGGCTCTGGTTTGTGGGGTTTAGAGGGCTCTTCCGAGTACAATGCTGATAATACCCCCAATGGTATGCTCGTCTTGATTGACGGTGTGCCCCGTGCTGCCAATAACGTGAAACCTGATGAGATTGAGCAAGTCACATTCCTGAAGGGTGCACAGGCAGTTGTCCTCTATGGCAGCCGTGCCGCAAAAGGTGCTGTGCTGATTACCACCAAGCGTGGTCGTGTGACTGACGGACTACGTGTCAATGTTCGTGCCAACACAGGATGGGCTGTTGCTAAGAGCTATCCTAAGTATCTGGGCTCTGCAGAGTATATGACGCTCTTCAACGAGGCTCGTGCCAACGACGGTCTCGATCCCCTCTATAGCCAGGAGGATATCTATAATACCTCTTTAGGTTATAATCCCTATCGTTATCCGAACGTGAACTTCTACTCTTCTGAGTTTATCAAGAAGTCCTACAACCGTTCCGATATCACGGCAGAGGTTGAGGGTGGTAACGAGCGAGCTAAGTTCTATGCCAATGTCAGTTACTATCGTCAGGGTGACTTCCGTAACTTCGGTGAGGCAGAGAGCAACTTCATTGACCGTTTCAACGTACGTGGTAATGTGGACATGAAGATCAACAACTTCATCGATGCTTTCGTGAATGCCAATGCCACCTTCTACAACTCTCGTGGTACCAATGGTGCTAATTTCTGGCAGCAGGCTGCTACCATGCGTCCTAACCGTATCAGCCCACTGATTCCGCTGAGCTATCTGGATGAGAACGCTGCTGCTGCCTTGACTATGATTGGAGCATCCAATAACATTATCAATGGCTGTTTCCTGAGTGGTGGTGCTACTGAGGCAGACCAGACCAACGTGATCGCGGATATGTATTCTGCAGGTTACAACACGTGGACCAGTCGTCAGTTCCAGTTCGACGCCGGTGTGAATGTTGACCTTGGCGCACTGCTGAAAGGTTTGACCTTCCATGCACAGGTTGCCGTCGACTATGCTACCAGCTACACGTCCTCCTTCAACAACAAGTATGCTACTTACGAGCCGACTTGGGCTAAGTACAATGGTCAGGATGTCATCGTTGCCTTGAACAATCATGAGACGAAGGATGAGAAGTCTGGTGTACAGAACATCAGCGGCTCTACCGACAACCAGATGATTGCTTTCAACACACACTTCGACTTCAACCGTACTTTCGGTGGTGTACACAATGTGAGTGCCATCGCAGTACTGAATGGTTGGCAGCAGACCGTATCTGGTGTCTATCATAAGCTGAGCAATGCCAACTTAGGTTTCCAGGTAGGTTATAACTACGACAAGAAATACTATGCCGACATTGCCATCGCTACTCCATGGTCGGCACGTCTGCCGGAAGGTCATCGCGCTGGTGTATCTCCCTCGTTCACTTTGGGATGGAACATTGCCAAGGAGAATTTCATGCAGAACCAGAACGTCTTCGACGAGTTGACACTGAGTGCCAGCTATAGCGACCTGAAGACCGACTTGGGCATTAACGACTATTACCTGTACCTCGCTAACTACCAGAGTGGTGGTTGGTGGGACTGGAATGGTGAGACCGGTCACTCTGCTGTTCAGTCAAAACGTGGCGGTAACGACGACTTCACCTACCTGCATCGTAAGGAGTTCTCTATGAGCCTGCATGCAGCACTGCTGAAGAAGGCATTGACAGCTGACTTCTCTTTCTTCACCAACAAGATCACTGGTGGAGTGATTACGGCAAGCAATACGCTTCCCAGCTACTTCCGTGTATACTATCCTGAGTCTTCTTTCCTGCCCTACATCAACTTCAATGAGGACAGCCGTACAGGTTTCGACCTTGCCCTGAACTATAAGAAGGACTTTGGTAAGGATTTCGGTATGAAGGTTGGTCTCAACCTGACTCACTACACCACCAATGCAGCCAAGCGTGACGATACCAACTTTGCTGATAAGTATCAGTATCGTGAGGGTAAGCCACTGGATGCCATCTGGGGTTATGAGTGCCTGGGCTTCTTCAAGGATGAAGACGACATCGCCAACTCTCCTGAGCAGAAGCTGGGTGCTACCGTACGTCCTGGTGACCTGAAGTACAAGGACCAGAATGGTGATGGCATCATCGATACCAAAGACCAGGTCAACCTGGGTAAGGCAGGCTGGTATGGTGCTCCTACCACCTTGGGTATTAACCTGACCTTCAAGTACAAGAACTTCACCTTGTTCATGTTAGGTGTTGGCAGCTTCGGCGGTCATGCCATGAAGAGCAACAGCTACTGGTGGATTTCTGGTAACGACAAGTATTCTGAAGTGGTTCGTGGTCGCTGGACTCCAGAGACTGCCGCAACAGCCACCTATCCTCGTCTGACGACTCAGAGTGGTGCTAACAACAATACCAACTCAGACTTCTGGATGTACTCCACTTCCCGCTTTGATCTCGCCAAGGTACAGCTGACCTACGACTTCCCGAAGTCCATCATCGGCAACGGCATCATCAAGGGTCTCTCTGTATATGCCAGCGGCAACAGCCTGCTGACCATTGCCAAGGAGCGTGAGTTGTTGGAGATGACGGTTGGTGACGCACCACAGTCTCGTTTCTACAACCTCGGTGTACAAGTTAAGTTCTAAAACATAAAAGACTAAAGATATGAAACTTAAAAATATCATCCTTTTCGGAACTGCTGTCATGGCACTGACTGCCTGTGACGACCTGATTAAACCCGCTTTGGAGAATAATCAGGAGATTACCGAAATGTATAATGATCCCCAGTTCGCGCGTGGTCTGATTGACAATGCCTTCCTGGTGCTGCCATACGACGGTTCGTCAGTCAGTGACGTTGCCACCGATGACGCAGTGTCTAATAATACTGACAACAACTACAAGAAGATGGCTACCGGTAACTGGACTTCTGAGATGAATCCTATCAACCAGTGGGAGACCCGCTATCATGCCATCCAGTATTGTAACTTGTTCCTGGAGAACATCGAGAAGGTGAGATGGGACTATACCAGTGAGGCTCTGAACCAGATGCACATGGACCTGTATAAAGGTCAGGCATACGCACTGCGTGCCCTGCACATGTTCTATCTCCTCCGTGCCCATTGCGGTATGGTTGGCGGACAACTGATGGGTGTGCCCATCCATCTGGTTTCCGAGGATCAGTATTCTGATTTCAACTTGCCACGTAATACCTTCAAGGAGTGTGTCGACCAGATTATGGCTGATTTCGACGAGGCATTGAAGTATGTTCCAGCCCAGTATGGTGACGTAAGTGCTGAGAATGTTCCAGCTAAATACGCTGCTATCGGTGCTAATGACGCAGAGTACAACCGTGCTTTCGGTAACATGCAGCGTGGTAAGATTGATGGTAACATCATTACTGCCGTCAAGGCTCAGGTGGCTCTCTTCGCAGCTTCTCCAGCCTATCAGTCTGCTGGTGCCATGACCTGGGAGCAGGCTGCCAAGTATGCTGCTGACTATCTGAAGATCCGTGGCGGTCTGAGTGCCAACGTGGATCCTACAGGTTGGAAATGGTTTGCCAACAAGGATTATATCAAGAACTATAAGTTCACGGATCCAGACCCTGTTGAGATTGTATGGCGTGGTGTTGTAGGAGAAAGTCATGACATGGAGTCCGACAACTATCCTCCCTCACTGTATGGTCACGGACGTATCAATCCTACCCAGAACCTGGTGGACGCCTTCCCGACAGCCAGCGGTTATCCTATCGCCTCTGCACCAGACTATGACGCAGCCAATCCGTATGAGAACCGTGACCCGCGTCTGAAGATGTACATTCTGGTAAATGGAGATGTTATCGGTGCTGAGAATAAGGCAATCAGTACTGCTTCTGACGCTACCACAATCGATGGTCTGAACAAGGAGACAGGTGCTTCTACCACCACAGGCTTCTATATGCGTAAACTGTTGCGTGATGATGTCAACCTGAACCCCAACAATACGACTAACCAGCGTCACTTCGGTGCCCGTATCCGTACAACCGAGATCCTGCTCGACTATGCGGAGGCTGCCAATGAGGCACAAGGTCCTACTGCTAATGTGGGAGGTGCCAGCTTCTCAGCCTATGATGTTATCAAGGCACTCCGTGCCCGTGTTCATGAGGACGGATGGAGTGACTCTTATCTGGAGAGCATTAAGAACGACAAGGACAAGATGCGTCAGTTGATTCGTAACGAGCGTCGTATTGAGCTCTGTTTCGAGAATCACCGCTTCTGGGACCTGCGCCGTTGGAAGGCTAACCTGACCGAGACCGCCAAGGGTGTAAATATCTCGACCAATAGCAGTACAGGTGCTCTGAACTATCGCCAGATTGACGTAGAGCCTCGTCAGTATCAGGATTATATGATTTACGGTCCTATTCCTTACAGTGAGCTTCGGAAGTGGAGCAATCTGCAACAGAATGATGGATGGACAATTAAATAATAATGTAAAATTCTAAAATGATTATGAATAAGAAAATTTCATATATGCTCAGCATGTTGCTGGCTGGTGCGCTGTTCACCTCTTGTAAGAATGGCGATGCATCATTCCCCGACTACGAGGGGGGCACCACTGTATACTTCGCGTATCAGTATCCTGTCCGCACCATCGTGCTGGGTGATGACGAGTATGACTTGACACTTGACCATGCCCATAAGTGCCAGATACAGGCAACCTTCGGAGGCTCGTATAATGGCTCTAATGGCAGTGTCCAGGTTGCCGTGGATCCTACCTTGGTTAACAACCTGACCTTTGCGGATGGTACTCCTGTTAAGGTAATGCCATCAGAGTATTATACCCTGTCTACCACCGATTTGAAATTCAATGGAAAGATGAACGGTGTGACAGAGGTACAGTTGACAGACGCTTTCTTCAATGACCCCGATGCTGTCAAGAACACCTATGTTATTCCTTTGGTAATGACTGGTCAGACGGGCTTCGGCAGAATTCTGACAGGTGAGTTGAAAGAGGGTGGTGTTGCCATTCGCACTGATGAGTCACAGTGGGAGACCGTTCCTATGGACTATGTCCTCTATTGTGTGAAGTTCCAGAACAAGTACACAGGCTACTGGTTGACCAATGGCACTACCAGCACCGACAACATTGAGAAGGCTGGATCAGTGCAGATTGAGACCAAGTCTCTGACACAGTCTGTTTACCATGCTTCTTGGACTACGAATGACTACTGGCAGTACAAGCGTGACAATAATGGAAATATTGTTTATGATGCTGCTGGCAATCCGGAGTTTGAGAAAGTCTCCAAGACTTACGATTTCAATCTTCTGCTGAACTTTGACGGCAGTGAGAATTGTACCATCACCTCCCTTACCACAGGATATGATGCTGCAGGTTCTGGCTCTTGGACTGATGACGGTGCAAAGAAATCATGGGGTAATAAGGATCGTGACTTGATGGAACTCAGCTACAAGGTTGATTTCAACACTACTGATGACAAGGGTAATGCCATCAAGGCAGATGTCAGCGAGAAACTCGTTTGGCAGCGCAGTGGTGTCAAGTCTGAGGAGTTTACTCCTACCTATAATTAATAACGTTAAAAATAGGAAACTATGAAGAAAGTATTAATCATATCAGCACTCGGAGCCATGTTCATGGCTTCGTGTGCCGACGAGTTCGACCAGACATACACGGTAGGACGTCCAGACATGACTGCTGAGTATGCTTATCTGGAAGCCTATGAGCCTTTGAAGGAGTATGTGGACAATTCGGACTTCCATCTGGGTCTGGCTGTTGCGGCTCCTGACTACAATAAACAAGAGCTGGTCTATTCGCTTGCCAACTCCAACTTCACGGAGATCGTTGCCGGCAATGCCATGAAGATGGCGTCTGTCGTTAATGACAAAGGTGAGATGAACTTTGCGACGGTAAGTGAGTTTGTGGACAATGCTACTGATGCCGGCATGTCGGTTTATGGACATACTCTTGCCTGGCATTCACAGCAGCCTGTGAAGTGGCTGAACTCTCTGCTTGCCGACAAACCTGCTCCCATCCCTGAGGGTGGTGCAAACGCTTGTATCGTTTACGATTGTGGCGATGCAGGTGCAAATCCTTGGGATAAACAGGCACACTATAAGTTGCCAATTCCTATGGAGAAAGGTAAAACTTATGTTGTAAAAGCCAGAGTTAAGGCTGACAACGGTGGCGATTTTGGTTTGTGGCCTATTTGGGATGCAAGTCCAAATAGAGATCAGTGGGGTGGTTCTGCTGACGTATCTTATCAAGCATCTTATCCCATTACTTCTTCATTCTCTGATTTAGAGTGGACTTTCGAAGCTCCATTCCCAATTGACAAACTTCAGTTTGTCTTTGGAAAAATTGGTGGAAAGGTTTACATCGATGATCTTTCTTGCAAAGAGAAAGGCTCTGATGCTGAAATGGTGAAAAACGGTTCTTTTGATGAAGATTCAATGGACGGTTGGGGTAATAACTGGAACGGACCTTCTTTTTCTATTGAAGGTCAAGCTGCAGGTCCTGCTACCTTCTTTGTCAGCTTGATCAACAATGGTGACATGGAGGGTGACGATGCCACAAACTTCGCCAAGAAGGAGAATGCCGGTGCTACGGTCTATGAGATTACCGACGGTGTTGGTAAGAACGGCAGCCGTGGTGTGAAGATCGCATCTAACGGTGGACAGCCTGACGCTTGGGAGAGCCAGTTCTGGATTGTCTCTAACGAGGTGTTGCACATCGGTGATAAGATTCATGTCGCTTTCGACTATCGTGCAGATGGTGGTTGCGCAGGTACCAATGTGGACACGCAGGCACACTTCGGTCCTGGTGAGTATCAGCACTGGGCGTGTGCAGGTACCGTATCCTTCAGCAATGAGTGGCAGACCTACGACAAGATATTCACTGTCGACGCATCCATGGCAAAACAAGATGATAAGGGAATGAAGTCTATCGCCTTCAATATGTCACCTAACGCCGCTGACGGTAACTATTATATTGATAATGTAGTATTAGAAATAGAGAAGTCTGGTGATGGTATTCCTTTGACTCCTGAGGAGCGTAAGGACACCCTGACATGGGCTATGGAGCAGTGGATTGCTGGTATGATGGAGGCTTGTGACGGTAAGGTCAAGGCTTGGGATGTTGTCAACGAGGCTATCTCGGGTGGTGATCCTGACGGTGAGGGAGTCTATGCTCTGCAGCATGGTACACCAGATAATACTACTGACTTCTTCTGGCAGGATGAGGACAAGCTGGGTGACCTCGACTATGTCCGCACTGCTGTCCGTCTGGCTCGTCAGTATGGTCCTGAGGACATCAAACTCTTCATCAACGACTACAACCTGGAGAGTGACTGGGATCAGAACAACAAGCTGAAGAGTCTGATCGCTTGGATCAAGCGCTGGGAGGCTGATGGTGTGACGAAGATCGACGGTATCGGTTCACAGATGCACATCTCCTGCTATGCTAATCCTACCACACAGGCAAGCAAGAAGGCAGCTATCGAGAATATGTTGAAGTTGATGGCTTCCTCTGGTAAGCTGTGCCGTATCAGTGAGCTCGACATGGGTTATGTGGATGCTGACGGCAACAGTGTGAAGACCGTTGATATGACTGAGGAGATGCACCATCAGATGGCAGAACTCTATACGTTCGTCATCGAGAAGTATAAGGAGATTATCCCTGTTAATCAGCAGTGGGGTATCTGCCAGTGGTGCGCTACCGACGCTCCCGCTGATAGCGGATGGCGTAAGGGAGAACCCGTCGGTCTCTGGGATTCGAATTATTATCGCAAGCATACCTATGCAGGCTTTGCAGATGGTCTTGCTGGTAAATAAGGCATTACCCAATGGGTAATTTTTAGAACTTTACATTGTGTGGAGTCTGGGTCTGTGAAGATCCGGACTCCTTTTTTAAATTTACAATA
>Ga0247608_10005871_pt1 | contig 13134 bp, 13 predicted proteins | sample 176DNAGHGlowgp2_FD_193490 | JGI IMG/M metagenome (GOLD analysis project Ga0247608, IMG submission 193490) | Sheep rumen microbial communities from Palmerston North, Manawatu-Wanganui, New Zealand - 1766 DNA GHGlow gp2 | ecosystem: Host-associated > Mammals > Digestive system > Stomach > Rumen ... | reverse complement strand
TGAAATCCTCGCCCATATTCATAAGCTAGGTAAGGAGATGATAGCTGCCTGCTTCTAAAACTATTCATAAGATATTGACGGATTCTTGTTATAACGATTGTTTGAAATATCGCAAGAAATATGGAAAGGAGGGAACAGAATGAACAGCTATATACTAATTGGGATTGAAAGCTTTATTGACCATATCGGATGCATTCGTGACTTGGGAATTGCCTATTGGAAGATACAACTTTATTTTGAAAAACTGTTATTTTATGGGCTTTTTCAAAAGGTGGGAAACTTTAGTAAATAATTAATGTTCCCAAAGGTACGCATAAGAAGACTCTTGTTCTAGTTTTTTTTTGTGCATTTTTCAAAAATCTATGCTTTTTTATTGCGCAATTCAAATAAATGTGGTAAATTTGTCAGCAGAAATTTTGAAACTTACAAATATGATTGACGTAAAAGAAACATTAGGACAGGCTGGAGAGCGCATGGAAATGGCTGCAATGTACCTTGAAGAGGAGTTGAACCGTATCCGTGCTGGCCGTGCAAATACCGCCATTCTGGATGGCGTTCGTGTGGAATCTTACGGCAGTCGTGTACCCCTGAATCAGGTGGCTACCGTGAACTGCCCCGATGCTCGTACCATTGCTATCAAGCCTTGGGACAGAAAGCAGATCCGTGATATTGAGAAGGCTATCATGGACAGCGATGTAGGCATCACTCCTGAGAACAATGGTGAGATTATCCGTTTGGCTATCCCTCAGCCCACAGAGGAGCGCCGTCGTGACTTGGTGAAGCAGTGCAACAAGATTGCTGAGAAGGCCAAGGTGGAGGTACGCAATGTTCGTGGCGACATCAAGGAGAAACTGAAGAAGGCTATCAAAGACGGTCTCTCAGAGGACTTGGAGAAGGATGCCGAGAACGACCTTCAGAAGTTGCACGACAAGTACATCAAGAAACTTGATGAACTGATTGAAGCAAAGAACAAGGAAATCATGACGGTATAGTTTACCGTTTACTGTTTACTGTTTGACGTTGAAAGGACTTGTTGTTAAGAATACAGGCAGTTGGTACACCGTTCGCACGGACGATGGCCAACTGCTTGATTGTAAGGTGAAGGGTAACTTTCGCCTGAAGGGTATCCGTACTACCAATCCTGTGGCTGTAGGCGACAGGGTAGAGATAAACGAAGAAGGCTGGATTACCAGCATCGAGGATCGTCGTAACTATATTATCCGTAAGAGTATCAACCTCTCGAAGCAGAGTCATATCATTGCGGCTAATGTTGATCAGGCTTTCCTGATAGTCACCGTTGCCAACCCTCAGACTTCTACAACCTTTATCGATCGTTTCTTGGCTTCTGCTGAAGCTTATCGTGTACTAGTGGTTTTAATCTTTAATAAGACTGACCTACTCGATGAGGATGCACTGCGCTATCAGCAGGCTGTAGTAAACCTCTACGAGACCATAGGATATGAGTGTCGTCAGATATCAGCTGAGACGGGCGAGGGTGTTGACGATTTACGTCCGATGTTGGATGGCAAGATTACGCTGCTCAGTGGAAATAGTGGCGTAGGAAAGTCTACACTCATCAACCGTTTAGTGCCTGGTGCTAACCTGCGCACAGCAGAGATCAGCGATGCCCACAACACAGGTATGCATACCACCACGTTTAGTGAGATGATAAGCCTCACCTCAGGTTATCTCATTGATACGCCAGGAATAAAAGGCTTTGGCACATTTGACATGGAGCCCGAAGAGATTACCAGTTATTTCAAGGATATCTTCCACTTCTCCAAGGACTGCCGTTTCTCTAACTGCACGCATACGCATGAGCCGGGCTGTGCTGTGCTGAAAGCCGTGGAGGAACATTATATCGCCGAGAGCCGCTATCAGTCGTATCTCTCGATGCTCGATGATAAGGAGGAAGGAAAGTACCGCGAAGCCCAGTAGAGACAGATTAACTCTTAAAGACACATTAATTGTAAAGACACATTAATTGTAAAGACACATTAATTGTAAAGACACAATAACATATTAACAGATTAAGTTTAAAGACAGATTAACACATTAACAGAATGGGGCTAAAAGACATAATAACATATTAACAGATGTTGTTTAAAACAACGAAAATCACAAATTGAACGAATAATATGTTATTATGTTATTGTGTCTTCAAAAATAGTTATTATGTCAATAGAATAATATGTTATTATGTTATTGTGTCTAAAAAATTAAGTTATCATGTCTAAAGAATAATATGTTATTATGTTACTGTGTCTTCAAAAAAATATGATATTATGTCTAGAATAAAGGAAGTAACTTCTTTAAACGAGCCTGGGCTCGAGGTATTCGGGCGATTGACAGAAGCCCAGTTGCGTAACACACTAGACCCAGAGAAGGGTATATTTATAGCCGAGAGTCCCAAGGTGATTCGCGTGGCACTTGATGCTGGCTATGAACCACAGTCTTTACTCTGTGAGCGTCGTCACATCACAGGTGATGCAGCTGATATCATTGCCCGTTGTGGTGATATTCCCGTCTATACAGGTGACCGTGAGTTGTTGGCGCAACTGACGGGCTATACCCTGACACGTGGTGTGCTTTGTGCCATGCGTCGTCCGCAGGCACGACCTTTGCAGGAAGTGCTTAAGGATACTCGTCGTGTGGTGGTTATTGATGGCGTGGTGGATACAACGAATATTGGTGCCATCTTCCGTTCGGCTGCAGCCTTAGGCATTGAGGCGGTGTTACTCACGCGTAATTCCTGTGACCCTTGGAATCGCCGTGCCGTGCGTGTGTCAATGGGTTCTGTATTCCTAGTTCCCTGGACATGGCTTGACAACTATGATGATTTGAAGGAGCTGGGTTTCAAGACTGTGGCGATGGCCTTAACAGATAAGTCTATCTCATTGGATGACCCCGTGCTTAAAGCAGAACCTCGCTTAGCTATCGTGATGGGTACCGAGGGTGATGGCCTGCCAAAGGAAACGATTGCCTCTACCGATTATGTGGTGCGTATCCCCATGGCCCATGGCGTTGACTCACTCAACGTGGCTGCTGCCGCCGCTGTGGCTTTCTGGGAACTGGGAAAAACAGTAACTACTTAGTTCTCCATTATTATTTGGATATATCAGATTTCGTGACTCGTTTCCATGATGAAGATATCTTATCTCACATTGATGCCGAATTAATTGAAGATATACATTTAGCATATCCGGATGTACCGGTACAAAGTGGTGACGACCTAATGAAATATCTCATCAGAATAAATGCCACCAATAACCAGCCTTTTATTTTCATTATCGATGAATGGGATGCTATCTGTCGAGAGTTCTCGATGGGTACATCTGCTATGGATAGATATGTGAACTGGCTGAGACGTATGTTCAAGGGTGGGTTGTCTATGCAGGTGTTTGCTGGCGTATATATGACGGGCATCCTCCCAATTAAAAAGTATGCAACGGAATCGGCCTTGAATAATTTTATCGAGTATTCAATGGTTGAGCCAGGCGATATGGGCGATTCTTTCGGATTCACCAAGTTAGAAGTGCAGCTCTTGGCCAAGAAATATCACGTTGATATAGATGAATTGGAAAAATGGTATGACGGCTATCAAATAGGTGATGAGTTGTCGATGTTTAATCCTAATTCGGTCATGCAGGCTGTTCTGCGTCAGCGATGCCGAAGTTATTGGGCTTCAACAGGTGCTTATGAGGCAGTCGCAAAATATATCGGCATGAATTTTGATGGTTTAAAGGATGATGTAATATCTCTTTTGAGTGGTGGACGTGTGAAGGTGAATACAACAAAGTTTCAGAATGACATGTCTAATATCCAACGTAAGGATGATGTGTTAACAGTCCTGATACATTTAGGCTATCTGTCTTTCAACTGGAAAAATAACGAGTGTTATATTCCCAATTTGGAAGTGGCAGGAGAATTAGCTAACGCCGTAGAAGATACAGACTGGAAACATGTCATTAAAGCTTTAGAGCAGTCGGAGCGGCTGTTGCAGGCAACGCTCAATGGTGATGAGGAAACAGTGGCCCGTTGCGTGGATTTGGCTCATGACGAGCATACAAGTATTTTGAGTTATAACGACGAAAATTCATTAGCGTGTGTGTTGAGTATTGCCTATTATTATGCAAGAAATAACTATGTGATGCATCGTGAATTGGCTACAGGCAAGGGCTTTGCAGACATCGTTTTGATTCCACGAAAGAATGTGGATTCGCCTGCTATTGTACTAGAGTTAAAGTACGATAAGGATGCAGATACGGCTATAGATCAAATCAAGCGTAAGGAATACCCAGCCAAAATTGCTGAATATGCAGGCGATATTTTATTGGTAGGAATCAATTACGACAAGCAGAGTAAGACGCATTCGTGCCGTATTGAACGTTGGTCACTGTGAAATCAAACTGATAGAACCAGTTTCCTTCAGAATTGAGCAGGTTACAGCGGGGATAGCACTTGTTTTGCTATGCAAGAGTCTAATATTTGATACCCTTTGTCATTCAGATGCATCCAGTCTGGTTTGTAATATTCTGCTGAATATGGAAGTTTGAGAATAGTAATATCGTTATCTATTCCTGATTTACCTATTTCTTGAATAAGAGCAAGGCGATAATCTTGGCGGCAATCTATTTTTGAAAGAGTGATAATCATGGATAGTTGACGAAGAAGTTTTCTTTCTGATGTTTGGTGCTCGTAGGCGTAGTTGATGTCATAGTCTGGAATATCAAGTAGGATGGGCTTGATGTCGTTTTGAATTAGAAAGCTAAGAATATGACTTGTACTCTGTGCATAATACTCTGCTCCCATTTTTTTATAAGTATCATTGATTCCAACAGATACAAAGCAATAGTCTGCTCCTTGTTCCAATAAGTTTCTCATCGTTTGATCTTCAAAGATACTTTGATAAACCTCTTTGCTTGTCTTTCCGCATTGTCCATAAGCAGAAACTTTAACAGGTTTCTTTATCTTTTGTTTGATTATGGAAGCTAACGCCTCATTGTATGGATAGTGAAAGAATACCCAACTGTCACCAATCATAGCAAGGCGTAAGGTGTCATCCTGATGTTGTATACAGGTATAGACTGGTCGTTCTGAAGCGGGAGTATAATAGTTGTATGCAAGAATAAATACTCCTACGAAAAAAAAGACTAGGATTGCTAAAATCCAAATACCTTTTTTCTTTTTCATGCGCGGTTACCTGATAATATGTTCATTACTTTTGGAAAAAAATGGTTGAGAATCTGATAGATGGTTAGGCTCAATACTGTTGAAATTACGACACATGAAAAGTATAGCAAGATATGTACAGTATCAGATGCGTCTGCGTATTGGGTCAAACAGAATTTTCGTAAGATGACCACGATAGGGTAATGTATGCAGAACACAATAAAGGCTGCATTTGGAAGAAATTTACTTGTATATCCATGTCGTACACACCAATCTCCCAACAATAACAATGCCGATATGTTGAGAATCAACGATATACGATGAATCTGAAGATTAATAGGTGTGCTGATATATACGTGTGAGATAATATCGCCTATCGCAAAAACTGCGAATAAAGTAAGAAACAGCCCCTTCTTTTTTTCTGTTATCTCTAAAGGATTCATGTCCAGAATAGCAAAATATGCTCCAAGACTGAAGAATAATATGGTCTGTGATATAAATGCGTTGTGAGGAGTTGACATCCACCAAACTGCAACGATTATTAGAAATAGTTCTCTTACGTACCTTATTATATAGAATAGTAATGGGGATATTATCGACATGATAATCAGATTGCGAATATACCATAAAGGGCATAGTATGGGTACAAAGTTGCCGTTGTCATATGAGCCTCTATCCCAAAATAGGCGCACATAATCTATGAATGAATATTCTACTATGTTTTTGCCGTTTATATCTTGTGGATGACCTAAGGCATACGTAATAACATATAATAGTAGAAGAAGTAGATTCCAAAGTACATATGGAATGAATAGGGTGTGTAATCTGGAACGCAGTTTTTCTACATAGCTTTTCTTGCTAAAGAAAAATAGAAAGCCAGATATTAAAAAGAATCCAGGAACACCAGTTTCACCCAACCATAGAGCAAATGGATAAACAGCTTTGAAATATAACTCATGCTCGCCCTCCATTCTTTGTACCGAGTAACAATGGAGCATAATTATGAGAAATATCAGTGGAAACCGCAACCATGCGATTGTATTTGATAATCTTTTTCCCATCTATTTATGGCTTGTTTTACAAAGATTGCCGTATTCTTATTTGGCAAATTAGTGTATACATCTTGATTTTATAGTCCCATTACTTTCTCGATAATTGGCGCCATATCATAGTATTTATATTCTGCCAATCGTCCTCCAAAGGTAACATGCGGCTCTTGATCAGCTAGTTCCTTATATCTTTTGTAAAGTTGGTTGTTCCTCTCATCGTTAACGGTATAGAAGGGCTCTATACCAGAATGCCATTCTGAGGAGTATTCTCTAGAAATGACGGTCTTGGGACACTGGTAAACCTCATCTCCAAACATCTCGAAATGCTTGTGCTCGATGATGCGGGTATAGGGAACGTTGGCATCAGTGAAGTTCATGACGGCGTTACCTTGAAAATTTGGCATGTTGAGCGTCTCTTGCTCGAATCGCACACTGCGCCATTCCAATTGTCCGAAGCGATAATCAAAGTATTCGTCAATCTTACCAGTATAGAGAATATGGTCAGCAATACTCTTCCAATACTGGCGATTGTCAAAAAAATTCGTATTGACACGTGTCTCAATACCATCTAATAATCCATCTATGAGCTTGTTGTACCCACCAATAGGAATGCCTTGGAATCGATCGCTGAAGTAGTTGTTGTCATGAACAAAACGAACGGGCAGACGCTTGATGATAAAGGCGGGTAGGTCCGTGCATTTGCGTCCCCACTGCTTTTCGGTATATCCTTTAATCAATGTTTCGTAAATGTCCTTACCAATTAATAATAGGGCTTGCTCCTCCAAATTCCTTGGTTCCGTAATTCCGTCATTTTGCATCCTTTTCAGCGCTTCTTGCCGTTGCTCGTCAATCTTTTTCCGAGCCTCTTCTGGAGTCAAAACGCCCCACATCTGGTAGAACGTATTCATGTTGAACGGCAAGTTAAACTGTTTGCCTTGATAGTTGGCAATGGGCGAGTTCGTGTAGCGATTGAACTCTACGATACTATTGACAAATTCCCACAAGCGTTTGTTGCTTGTGTGGAAGATATGAGCACCATATTTATGTACATTGATACCTTCCACGTTTTCACAATAGATGTTGCCACCAAGGTGAGGACGGATATCTATAACGAGACATCGCTTGCCCTCTTGCTTGGCTTTATATGCTGCGGTGGCACCATAGATGCCAGCACCAACAATCAGTAGGTCGTATTCTTTCTTATTCATTGGGTTCTATTATTTTTGAAATATTCAAATAAATCATGAAATACAATCATTATGCTCAAAAAATGTTTGTGCTTAGAACATTATAAAGTTTTATTTTTTTTAAAGAATTAAGATAATTTTTCAAGTCTGAAGAATTGTCTGTATTTATGTTGTTTAATTAATAAATATTGAAATAATTTTGCAAGTGATAACATTCCATTTGCAGCTAGCCACAACCTGAGTTTCTGCTTCCAGTCAATTTTGGAGTACTGCCATATTTTCTTGTTTGTCTCAGGGTAAATGGTCAGCCATGTTTTGTATGAATCGCAATCATTCATGTCATTAATTAGGGGAAGCTTTGAGAAGAATTTTCTAAACATTATTTCGTGGGCATATTTTTGAAAGACTCCATTCTCAATTAATTCTTTTTCTATGATTTGGGCAATGGTAATGTCGCTATTAATTGATATAATAGAACGACGTACACATATAGAATTTGTGCTATGTCTATAATGATAGAGTGGTATGGTCGTGTGTACGATTTTGTTGGCTCTTAAATACGCTCTGACATTAAACAACAAATCTTCACCCATGTTCAAGTTTTTGGGGAACTGTAATCCCTGATTCTTGATAAGCTCTCGTTTGATGATAGACGACCAAAGTGAGGGGAAAATACTTCCGTCTAAAAGAGATCTTATGTTGTCTTCCATATTGGTAGAATATGGTTGACTGTATGTCTTGCTTGAATGTTCATATTCATTAATAAAATTACAAGCGGCAATGTCAGCGCAGTGTTCTGAGGCAATATGATATAATGTTTCGTACATCTCAGGATCTACCCAATCGTCACTATCGCAGTGAGTAACATATTCACCTGTAGCTTTTGATAAACCAATATTCCGAGCGTTCGAAATTCCTCCATTAGTGTCTAAATTCTCTACCTTTGAGTATCTGTGGGGATATTTCTTTATTACTTGTGATAATATACAAGCACTTTCATCTGTTGAGGCATCATTGATAAATATATATTCAATATCGTCTAGCGTTTGATGCATTAATGACTCAATACATTTTTCTAAATATGGTGCAGCATTATAAATTGGCACTATTACTGAAATTTTGTATCGTTTTTTTGTTAAATCCATCTTTTCATTGCTAATAATGTTTTACCCAATATATATATGATATAGTCTATCTTGTAGTGTTTTCGTAGAAAGGGAGTCAGTGATTGAGTTAAGCATTCTGACTCCTTCATTTTTTTATAATCCTCCAATACCCTAGGTGGAATGATTTCTTTAAGGTAATCTTCCTTTTCTTTCCTCATTAGTTGAGAATTATTTGAACTTATTCCAGAGGTGTCAAATTGGGCAATATATTCATTCGTATAAAAAATAGAGCAATTTTTGAGAATTAAGACTTTAACAAAGAACTTCCAATCAGCAGAAATCTTTAGATTCTCGTCGTACGGATTCTCTTTTAATAAAGCCGTTCGTATAAATGCACCTTGATGAGGTATTGCGCCAGAGTATAAATGATACATTGTAAAACGACCTATTGGTGGTGGAGATATAATTGTTTTGTTATCAGTGGTTACTTGTCCGACAATAATATCTTCATTTCTTTTGATTGCTGTTATATTTTCTAAAACATGATTACTACAAAAGGTATCTCCAGAGTTCATGAAAATACAAAAATCTCCTTGGGCTTTTACTACTCCTTTGTTCATCGCGTGGTAGATACCGTTGTCTTTTTCTGAGACCCAATAGTTAATACGATTGGCATGCTCTTTGATGATATCCACGCTACCATCCGTAGAACCACCATCAATGATAATATATTCGAAGTCTTTGGAAGTCTGGTTTATGACACTCTGGATGGTGTGTTTTAGGCCTTCCTTGTTATTATAGTTAATGGTGATGATGGAGTATCTCATAAGATGATTCTTTTTGCAAAGATAGTTCTTTTTTCTGATATAGGATAGGTGTTTACATTATTTTTTCGTATTTTTGCACAAAAATGATAAGGGACACTCCTATTTTGAGTGTTCATAGTAGCAAATAATGTGTAGAAGAATGTATGAAGTGGAACGAAAACGTTTATAGAATATTTGATATACTGCGGTTCCCGCTAGTAGTCCTAGTAGTTTTCCTTCATTGCAAGGGTGAACCAGGTCGATTGCATATTGACTGGCTAAATTTAGGACTTGTGGATGGTTATGATTTCCTGAGGAACTATATATCTAATGTCGTGTCGTGTGTTTCTGTGCCTACATTCTTTCTTATGTCTGGCTATTTGTTCTATCATCATGTGGATAATCTAACGTATAGTCTATTTAAGGACAAAATAAAACGTCGTTTGAAGTCGCTGGCTGTGCCTTATATTTTTTGGATACTGCTGTTTCTGGTAGGAAATCTGTTTTTCGTGTTTCGTAATACTGAAAGTTGTAATCTCTGGCAATCATTTTATGAATATTTCGCTGAACATGGTCACTGGCACATATTGTGGGATTGTAATCTGATGGAGGTGAAAACTCCTGCAATAGGCTTTGTGCAAGATAACTCAGCGCCTCTATTAGTGCCGATGTGGTTTGTTCGGGATCTGATGGTTGTAGCTTTGTGCTCTCCCATGTTGTGGTGGTGTATCAGGAAAATTGATGTGCTCTTTATCGTAGTTCTTGGCATCTGTTATTTGTTTCAGCTATGGCCCTATATGCATGGCGTTTCGAGTGTGTCGTTCTTTTTCTTTTCTATAGGTATTTTTATGTGTAAACATGCCCAAAAGATGGATGCCTTTCTAAAAAATACGGGGTGGCTAATCATGTTTTTTTCTGTATTATTATCATTACTGCTGGTATATCTCACTGATACTCAGAATGTCTGTCAACAATTTGTGCTGAGAGGGTATGCTATCATGGCTTGTATCTCGTCATTGTTCATAGGGTACCTGTGTGTAGAGATGAAAGGGACATATTTGCTGCAAAGGTTATCGAAGGCCTCATTTGTTGTCTATGCTGCTCATATGGTTTTTGTCTCAAAATATGTAGGTGTGGGGCTCCATTGTTTAATGCCAGCGAATAGTGTTTCTCTCCTGACGTTGAAGTATTTGCTTGTGCCTGTTTTCACGATTGCTATATGTCTGCTTGTTTACTTTGCATTTCGGAAATTCTGTCCTAAGATGATGATGCTACTAAATGGTGGACGATGATAGAGCTTGTTATACAATATGTCGTAGATAGGGAACCTTGGTGAAATAAAAGTTAATATGAGGGAAATAGAGAGTGATAGTGTAAATATAATAGCAGGTCCCACAATGTAGTGAACCTCTAAGAATTCTAACACCATATTGTTGGTTAAAGCGTATTGTATTAGGATGTGATGAATGAGATAGATGCCCATGCTATATTTGTCGATAGTTGAAACAATTCTGTTGGAAACATCCTTTTGGGACTGTAAGACGCTCATGGTTAGGAAAATGATGGTAAAGGCTGATAGCTTGATAGCATAATCCTTGATGGAAGGATTTGCGGTGTATAGAAAAATACACGTCAAGACATAGCTAATTATAGCTATTGGAAGCATGCGTAGATGATATTGCTTCTTGAAGTTGAGAAGCTGGAATCGTTCTGTAATGATGCCGAAATAGAACATGGGTAAAAAGGTTTTAACGAACGGAAGAGGCAGGCTCCATCCCTTGTAATATGCAGCAAAGAAAAATAGTAGCATGTTGAACAGGCATAATAGACTGGTAGTCTTGGAGAACTTTGTCCATAAAGGGAGGGTGATGATGGTAATAATGGAAATCTGAAGAAGCATGGCAAGAAACCACAGATGATTGAAACCGTTAAAGAATTTGGTGAGGGTTAGTGATTCTGGGACTAGTAGAAGATTGATAATCATCCAGAATATGTAAGGGATAAGAAGCCTTTTGAGTTTATAAACAATCATCTCCATCATGCTTTGAAACTTCTTTCTTGTAATTTGTCGAGAGAAGAGATAGCCACTTATAAATACAAAAGCAGGCATGTCTATTCTATTAAGTATCTCTGCAAAATGTTCATAGAGAGCGATTGGGGGCATGTCGGAGTAGGTCCATCGGTTGGTGTAGAGGCAAAGTGAATGGTAGACAACAACCATAAGGGTTGCTGAGAAGCGAATATAGGTGATATTATTTTGTCTAGATAATGCCATTGTTAATCAGACGAATTTAGATAACACCTTATATTTTAGTATGTTGAAAATAAGCGTAATTCTATCAAAAATGCTAAGATGCCTATGGGGAGAAACCTTATATACTTTAGCTAATTGCATCCATGCATAACATTGATATATAATCCGTAATCGCTTATCGGGGAAAGATATTTGATACTTTTCGCCAGTAGAACCTGAGATGCCAGTAATAAGCGGTTCTTCTGTAAAGGGTATGAAGCGAAGGGACGATTCTAAGACTGTAGAGGAAAGAACGTGTTCGAAAAAGATGCCTTCGGAATCGTTCATGAGTTCTTTATTCTTCAAGAACTCTTTGTAGAAGGCTGTCGTTCCACAGAAGATACGACTTTCGGCAAACTTTAAATCCGAATGGAATAAGCATGTAACGAAGTCAAAATCATACTTCAGAGTATTTATAATCTGGTGGATGTTATTTATAATAAGTCGACCTGTAATTTTGATAATAATACTGTTTTCATGAATGAAAGAGGAATGGTGTAGGGCATATTCTATGATTTCAGTTTCGCCATAGCCTTTGCCTCGTTGTTTGTTTTGATTGCCATGGAAGGTCAAAATCTCTAATCTATCATGGGCATTATTGAAAAGCGGACTGATGTCTGTGTTGGAGTTCTCGCAGAATACAATATGAATATTTGTTTGATTGATATAATAATGTATGGCATCCACATACTGTTTTTGCCTTTCACTCGTATTGGTCAACTGAGTGAAGGGCATGCCGTTGGGATTGATGCATCCTGTGAGTAATATGACAGTCTTCATTATTTGTCGTTGAGGCCCATAAAGCCGTTGTCTATCTGGTTCATAGCAGAACCGAAACCTTGTTGATAGCCCATGGTCTCGAGGATACAACAGTTGGGCGCCTTGAGCTGATATTCGACCATGGGATGATGGAGAAACAGGTCTACATATATAGCACCACGAGTAAGAATCTCTGGAAGTATAATGGTGCGCTCTATCACGAAGTCACCCGCAACCTGATGTTGGATGTCGCCCATATAATGGCCTTTGGCATAAGTGGCATAGGGCATGCCGTCCTTGTTACGCAGAATGAGCATGACATCGTAGTTCAAATCTTCCTGAGAATGTCCTTCAATCTTAATGGTCAGTTCTCTTTGATTGCTTTGAATGGTTGACTCAGAGAGAGCCGTTCCATTGATTTCTATATTGTTGATTTTCAGTGTGCTCTTGGTATACTTCACGTTGTCAATAATCTTCCCTTTCTGGGCACTATCATCAATCTTTAAATAATGTTCAAGAGTATCAGGAATGTTACCTATGAAATCTACCATGCCGTTTTTAAGCATGACACCACGTGTGCAGAGGCTGCGGACTGCTGCCATATTGTGGCTTACGAAGAGAACGGTGCGGCCTTCGCCCTTGCTGACGTCTTGCATCTTTCCGATGGCTTTCTTTTGAAATTCTGCATCACCTACGGCCAAGACTTCATCGACTACAAGAATCTCTGGTTCCAAATGGGCAGCAGTGGCAAAGCCCAGACGA
>Ga0247608_10005870_pt1 | contig 13135 bp, 17 predicted proteins | sample 176DNAGHGlowgp2_FD_193490 | JGI IMG/M metagenome (GOLD analysis project Ga0247608, IMG submission 193490) | Sheep rumen microbial communities from Palmerston North, Manawatu-Wanganui, New Zealand - 1766 DNA GHGlow gp2 | ecosystem: Host-associated > Mammals > Digestive system > Stomach > Rumen ... | reverse complement strand
TCAGGTATATGGCAAGCCGGGTGACTGCATAGGATGTGGAAAGTGCGAGAGAATCTGTCCTCAGCATCTGCCGATAAGAAACAATCTTAAACTGGTAGCTTCGCAATTTGAGTGATATTACAAATGTGATCACCGGTTAATCAATAGAACGATAAAGAGGAACCGGATATTGAAGGCTTTGCAGAAAAGATTGAAAAATACTATCCGGACGTAAAATATGTGAATAAATTCATGACGCACAGCTGGGGACAGAAGGTTATCCGCTTCTATGACCCGGATGGGAACCTGATAGAAGTGGGGACGCCGGTGTAGAACCTTTAAGAAAATTAAGGTGTTCGGAAGAGGAAAGAAGATGACGGTAATGGATAACTGCACCCCCCGAAAGGTTCAGGAGAAAAGGACGGATTGAAGTTGAAATGAAAGAACTGATCAAGCACATAGAAAAGAAATACAAAGCTAAGCCGGAATATCTCTGGAAATCCTACCCGGAATATGCCGTCTTTCGCCATTCGGATAACAACAAATGGTTTGCCCTTGTGGCGACCGTTGAACGGAAGAAACTGGGCCTTGCCGGCGAGGGAGATATCGACGTGATCAATCTGAAGGTGGATGATCTCATGTACCGGGATATGCTCATCCGGGAAGACGGGATCATGCTGGCCTATCATATGAACAAACAGCACTGGATCACGGTACTTTTGGATGGTAGAGTGCCTAAAGATCATGTCCTGGATCTTCTGGATATGAGCTATATGGCAACGGCATCGAAGCAGAAGAAGGATAAACTTCGTCCTCCGAAGGACTGGATCGTCCCGGCAAATCCGAAGTTTTATGACATCCCCCATGCCTTTGATCAGACCGATGAGATCGACTGGAAGCAGGGCGCCGGGATCAAGAAGGGCGACACTGTATTTATGTATATCGGTTCGCCGGTATCGGCCATTCTGTATAAGTGCAAAGTCACCGGAACGGATATTCCTTATAGGTATCAGGATGAAAACCTTACTATCACAGCGCTGATGAAGATCAAACTCCTGAAGCGATATAAGCCGGATCAGTTTACGTTTGATGTTCTGAAGGAAGAGTATGGAATCTATGCCGTAAGAGGGCCGAGAGGAATTCCAAACAGTTTGAGTGAGGCGTTAAGTCGTGTCAAATAATGAGGGGTGGATAATTATGACTTTGGAAGAGTTGATGCATAGGCTTGTTTTGACTCCGCCCTATAGCGGAGTTTAAAATGCTCCACCGGTTAGCAAATGCTAACTTGTATAGGTACATATTCGAGTTTTCGGACACAAAGGACAACGGGAAGATGAAGAGAATCTTTTCCTCCATGCCTTTAAAGCAGATAGAGCTTGCTATAAACAAAAGTTATCACCGGTGATAAAATCCCTGTAATTTTCAAAGACCGAAACATCTGTTAGGATTAGGCAATCGAAGAGATGACCAAAAGAAAAGGTCAAAGAGAGGAGATTATCATTATGAGAAAGAAATTTATCAACACATTATTTACCGGGGCGCTTACCCTGACATTAGGACTCGGTTCACTGACAGGCTGCAGCCAGTCTTCATCCAAAAACAGTGATGCTTCAAGCACGGCAGCAACCGAGGCAACCAAAGCAGTAGATACAACCACTGCGGGTGGTGAAACTAAAGAAGCAGGCAAGCTTGATATTGTGCCCGGAAACGGAGAGACCATCAAGATCGCCGCTTCACCCATCCCCCACGCAGAGATACTTGCTAAGGCAGCGGATATCCTTAAGAATTACGGATATAAACTCGATATCGTTGAATTTGAAGATTATGTTCAGCCAAATCTCGTAGTAGAGTCCGGTGAGTTTGATGCAAACTATGTGGAGCATGTTCCTTACCTTAACAGCTTTAATGAAGAGCAGGGGACTCACATTGTAAATGCCGGCGGAATTCATTATGAGCCCTTTGGTGTATATCCCGGAACAAAGAAGAGCCTTGATGATATCGCAGACGGTGACAGCATTGCTGTTCCAAACGATACAACTAACGAGGCAAGAGCGCTGCTCCTGCTTCAGGACAACGGGCTTCTTACTTTAAAGGATGGCGCAGGTCTTACCGCAACTGTAAACGATATTACCGAAAATCCTCACAACATCAAATTTGTTGAGCTTGAGGCTGCACAGGTAGCCAGAGTTGTAGATGAGGTGGCATACGTGGTCTTAAACGGTAACTATGCTCTTGAAGCAGGATATTCTGTTGGAAAGGATTCAATAGCATACGAAGCAAGTGATTCTATCGCTGCAAAGACTTATGTAAACATCATAGGTGTGTATGAGGGAAATGAAACCAAAGATAAGATCAAGGCACTTGTGACCGTACTCCGCTCGGATGATATTAAAACGTTTATTAAAAATACCTACGATGGAGCAGTTGTATTTTTTGAAGAGTAATAAACAGAGATTTGTTACGGGGAGAGGCTCATCTGTCTCTCCCTGTTGTCATATCGGCAGTAAAAAAAAGGTAAATGGAATGAGCGCGATAGAAATAAAGAATCTTACAAAACAATTTATACTTGGGCAGGATACAGTAAAGGCTCTGGACAATGTCAGTCTTACTGTTGAAAAAGGCGATATATTTGGAATCATCGGCATGTCCGGTGCAGGAAAAAGCACCCTTGTCCGTTCCATCAATTTCCTTGAACGCCCTACAGATGGAAAAGTTCTGATAGACGGGATCAATCTTGGAACACTTTCCGAAAAAGAACTTCGAAAGATAAGAAGCGGGATCGGGATGATATTTCAAAATTTCAATCTGCTTGAACAGAAAAATGTGATAGACAATGTCTGCTTTCCACTCAGACTGCGTGGCGTAAAAAGGAAGGATGCGAGGAATAAAGCAAAGGAATTGCTTGAACTTGTTGGCCTTGCGGAAAAAGAAAAGGCATATCCCGCACAGCTTTCCGGCGGACAGAAGCAGCGTGTGGCCATAGCCCGGGCTTTGGCTACGGATCCGAAGATCCTTTTGTGCGATGAAGCCACAAGTGCTCTCGATCCTCAGACAACCGCCGGCGTACTGGGGCTTATAAAAGAGATAAATGAAAAACTGGGCATCACTGTTGTTGTCATTACTCATCAAATGTCCGTAGTGACCGATATATGCTCGCATGTGGCTATCATCGACAGCGGAAGGCTGGTCGAGCAAGGCTTTGTGGATGATATTTTCAGAGCCCCCAAGTCAAGTGCCGCAAAGGAATTGCTGTCGGGAAAACAGACGGTTTATACACCGGCAAAAACTCTTAAGGAGGCTCGCAGAATAAGGATAGTTTTCAGAGAAAACTCTGCGTTTGAGCCTGTGATCGCAAACCTGATACTCAAGTTCCAGGCGCCCGTAAATATCCTTAAGGCAGATACGAAAAATGTGGGCGGAAAAGCGGTAGGTGAGATGATCCTGGGTCTGCCGGATGATGTGAGATTACAGGAAGATATCATTGATGAACTTAAAAAAGCGGGATTATCCGTAACGGAGGCGGGAGACAATGAGTGAGAAAGTAATACAAATGATCGTAGAGGGAATCGGTGAGACTCTCTATATGACGATCGGCTCCGTGATAATAGGATATGTTTTGGGGCTTCCGCTTGGAATACTGCTTTATTATTCCGGAAAAGGCGGGTTAAGGCCGTGTGCGCCGCTTTATCATGTGCTCGATTTTGTATGTAATATCATACGCAGTATTCCGTTCCTTATTCTGCTTATTCTTTTGATACCTTTTACAAGGGCTGTTGTGGGCAGAAGCTACGGCTCGACTGCGACTATAGTACCACTTGTAATATGCGCCGCGCCTTACATAGCCAGAGTGGTAGAATCGTCTCTGACTGATGTGGATGCCGGTGTGATAGAAGCGGCAAGAGCCATGGGAGCAAGCAATATTCAGATCATTACCAAGGTCCTTCTTGTAGAGGCAAAGACATCACTTATGACCGGATTTACTATAACGACAGGACTGCTCCTTGGGTATTCTGCAATGTCGGGTACGGTCGGCGGCGGTGGACTGGGTGATATCGCGGTTAGATACGGTTATTACAGGTGGCAGACCGATATAATGATAGTTACAGTTGTTCTTTTGATCTTGATATTCCAGATCATACAGAATGTCGGGACGAGGCTGAGCAATAAACTTGATCACAGAAAACGCTAGGCAGATTCTTTTAGAGAAGGCCATTCGTGGCCTTCTCTTTTTGTTGATCAAGGGCATTTCGACAAGGATAAAATATCTATAAAATCTACGCTGTTTTATATTATTTTTCTAATGCATATGCTATACTGACAAAGTCTCGTGGACACATTTTAAATGATGGTTGAGAATGATTGAAATAACAATGGTTGTTTGCAGGGCAAGGAGGAGGAAAAATGAGCTTTGGATTAAGAAAGATCCTGATCGCAGCATTTGCGTTTTTTGCGCTTACACTTTCAGTCTGCGCTGTGCCAAAGGATGCATTAGCTGCGGATGAACTGACAGGCAAGACCGCATCAGAGATAACCGATATGATGGGTATTGGCTGGAATCTCGGAAATACCTTTGATGCAACAGGGGGAAATTTGGAAGATATTTATTCGCACGAGACGAGCTGGGGAAACCCGGTGGTCACAAAAGAGCTGATAAAGGCCGTTAAGGCCGAGGGCTTTAATACGATCCGTATTCCCGTAACATGGTATAACTATGCCGATGGGGATTTTAATATCGACAGCAGATATATGGACAGGGTAAAGGAAGTTGTTACCTGGGCGTATGAGGAAGGATTCTTCATCATATTGAACGTTCACCACGAGAATTGGGTGAATGATGCAAATATCGACAAGAACTATATTGAGATAGGCTACAAGCTTTCAAAAGTTTGGTCGCAGATCGCCGACAATTTTGCCGAATTTGACCAGCATCTAATATTTGAAGGAATGAATGAGCCAAGAGCTTCCGGGACCGGCATAGAATGGACCGGAAATGACGACTGCTATCATGCTGTCAATTACCTTCTTCAGGTGTTCGCAAACACGGTAAGATCAAACGATAAAGGCCATAACGGCGAAAGAGCGCTTATGGTTCCAGGATATGCGGCAGGAAGCACACTTCAGATAATGAATTCCATCACGCTTCCCACCGTAGACGGAGAGGTCTGCAACAACCTCATCGTATCCGTTCACTGCTACAGCCCGTATGATTTCTGTCTTGCCGACACTCAGAAGGATTTTGATGTAAATAATTCGTCTCACACAGGCGGAATAGATACATTGTTTTCGCAGATCGACGACCTGTTCCTTTCAAAAGGAATACCTGTAGTCATTGGCGAGACCAGCGCAACTGCCAAAAACAACGTTCCGGCCCGTGAAAACTGGGCTGCATATATGGCCAAAAAATCTGCCGTATATGGCGTTCCCATCGTTATATGGGATAACGGAAGCAACTCCAATTCCGGTGGTGAAAGCCATGCGCACATGAACAGGGCCGAGAATAAGGCAAATTATCCCACAGTTTTCAAGGCACTTTTTGATGCCTACGCAGCAAGCGAAAAGAACAGCGCCAGAGGCAGATCGGGCTCCGATGATCCGGGGTCTTCCTCAGATTCCGGAACCGTCATCTGGTCTGAGAATTCCGGAAAAAAGAGCACCAAATCCTGGGATGCCGGATTTATCACCATTGGAGCAAAGCCTGCATATTATCTTGAAGGAAGAGAAGTGGTCATTGAGTATTCCGGAAGCGGCGATGTCAAAATGATCCTTGACAGCGAGGTAAAGCAGCAGTGGTGGATCCCCATAGATCCCACAAAGGTTGTTGACGGAAATGGCAGAAAGAAGGCAGTCTTTTCGCATGATACCATCATGGGAGAAATGGCTAAATTCGGAATCACGGATCCTGCGGACCTTCGAAATATGTGTTTCATAACCACAACGGAAGATGTTACGGCATACAGCGTAACAGTGATCGGCGGCGGAGCGGTAATAACCTTTATGTCAAACGGAAGGACATATTCCGTATCATCCGAAATGCCATCTGACCCCGAATACAAGAACATGGAATTCCTCGGCTGGTATTTTACCAGGGACTATCAGGCGGACAGCAAATACGAAGGCGCACAGCTCGAATCCGACAGCACCGTATACGGAAAGTTCAAGGTGACGGATGCTGCCTTCCCGGCAAATACTGCAAAGCCGGCGGATGATGAGACAAAGCCTGAGGATACATCAAAGGAAGACAAGACATCCGAAGACAAGACCGCGGAAAACACCGGGGAAGATAAAACTGCGGATGAATCCGATAATGCAGACAAGTCGGATAAGTCAGACAAGTCTGACGACAAAAAGTCAGATGCGACAAAGGCCGACAGCACGGCAAAAGAAGGCGATAAAGGCAACTCAAATGCGCTTCTTATCATAATACTTGCGATTCTTGCGTCCGCCATAGTTGTCGCAACTGTAATATTCATAATGAAGATAAGAAAAATGAAGTAATGTAGGAAAAAAACAGCATTTCAGCGCCCTTTGCTTATGGTAAAGGGTGCTGTTTTAGTAATATTTAATTGAAGCATGGCTTAGCGGTGTGGTATAATGTAAAAATAATCTGATGGAAAGGAGAAGAACTCAAGCGGCGCGATGAATCTGGAAGACCAGGTCGAGAGAATCATGGTTTATCGTTCCAAAGGCAACAGGAAAAGAAGAGAACAGGCCTGAAAGGACGGAAGATCCTTATAGCAGAGGATCAGGAAATTGATCTGGGCTGCATCAATATTACCTTGATCATAATAGAAAGGCGGAAAAAAGAGAATGAAAATAGTATATAAAAGGCTGACGGAAGCGGAATTGGATACGGTCATAAAAATGAGAATAGACCAGCTGACGGAAGAGTATACCTCAGCCGGCAAGACCGTGCCTGAAGGGGTAGATCTTGAAATGACCCTGATGGATTTTTATAAAAGAAATATGGCTGCAGGGACATATGTTTCATGGCTTGCATTTGACGGAGACAAAATAGTCGGAACAAGCGGTATGTCATTTGCTGAAAAACCTCCATACTTTACCTGCCCTACAGGAAGACTGGGGATATTATCAAGTATGTATACCGACCCCAATTACAGAAGGCTTGGAATTGCCACCGCTTTGCTTGATCATGTGGTAAAAGAAGCAAAAGACTATGGCTGCGGGACCATCTACATAACGGCTTCGGATATGGGCGTCAAGCTTTATGAATCATACGGATTTATGCATAATGGCAATTTTATGCAATATAACTTTTGACAGATGATTATTGAAAAAAATAACTGAAAAACTAAAGGGAGAAACTAAAGCTATGGACAAAATATGGGAAGAAATGTATAATGCGGCCAAGTCTGTTTTTAGACCGGTAACGATCTCTGATTATGTGACCGCTGGAGAAGTATCTGCAGCGGTTCTTTCAAGTTCGGGAAAGATCTACACAGGCGTATGTATCGATACATGTTCCTCACTTGGAATCTGCGCCGAAAGAAATGCTATCTTCAACATGATCACAAACGGTGAATATGAGATCAAACGCGTCCTCTGCATCCCTCCAAACGAAGGAAAAGGAGCGCCCTGCGGCGCCTGCAGAGAACTCATGACCCAGCTCATGCCCGGAAAGTACAAAGATATCGAAATAATGCTCGATTATTCTACGGGCCGCGTGATGAAACTTGGCGAACTGACCCCCGAGTGGTGGATCGATTGAGCGGAGATTGACTCTTTTTGGGAAAACGAAGTGGAAGGGGAGAAAAATGACAGATCTAAATGCAGTTTTTAAAAGCGTACTTGAAGCGGACAGAGCCGCTGTAGTCATCTGTGATCTTGATCACAAGATCATCTATATGAACCCTGCAGCGATAAGCAGGTATGAAAAGTGGGGAGGCAAGAACCTGATAGGGCAAAGCCTCTTACACTGTCACAATGCCAGGTCATGCGAAATGATCATAAAGGTTCTGGATTATTTCAAAGCATCAAAAGACAACAATATAGTATACACATCATTCAACAGTAAGGAAAACAAAGATGTGTATATGATCGCCCTTAGAAACGAAGCCGGAGAACTGATCGCATATTATGAAAAACACGAGTATCGAGACAGGGAAACAATGAAGATGTACGATATGGATTGACCCGGGCTTCGGAAAGATGAATAAAAATGAGGAATTAATATGCAGATAGTAGCAAAGGAAAGAACAACAAAAAAACAGGCCAAGGAAATCACAAATGTGGTAATGCAGGCCGCGAAGCTTTTAAAGAATCCCGAGTCAAAGCCAATGGATTTCTTTAACTATTGTATTTTCGGAATGATCTTTGCCATAGTGGCCGGGATAGTATTTGCGGTGCTTATCGCTGTCGGAAGAGGAACTGTCCTAACCTACATAGCTTTATGCGTCATGGCATTGCTTTTGGTGACTGCTATCATAGTTTACCGCACGGTCTGCAGATTTCGAAATACTCTTTTAAATAAAGACAGAAACGTTCTTATAGTTATTGATGAAGAAGGTATCGATTACGACGATCACGAAAAGCTGAAGATGAAGACCCCATGGACAGGAATATCATTCATAAGGGAATTTGACGAATGTCTGTATTTTTTTCCGACTGATATAACAGGCCTTGTGATATGTGTAAACCGCAAGGAGACGGAAGGCGTTTCCGCATGCCTAAAGGAGCTTGGAATCAGTACGAGGATGATAAGGAAAAAATGAGACCCCGGGAATGAGACCCCGGGACGGAGTCATAGTCTCATTTTTAACAAAGCAGTATATAATGAGACCCCGGGACTTAAGTCGCAGTCTCAAAATTATTGTGTATGATGGTAACTAGACACAATTGCCCGGTCGAAAATCCGTCATTTCTCGCTTTGTGACGTGGTTTTCGTGTATCATTTATGTGATAATTGTCAGCGAAAGGAGAAAACAAAATGATAGACCAAGTAAAAATTGGTGCATTCCTAAAAGAATTACGCAAGGAAAAAGGACTGACACAAGAACAGCTTGCGGAAAAGTTCGGTGTGTCCTCAAGAAGCGTATCTCGTTGGGAAAACGGCAATACCATGCCGGAACTTGGTATTCTTGTCGAGCTGGCAGATTACTACGAAGTTGACATCAAAGAGATAATTGATGGAGAAAGGAAAAGTGAGAACATGAAAAAAGAAGAAAAAGAGACTTTGCAAAAGGTCGCAGATTATGCACAGGCAGAAAAGAACCTGACAGTAAAACGTAAGTGCATAGCAACATTTTTAGGAACATTTGTATTTGCGCTATGTATTTTGATTGGTTACATCGTACTCCCAAAGTTGCCCGAAGACAGCTTTTTTAGAAGCAACGGGTTATGGCTCGGAATAGGAGTTATAGGGCTCGTTGGTCTCTGGAGCATCGTGATCTACGAGAATCGTAAAAACTCCAAGAAGGATAAAGAAAATGATTAACATTAGAATCGCAACAAAAGACGATATCGAAGCTTTAATGAGTAGCCGCCTTGAAATGCTAAAGGTAGTCAACGACCTTCCGGAAGATTACGTATATTCCGATGAAATGATAAATGAAAGCCGCGATTACTTTTTAAACGGCGATCACATAACGGCACTTGCCACTGATGACGGCGCAGTCATAGGCTGCGCCTCCATCAGCTTTATAAGGATCATGCCGACATTTTCACACCCCACCGGCAAGCGCGCCCACCTTATGAACGTCTACACAAGAAGCGAATACCGCCGCCGCGGAATCGCCCGCAAAATGGTAGAACTGCTTATTGACGCGGCATGGAAAGTCGGCGCCACCGAGATCAGCCTTGATGCAACAGAATCCGGAAGACCACTTTATAAAAGCATGGGTTTCACAGATTCAACGGAATGTATGGTACTGACAAAATGACCCATAATTATCCCACTACCGCACTTTTGAAAAGCATGGTAGTGGGATTATTTATTTTTATAGGTAGTATCCATAAAATAAATGGAGCAAGCCAAAGCCTGCTCCAAAGTGATTACACTTTTCGCGCTTATAGGGGCGAAACCCTAATAACGTCGTTCACCTTTAATGGAAGTGAGACTCCAATAACATCGTTCACCTTTAATGGAAGTGAGACTCCAATAGATGTGTAATCGCATCTTTGTGGGTTAATTATATAACAAGATAACAGAGAATGTCAATAGTTACGCCCAAAATGAGACCCCGGGACGGAGTCGCAGTCTCAAAATGAGCAGAGATGGAATACATTATTTAGACAGCTTCGGCTGTCTTTTTTAAAAGCCCTTTTACTTGCTAACATATAAATTTGTACCACAGGTTTAATGACAACAAGGCCCATCCATGTTATATTTGTAGAAGCTATTACTTTGGAGAATCAATCATATGATACCTACACTATACGAACCCTTTCGGCACTGGTCTAAAAAGGGTGGAGTTTATATTTTGTCGGATCTGCATTTTGCTGACAGCGACTGCAAGCTAATGGATCCGAATTGGATCACACCAAAAGAGCAGATAGAGATCATTAACAGGATGGTCGGGAAGAACGATACATTTGTGTGTCTTGGAGATGTTGGCGATCCTGCATATATTCCCATGATTAAGGCGAGAAAGAAGATACTTCTTCTCGGCAATCACGATGCGCGCGGGGCATATAAGGACCTTTTCAGCGAGGTCTACACCGGCCCTCTGTTTATTGCAGACAAGATCCTGCTTTCACACGAGCCGGTATACGGACTCCCCTGGTGTCTGAATATACACGGCCATGACCACAACAACATGGAACCTTATAAAGAGGGCTGTAAGCACATCAACCTCGCTGCAAATGTGTGCGGCTACACGCCCATAAACCTTGGAAAGCTCATAAAAGACGGCGTACTGTCCGATATTCCAAGCATCCACCGGATGACGATAGACCGCGCAGTGGAGAGAAAGGGGGGCATTAGGGAGCTTACCAAAATGCTTAATGATGTCCCGCATAGCTATTATGATTTTGTGAGAGGAATTACAGCCTATTGCCGGAAAAAGCCACAGAGACTGGAAAAGGTTATGGAATACATGAAAGGTCATCCGGAGGCAAGTACATCAGATATAATTGAGTTTGTTTCCGGTCAGGAGGATTTTTTTGAAAACGCTGCACCGTATAGTGGAGCTGAAGAGTAGACAAAACAACAATTATTTGAATTGAGTTACGAGGGGGATATTAACATGAAAAAGTATAAATATGTTTGTGAAGTATGCGGAAGAGTGGAGATCCTGACACAGGATGAGGCATACCAAGCGGGCTGGGATTACCCGCCTTTTATGGGAAAGTTCGGAGTGGTTTCGGCCAGAACATGTCCGGACTGTCCTATAACCGAAACCGCATGGATGGCTCTTATGACTAACAAGAAGTATGACGAGCTTACAGAAAGGCAAAAGGAAGCCATACAGCGCATTCTTGGTGAGCCTGATAATATGGAGGTTACTTAGAGAACATCAAGCCACAGTTGTTTAATATTAAAATGTAAATGGTAATATAAAAATATACAAAAAGGGAAAATATAACTGTATATTTTATATCGACATTCGCAGTACTGATTTCTAACATTAAAGAGAAGAGGTCTATCGTTGGGTGACATACCCTGCCTGAATTTTTTACTGCTGGTTGAATGACAACGATGTATCTTTCATGTTATAATAATAGTGTATTATAGTTTTTTAGCTGAGGGCGAGTTTATTGACGTTCTCAGCTTTTAACAATTATCATTTGGAGGCCCCATGTCAGTCTTAATGTCAGATGATAAAAAAGAACTTATCGTTAAGTGCACCTGTGGTTGCGGACAGGCTTTTAATATCATTATAGATGCCGATAAAGATGAGAATAGGGATACGGCTCAAGATCTGTATGCCTTTATATGCTTCATGAAAAACAACTGCGATACGGAATATTACAAAAATCCATGGCGAGCCTTTAAAATAAAGATGAAGAAGATATGGTTTATTCTGCGCGGAAAAGATTACTGTTACTCTGATACGGTCATGAGTAAGAAAGATTTTGAAGAGTTCAAGAAGTACATAAATCAATTTTGATTTTTGGAGATATATTATGGTTCGTGGATATTATGTGACAATCAAATGGTCGCCTGAAGATGCTTCATATATTGCAGAGGCCCCTGAAATTCCCGGGTGCATGGCAGACGGAAAAACATATGCAGAAACTCTTGAAAATGTAACCGTAGCTATTGATGAGTGGATAGAGACGGCAAGAATATATGGAAGAGAAATACCTCAGCCGACGCATAAGTCTGTAAGAACTGAGTGGAGCAACATGATGGACACTTTTGAAGAAAACGATGCAGTAATAATAGGCCATAATTACGGCAATGCAGTCTGGATACGTGCTGCTCGCGTGCATGAAAGCGAAAGAATAATCGCAAACGATGTGTACGAAGAAGGGACAGAGATCTCGATAGACAGGGGCTTTTTTGACCATTTCTTAAAGAGCATATTCCTCAGTCATTTCGACTCGCAGATGCCGGCTAATAAGAAACGTTTCACCTATGCCTTCAGCGACGATGGCCGGTATCTGACCGGATTTGAAGAGGGTATTTTAGAGCATAATTTCTTTACCTATTCGCAGCTGAAAGAAATAATTAAAAGTGTGGAGTCGCTTGCTGAAAGCATGGAAAACAGTAAAAAGAAAGATGTAGACACGGTCATTTGGCTACGTAGGTTTGTAATATACGCAAACGAAATAATGGCCGATAGTCCTAATACAAACATGATATCGGTATCGAGTTGATGGGGTAACAGCATGAAAGAGAGCTGTTTATTGATAAAAACGATTCAGTCTGCTGAGTCGAAAGAACAAGTACAGAGCGGAGGTATACGCTATATGATGACCAGAGATGTAGTATGCATAGGCCTAAAAGAGTGGCGAGTAAACAATAATGCGACCGCTGAAGGCTTAGCTAAGATCATAGGATGTGACCCGGGGTATCTGACTAAACTCGAAAATGAAGAGATGCTTCCGGATATAGAGACGGCCCTTAAATTGCAATGTGTCACCGGTAAAATGTTTTGGGAGCTGGATTCTGATGCAAGCATGAAAATAATACGTGACATGGCGAGGGCAGGTGAAGAATGCTTTATCGTTCCGTTAGAGAATGAACTCGACGAAG
>Ga0247608_10005868_pt1 | contig 13141 bp, 15 predicted proteins | sample 176DNAGHGlowgp2_FD_193490 | JGI IMG/M metagenome (GOLD analysis project Ga0247608, IMG submission 193490) | Sheep rumen microbial communities from Palmerston North, Manawatu-Wanganui, New Zealand - 1766 DNA GHGlow gp2 | ecosystem: Host-associated > Mammals > Digestive system > Stomach > Rumen ... | reverse complement strand
ACTAATAATATGACTAAATTAAGAAGATATGTATTTTTATTTTTAATTGTATCTTTATTAGTGGGTTGTGGTAAAAAAACTTCTTCTAACAAAGTAGAAGAAGTTAATGATATAACAGTAATTTCTACATTACAAAATGAAATATTAGTATTAGAAAATATAAAGAAAACTAGAGAAATATATATTAAAGGTGATGGAAAAGCTTCTGATTATACAGATGATGATAAAATAAGATATGGTATTGAGTATAAAATATCACAAGCTGGTGTTCCTATTTTAACTAAAGAAGAAATAGCTAAATTAAATTCTAAAGGAATTACCGGTGTAGCATCTTATGTTGATTTAAAAGATGTAATATCTAATATTAAGGATACATTTGGTGAAAATATTAGTGAATATAAAACATCTTTAGGTTGTCCTAAATATACTTATGATGATTCAAATGAAAGATTTTATATTGAATCTAAATGTGAAACTACTGATATAGAAACTATTATTTCTAAAATTGGAAAAGTTACAAAGAAAAATAATAAATATTATGTAGTTATATATGCAGGTTTAAATGATGGAACTAATATATATAGTGATTTTGAAAAGAAAAACTTAATTAAAAGTATTTCAGTTAATGAATCATATACTATAACAGAAGATAATATGAATATGTTTACTAAGTATACATATACATTCGAAAAAGATAGTGATGGAAAATATATATTTAAATCAGTTACTAAAACTAAATAGTTATAAAACAATATCTTAACCGATATTGTTTTTGTATTAAAATTAATATATAATATTACTTAGGATGAGGGTTTGATAATATGTATAGAGTTAAAGAAGGAATAATTGGATGCGCTATAGGAGATAGTTTAGGATTATCTTCAAAAGGGCAAAAAAGAGAATATTTACTTGAACATCCAGTACTTAAGATGCTACCATCAGTACGTAGAGGAATACAAAAAGGTGCATGGTCAGACTGTACTTCGCTTATGCTTGCTACTACAGCATCAATTACTAAAAGAGGAATGGATTATGATTATATAGCTGAAAACTGTACTAGTTGGTTTACTGGTAATAAATATTGCTCAGTTAGTGAATCATTTGGTATCGGTAATACTACATTAAAAGCTTTAGTTGAATTTACTAAAAGAGAAAAGAGTGCTTATGAATGTGGACTTACTGATATTAATTCTAATGGTAATAGTTCACTTAAAATGGTTTTACCATTAGCGTATTATTTTACTGCTAAAAAAGCTAGTAAAGAAGAAGTTTATGATACTATTAAAAAAGTATGTTCTATTACACATAGACATGATATATCAGTATGTGCTTGTTATATATTTGTACATTATATAATGTTAATACTAAGTGGTAATAATAAGTTTGCTGCATATAAAAAATTAAAAACTATAGATTATTCTAAATTTGATAATAAAACATTAGACTATTTTTCAAGAATATTAATTGGTAATTTAAATGAATTTGATATTGATGAAATTAGTTCTACTAGTTTTGTAGTTGATACTTTAGAAAGTGTTATATGGTGTTTTATGCAATCAGAAAATTATAAAGATTGTATGTTAGCATGTGCTAATATAGGAGATGATACTTCTACTATAGGTGGTTTAACAGGTGCTATAGCAGGTATTTATTATGGTACTAATAAAATACCACCTGCATGGATAGAATCACTTAAAAAAATAGATTATTTGACTGAAATAAGTGAGAATTATGAAAAATATTTAAGAGATTTGAGTTATAAATAGTTTAAATTAATAAATATTTTTGATATAATTAGTTTGGAGGTAATCTTATGAAGAAATTTGTAGAAGAATTTAAGTCATTTATATTACGTGGTAATGTAATGGATATGGCTGTCGGTGTTATCATTGGTGGCGCTTTTACTGGTATAGTAACAGCTTTAACTGATGATTTCATTAATCCATTAATTAATTGTATTGGTGGAGCTAATGTTAAAGGACAAATCCAAATAGGTAGTACTGGACAATATCTTAATTGGGGACATTTTATTACTGCAGTAATTAATTTTGTAATTATGGCTTTTGTTTTATTCTGTTTACTAAAAGGAATTAATAAAATAATGACTTTAGGTAAAAAGAAAGAAGAAGAAGAAGCTGAAGCTGCAAAAGCTGCTGATATAGCACTTCTAGAAGAAATAAGAGATTTATTAAAAGAAAAAAAATAGTTCGAAAGAACTATTTTTTTATCTACCAGCTTGTAGTACAGGTAATATTACAAATATACCTATCATACCAAGTATTAGTAATATAATTAATATCTTTTTTACTATCTTATTCATACTACACCTCAAAATAATTATATCACATTATATATAAATTGTAATAAAATCTATATAAAAACATATAATTTACTGGGTGATAAAATGAAATTAATAATAAACAAAATATTAGATGTAGATAAAAAGATACTACTATTTTTAACTATTATATGTATTATTGGATTTATAACTGGAAGCTTATATATAACTGTTTTAAGCCCAAATGATAAGAATATGATTATTTCATCTATTGATGAATTTATAACTGGCTATGGCCAGTTAAATAGTAAAATAAGCCTTATTAATAATTTAGTAATTAATATATCTTATCTTCTTATTATATGGATACTTGGTATATCCTTATTAGGATTACCAATTGTAATAATAGTACTATTTATTAAATCATATTTACTTAGTTTTACTTTATCTAGTTTTATTATGAAGTATAAATATAAAGGAATACTCTTAGGTATTATATATAATATACCTCATAATATAATTAATTTAATATTATATATTTATGTAGGAATATATTCAATAAATATATCTTCTTTTATAATAAAAGCAATAATACATAAAAAAGAATTGAATTTTAAGAATGCATTTAGTAGATATTTAGTAATACTGTCTTTAGCACTTTTTTTATTATTAATAACTACTTTATATGAAACATTTTGTATGCCTTATTTTATAAATAAAATAGTTAAAATATAATTTTAAAAATTATGGGTTAGTGTTATAATATAGATGGTGATTTGATGAAAAAAGTTGTAGTTGGTATTAGTGGAGGCGTTGATAGTAGTGTTGCTGCTATTATGTTAAAAGAGCAAGGATATGACGTTATTGGACTATTTATGAGAAACTGGGATACTAGTGTAAATGGAGACTTTTTAGGTAATCCAGATTTAAATAATAACATATGTCCACAAGAACAAGACTATAATGATGCCTTAGCTGTATGTGAAAAAATAGGAATACCACTTCATAGAATAGATTTTGTAAAAGAATACTGGGATTATGTATTTACTTACTTTTTAGATGAATTAAAAAAAGGTAGAACACCAAATCCTGATATTATGTGCAACAAATATATAAAATTTGATATGTTTGCAAAAAAAGCTAAAGAATTAGGTTGTGATTTTATAGCTACTGGACATTATGCTAAAATAGAAAATGGACAATTAATGAGAGCTAAAGATACAAATAAAGATCAAACTTATTTCTTATCTCAAGTATCTAAAGAACAATTATCAAATGTATTATTTCCACTAGGAGATATAGAAAAACCAGAAGTTAGAAAGATTGCTTCTAAATATGGTCTTGTTACTGCAGAAAAGAAAGATTCTACTGGTATATGTTTTATTGGGGAAAGAAACTTTACAAAATTCTTAGAGAATTATTTACCTAATACACCTGGTAAAGTAGTTGATATAGATACTAATGAGGTAGTTGGTGAACATATTGGATTAATGTATTATACTATTGGTCAAAGAAGAGGTTTAAATATTGGCGGTTCTAAAGAAAGAATGTTTGTAGTTGGTAAAGATTTAAATAAAAATATATTATATATTTCTTACGGAAATACTGATTATTTAATCAGTGATTCTTGTATTATAGATATGGTTAATATTAATTGTGATGATAGACCTACAAAATGTACTGCTAAATTTAGATATAGACAACCTGATAATGATGTTGAATTAGAATATCTTAATGATGGAAATATACTTGTTAAATACCCTCAAGGGGTTAAATCTGTAACCCCTGGTCAAGCATGCGTATTATATGATGGTGAAAGATGCATTGGCGGAGGAATTATAAAAGAAGTAAGAAAAAATAACCAAAAGATATGGTATTTATAAAATGAAAAAATTTAAAAAAGTATATATTGAAATAACAAATAATTGCAATCTTAATTGCGATTTTTGTATACATAATAAAAGAGATAAAAAATTTATATCTATAGAAGAATTTAAAACTATATTAAATAAAATAAATATCTATACTGATTATTTATATTTTCATATATTAGGTGAACCTTTGCTTCATCCTTATATAAATAAATTAATAGATCTAGCTAGTAATAATTTTAATATAAATATAACTACTAATGGTTATTTTATAAATAGAATAAAAAATAATAAAAATATAAGACAAATTAATATTTCACTTCATAGTTATACAGATACCTATAATACAAGTTTAAATGACTATTTAGAGAATATATTTAATACAATAGATAATTTACCTAATACATATTTTTCACTTCGCCTATGGGTTAAAAATAAGTATAATAACGATATAATAGATTATATAAATAAAAGATATAATTTAAATATTAATTATGATATAAAAAACTATAAAATAAGTAATAATATATTTATAAATAATTTCCATGAATTTATATGGCCTGATTTAAATAACAATTACTATAATGAAAATGGTAAATGCTACGGACTTAAAGACCATATTGGAATACTTGTAGATGGTACTATTATTCCTTGCTGTCTTGATTCAGAAGGAATAATTAATTTAGGAAATATATATAATGATAATTTAGATGATGTATTAAACAGTAATAGAGTTATTAATATGATAAAAAATTTTGAAAACAATAAAAAATGTGAAGAATTATGTAAGCACTGTAATTTTTTAAATGATATGGAGTAATTATGAATAAAAGAAATATAGAACAAGATATGAAAATTGAAAGAATAGGAACAGGATTATATTATACATATAGAATATTTCTATTTATAGTATTCTTATTAAATGCCTTTGTAGCATACTCTTTCATATTTAAAGAAGAACCTAAACTATTAGTATTAAGTTTAGTATTAAATATAATATATGCATTAATATATATTAGAAGAGAACTATTAGTATTAATTGCAGGTGGTATAATCTATTACATATATAAAGATATATTTCATGCTATATGTATAGGATTTGCTATTGGAAATGGAATATCATATATAATTGACTTAATAAGAAGAACAATTTTTAGAATAATTATAAGGATATTAGAATGGGCAAATACTAAATAGGAGAGGGGGAATATCCCCCTTTTAATTATATGTAAACAAAATTTTAATTTAACTATTACTTTACGCTTGACATTTGACATAGTAATGATATAATGATATTAGGAGGGTATAAAAAATGGAGAAATTAGATAGTATTTTAAAGGAATTAGGTATTTCAAAAGTTAAATTAGCAAAATTTTTAGGTGTCTCAAGACAAATGATATATAATTATCTAGAATTAGATGATATAAATAAATGGCCAAAAGATAAAAAAGTTTTATTATTAAACTTATTAGGGATTAAATCTGCTGAAGAATTAAGCAGTATTAAAATAGATACTGATTATATATCAGAAGTAGAAGTACGTCTAAATAGTATTTGTAATGAAAATGATTCTTTATCAAATGTTGATTCATCAAATTCTCTTTTAGCTGGATTAGGCAAAAAAGAACAAGAATTACTTATTAATATTATTGATTTATTAAAAGAAAAATTAGATGATCGTAATGATACTGATGGCCATTATACAGTACAATATTTATACCATTTTTTACAATCTGTAGAAACTAATAAAGTCTTAAAATATATCCTAGGTTATGTAGCAAAAGAAGCTGGTTTTGTTAAACCAATGGAATTTGTATTTAATGAAGAAGAACAATTCATCTTTGAAAGTATAATGTATTCTGCATTTGTTTTATATAACAGTGGGGGAGCATCTAAAACAAAATTAGCTGAATGTCATAAGAGATTTACAAATCAAATAGAACAAAAACGTGAAGAAAAATTAAGCAGAACTTTAGAGTTAAATAATATCAAAGTTTTAGCACTTAAGGAACTTGGATATACTGAAATAAATGAACATAATGCTGCTGAAGTATTTGAAAAAATAGCTGAAATTCAATCAAGAAAAGTTGGTAACTAGTTTACCAATTTTTTTATTTAAGCCCCCTATTTATATTTATCTAAAAAATAGGGGAGAAGTCCCCTTTTTAACATGGTTATTATATATAGTCTATTCTATCTATTAATTATATATTCTCTATTTTGCATTCACTTCTTATATTATGAATAATTAACCATGTAATTTGTATTTTGCATCGACAAAATAATTTATATATAAACTATCATACTAATACATGGTTTCATATTTTGCATCGACAATTAAAAAGTCGATTAGTTGTTCATCTGAATTAAATTACTAATTTTCTAATTTGCATCGGCAATACAAAATATGGATGATTTATCCACCCTAAAACACAAAAAAATAATAGGGGAGTCCCCTACTTAAAATTACCAATGTAACAGGGTGGTTAATTGTTCATTAAATGATTTCTCGATGCAAAATAGAAGACGATGTATTATGTAATGAAGATGCAAAATATGTATAATTAACCATGTTATAGTATATACTGTAGATTGCATTGATAAGTTATTATATATATAAATTATAATTTAAATATAAACTAAATGTAATCTAAGTTATTACAATCAGTTGTAATTAATTAAATTAATTGATATACTGATAATATATAATATTAAATATGATGCATTCAGAAAATAATAAATGGTTAATCTATAATATTAATTCATAAAATATATTATAAAATAACATATAATTATTCATTTTTTATATTAATATAATTTTCCTATAATGTATATTATGTTAACTTCTATATATAATTAAAATTGAAACTATATATAATTAATAGTTTCTTTTTTTATGTTATTTGTTTATTATGTTCTTATTTAATTGATAATTATTTCTTTTTTATGGTTGTATTAATTAATAATTTTATTATATATATTATTAATATTATTATATCTATTGTTATTATATATATTATTATATACGAACATATATTCATGATTTTATTTATTATATACTTATATATGTAAAAAAGGGAATCTTATATATTATAAGTACTCCCCTTCCCTTTTATTAGATTGTTCTTATTTTCTTTTTAGCTACTTCAAATACTTCTTTATTATTAGTTGATATATTATAATAATTTAATAAAGAACTTAGTGGTTGTTCTCCATATAATACTGGCAATAATTTTTCAGATACTAATTTAGGATTATCTAAATATTGTTGATATAAATATTCTGCATATATATATCCAATACCATATGATTGTGACAAATGTGATCCATATATTAAATTATCATTACCAAATCTCACTGCTTCTTCACTTTGTACCTGTTTAATTATATTTTTTATATCTTGAGCATCCTCTTTACTTTTTGTATAATGCCATTTTATACATTCTAATCTTATTGTTTCTATTTTCTTTTCTGTTGATGGTTCAATTTTTGTAGATAGTATGTGTGATGCTACTTTTTCAGCATATATTGATAATATTTCTATATATTGAAATGTACGTATATCATTATCTTTTGCATGAAAAATAAAATGGAAAAATTCATGACATAAGCATACAACAGATGATAAATTGTTTGGAGATGGTATCATTATTTTATGAAATTTTTCTCCAGTATCAGTATTTACTATTTCAAAAGCTTGTCCATCCATTGGTTCAGCACCGTTTCTTATTTGTATACTTTTTAAATATAATTCAATTTCTTTTTCTATTTTATTTAAATCACCAAATATATTATTTAAAATATATAAAAACAATTTTGTTATTTTTTCAAAATCAAGTTGTAAAAATGCATCATTTCCGTATTTAATATAATTTTTAGAAGTTATTAACTTTATAATTTTATTATATCTTTCTCTTTGTTTTACATCTGATAAATCCATAAATTCATCATAATATTTTTCACTTAATTTTTTTGAATATGTATATGCATTCATAGTGTATTCAAATTCTTCTTGAGTAGAATGCTCTAAACAAGCAGCTAAAAATTCCTCATAATTATTATATAGTGTCATAAAAAAACCCCCTTTTTTATGGGATTTATTTTATCATTTCTTTTAGTTTGTGTCAAATTGATACATATTAATTATATATTTTCTTTTTTATATTTTTCAAGTGCTTGTGCAAGTTGATCAGGACATGATGTTCCTCTAATACCACACTGTATTCCTTTTAGTGTATTTATTACTTCATCAATATTTTTTCCTTCAACTAGTCTTGATACACCTTGAGTATTACCAGGACATCCTCCAATTATTTTACAACTATTAATAATATTATTTTCAATATCTAATTCTATTTTACTAGAACATACTCTATCACTTGTTTTATATTCAAATTTACTCATACTACTTCTTCCATTCTAATAATGTTTCTTTTTCTTCTTTTGATACTCTATTTGATTCTCTAATTTTTTGGATTGATTTATTATGTGTCCATTTATCTAGTTTATTATTTTTTAAATAATTTAAAGTTTTATCAGGATATTTTGGATATACTTCAGATATTAACCATGCTACTGCCATTTTAACATAATAATCATCACTATTATTTGAGTTACATAGTTCAAATATTATATCTATATATTCATCTTCTATCATATAATTTAATAATAATACATAACCAGTTCTTTTATAGTACTCTTTTTTATGGTTTAAACACCATTTAACAAGAGTTAAACATTTTTTAGGGTATTTACTCATAATATGTAAATTAGATACATATGAGTCACATAATGCCCAATTTGATATATATGAAATATATTCTTTAGATAAATTAATTATTGTATCTATATCTTCTTTAATATATCCAATGGTTAAACCATGTATTAGTATTTCTTCAAATGTACTATGTTTATTACATTTAATAAAATTTATATAATCTTCTTTAGAAATGGCTTTAGCCATTTGTTTTAATAAAGGTATTCTAATACCTATTAATTCATATTCTTTCTTACTAGGCATTAAAGATTTAGAAAATTCTCTATATTTAATATCTTGTTGTGAATATAAATATTTAACAAATTCATTATATCTATTATTATCCCACATATTATTTATTATTCCTTGATTGTTCTATTAATTTTTTTATCCCTGTAGTTGTACGTAATAATTCTTTATCTATTCTTGTAGGATGAATAGAGATACCATTATCTTCTAATATTGATATTAATTCTATAAAGTTATATGAATCTAATACATTAGATTCTATTAAATCAAAATTAGGATCAAATACATTTTTATTATTTGTTAATTCAAATAATATTTGTTCAACATCTATCATAAATTACTTAAAACCTTTCTATCTATTTTGCCATTATTATTTATAGGTATTTCTTCTAATATATCTATATATTTAGGTAACATATAACTAGGTAATTTCTTTTCTAATTCTTTATATAATTGATTTATATCTATTTTTTTATTTATAGTTATATATCCTTTAATATATTTTACCTTATTATTATCTTTAATAGCAACTACTATACAATCATTTATATAATCAAATTGCTCTATTACATTTTCTATTTCTTGTAATTCTATTCTATATCCATTAAGCTTTATTTGACTATCGTCTCTTCCAGTACAATATAATTTATTATTAATTATATATCCTAAATCTTTAGTATTAAAATAATTAATATTATTATTTTTATAATAATTATTACTTTCTATATTTAAATATCCATTAAATACTTGGTTACCACTTAATACTATTTGATTATCAATTATCTCTATATTAGTATTACAATTATCTATTTCTCCAACTGGTAATATAGAAGAATCTATATCTTCTTTTGATATTTGAGTACAACATACAAAACATGTTGCTTCAGTAGGGCCATATGCATTAATAATATTAATATTAGGAAATCTACTATATAATTTCTTTACTAATGATATTTCTAATACTTCACCACAAAATAATATTGATTTTAAATTAGTAAGTTCATTTTCATTAAATAATGGTTCTAGCAATAACATTCTTATAAATGTTGGAGTAGATACCATTAAATTTATATCATTACTTTTAATTGTATTATATATATATTCTATATCCGTATAATTAGTTTTATCTAACGCTACTAAAGTATATCCATTATATAATGAATAATATATATCACATACACTTAAATCAAAATTAAAATTAGCTTGATTTAATACATTTTCATAACCTTTTATATATTTTATATTACATAACCATTTAATATAACTATATAAATTATCATATGTAATAGGTACACCTTTAGGTATACCTGTAGAACCTGATGTAAATATTATATAACATATATTATTAGCTATATTTATTATATCATTTTCTTTATACTTAGATAACTCATTTAGACTTAAAATATTTATATTATCTATATCTAATTTAGTTTCACTTAATACTAATTTCGATTTAGATTGTTCTATTATATTTATTATTCTTTCTTTAGGTATGCTTATATCAATTGGTATATATGTTCTTTTAGCATACATACAAGATAATATAGATATAAATGTATTTATACTTTTATGTCCATATACTATTATAGGAGAATCCCCTTCCCTTTTTAGGTATTCCCCATATTTTTCTACTTCAGTATATAATTTCTTATATGTAATTGTATTATTATTAATATTATAAGCAATTGTATCAGGTTTATTAATTGAATATTCTTTTAATTTACTAATTATCATTTCTAATTTGCTCCTTAGGTATTAATTCATAATCATACATTACTTTAGAATGATTATCTAATATTAATTCCTTATTAATTTCTTCATTAGTTTCCTTATCAATAGTTATTCTATATACTTGAGATATTCTATAATATCCATCTTCTTCTTTTCTAAAATGATGATTTTCTTCTACTAACTTATATCTATATGGAAAATCATGTTTACTTCTTAATTCACCACATAAATATCCATCTTCTATCCATACTAATATTTGTACATCACAATCACTAGTATTTTTAAATCTATAATCTACATTATTATAAAACACACTAGTACCTGTACCAAAAGGAACACGTCTTCTGTCATCTGGAAATAAAGCGTCAGTATGATGATGTAATTCTGTTACTTCAAGTGGACTATTAAGTACAAGATAATGTATCATATTAGCCATTTGACATAATCCACCACCTATATCACTACTTAATCCCATTTTAGTTGATACAGTAAGTCCTTTTTTATATCCTTTTTTAGCTGTTGGTTTACCTACTGTATACCAATATGAGAAAATTTCTCCTGGATGAATTATAATACCATTTATTTGTTTACAAGCAAGTTCGATATTTGTTACTTTATTTTCTTGTAATTGCATATCTACTCCATGCAATTTTCTAAGTAATAATGATGTATGACTTTTAATAATATATTCTAATTCATCTTTACTAAAGTCTTTAGCAAGCTTTTCTGTGCTTATCATATTCTTAATATTTCTTTTTAATTCTTCTTTTTTTAATGAAATTTTATAGGCGTTTGGCCCTAATTCACAAAATAATTTTCTTCCCATAATATTTTTTCCCCCTCATTCATTTAACATTCTATAATTTAAATTTTTCATATTAATTATTTTTTTGTTTCAAAATTGTAAAATAATATCTAAATTATAAGTTAAATATATTCTTTTAAAATAATATTCATTTATTTCTCACTTAGATTAACACAAATGTTATTTTATGTCAAAACATATTGAAAAAAATTTTTATTAAATGTAATATTATATATGATGTATATGAAATATTTGATTGGATGTATTAATGATTATAAAAATATTGATTTAAGTATTATTAAAAAATATAAGAGAGATGTAATATCTAAATATAGTGAATTAGATAAACTAAGAAGTTATGTTGGAGAATTATTATTTATAGAAGGTTTAAAAAAATATTATGATATTGATTATAATAATATAAATATTAACTATAATAGTAATGGTAAACCATTTATAGAAAATTATGATTTATATTTTAATATTAGTCATTCTAAAGATTATGTTATAGTTGTTTTTTCTAATAATGATATAGGTGTAGATATTGAATATATACATGGTGATATTAATACTAAAAATATATTTTGTAATACTAAGGAAATGGAATATATTGGAAGTGATATTAATAAATTGTTTGATGTTTTTACATATAAAGAAGCATATATAAAAATGATTGGAGATAGTATTACAAATATTAATAAGATTAATTATTTTAATAATAATAATATTAATAGATATAATATAAAATTAAAAGGATATAGTATTAATATAATAGAAAAAAGGAATTGAATAATTCCTTTTTATTGTCCTAAATATTCATTTAATTTATTAGTAAATTCTTCTTGTACTTCTTTTAATCTTTCTTCTGTTTTTGCTTCAAATCTTACAGTAATATTAGGCCCTGTATTAGAACATCTAATTAAAGCCCAAGAATCATCAAATGTTACTCTAACACCATCTATAGTAATCATTTTATAATTTTTTTCTTTGCAATAATCTTTAATTTTTTCTACTACATCAAATTTAATACTATCATCAGCATGGAATTTTAATTCTTCTGTTGAATAATATTTATTTATACCATCTAATAATTCTGATATTTTCTTATCAGTATTAGATAATATTTCTACTAATCTTAATCCAGCATATATTCCATCATCAAAACATGGAAATTTATCTCCAAACCATACATGTCCTGAATATTCTCCACCAAATTCATAATGTCCTTCATTAATTGCTCTATTTTGATAAGAATTTCCAGTTCTATTCATTCTATGTTTGAAACCTAATTTATCTAATTCATCTATTAATGCTTTAGAACATTTTACATCATAAATTGCTTTTTTATTTTTCATAGTTTTAGCTAAGTATCTATATACTATTATCATTATTAAGTCAGTACTTATTACATTACCATTTTCATCTACTAATCCAACTCTCAGCATCTCCAT